>Ga0208299_1002965_pt1 | contig 11006 bp, 17 predicted proteins | sample 15_taG_FD_184089 | JGI IMG/M metagenome (GOLD analysis project Ga0208299, IMG submission 184089) | Marine viral communities from the Subarctic Pacific Ocean - 15_ETSP_OMZ_AT15312 metaG (SPAdes) (version 2) | ecosystem: Environmental > Aquatic > Marine > Oceanic | place: Pacific Ocean | collected...
AGGGTTTCCCCCAGAAGATATATACAAAGCGATATACTGTAGTCTCACAGTCCTACGCACCCGCGCTAGGCTCCACTAAGTGTATGCATATCGATATACTATGTATTCCTATCTATTTCTAATGTTCACCTTCTTCTTCTAACCATATATCAGAAGGTGTCTTATCTACTTCAATGTCTGACAAAGCTATACCCTCATAAGTGTAGGCTTCACAATCATCCGTCCTACATTCATAAGTAACTATTCTTTTTAATCGCTTATTACAGCAATCACATTTACGTATATATCTGGGTTTCAATTAATCACCCCCTTCTTTTACTCTTGCCATAGTGTGTTTAGCACTGAGATAACTTAATGCTTTATTCAAGGTCGTCCATGATTCCCATAGCTCTTCTTCGGTCTCTAATCTGTCTGTTAAGTCTATTATAGATTCTTTTATGCTTGTCGCAGAAATGTCGTGGCCCAAACACTTGAAGTCATCATCTAGGAGTTCGCCGTAATGGCTACACTCTTCATCCTGACACCGACCTCTAAATGCAGACATTATTTATTCACCTCAATCATATGAATAATCTTATGGGCTAAATTGTCGCCTCTCCAAGAGGTGTGTGGCTCATCTATGTCTAAAACTCTGCAAGAATATTCATCATATCCGCTTACATTGTTATTAGGTGTAATAGTTGCTAACATTCTTCGCTCTACTCCATCATAGTCTGCCCAGTCATAACTGACTGAGTAAAATCCCCGCCCGCCTATCCCATTACGGTGATAGTCGACTTGGTGGACTTTTCTTAATTCGTTTTTTGCGAAAGCTGGCTTATTTTTTGGGGTCATTTGTTTTGATTCCATATTCAATCAGATATATCATAGTATATAATAACTGGCATGACGCATTCGTGCTTAATCACCGTAAACCTCGCCACATTCTAGACAACAACCTTCCACCAGTTGCTTGCTACAGCAAGGACAACTATCTACTTCATCTGCTTCGTAAATACTCATCTTTTCAACTCCGCTAGTAAAGTGATATACTCAGTTAACATGTCATCACCCTCTACTGTATTGCCTGTTAATTCTTGATATAGATAATGTAAACGCATTTGTTTCTCCGCTTGTAGCCAGCCTAATTGATTCATTGTTTAAAGGCCTCCAAACCGATATGGTGTAGATGGCCTTCAATTTGTTTTAAGACCTGTTGATTGTCATCTAAAGCCCCAGAGATTTGAGACACGGCATCAACTAAAGAATATAGCCCATACAAATACATCCAGTGAATCTCATCTGGATTATCAGAATCAAAAGCACCTTCTGCTCTGGCTGCTAATTGATTGAATCTATTAAAGTCCATCATTCTTCAATCTCCCTAAAGCTAAGAACCTTTTTTACTTTACTATAATATTTCCATGCATCATCTTTATGCTTTTCGAGTTCTTCTATCTCCATCTCCATCAATCCCTGCTTAGTGTAGATTAAATTCATTGTTCACCTAACAATCTTAACAGTTCAGATTCTGCATGTTCTTTTAACAAACTGTCTTCTACTGGTAACTTGATTACATCTATGCACATTAAGACATACTTTTGTCTATTGACTGATATTTCTTCACTCATGTTTTGACTCCATGTAGTATTCCATCTGTGTGGCTTCCATTATATCTAAAGCATAACTTATACAGTTATGACAGTCACAATGCTCGGGGGCATTCTCTGGCTTAAATCTATAAGCATTACAATTTGTCAAACTGACATAGTTGTTAGGGCTTATGACGGTCTCAATTTTCGATTCCATACCCAGACACTGACGGGGCTTCTATATAAAAACTTGCATGGATAAATATGTCAGTAAAAACATGCAAACAGGATTATGGAGAGCATTTGATTAACCCATAGAACACCTCCTAAAAACGCTCACCCATATACTTATATACATACTTGCATGTCTTGGAGTATGTCAAACAATCAAAGAGACAATAAAGACAAGCAGATACACATTGTGTACAATAGAAAAGGAAATCATGGAGAGATACTATGATAAAACAAATAACTATCAAGCTTGGCGCGACAGCACCAACCGACAAGAAGTTCGAGTCAGCCAGAGCAGACATCGAAGCCACCTTTAGTATAAAGGATGAGCATGCATTAGACTTAGAGAAGTCAATGGATACCTATCAGTATGAGCTAAGACGCGCTAGAGTAATGCTTAGAGACGCGTTACAGTGCGTTAAAGATGAATTGAAGGGTAGCCCACTAGAAGACCAAAAGACGCGCTTATCGGCTAAGGAAAAGGACCAACTAAGAAAACTACTAGGTGACTAATGACTAGACTAGTTACTGTTAATACTCTGCCTGTGGCGCAAAGATGGCAGAAACAATTAAAATCTGAAGCTTCACAAACACCTAGCGTTCAAGCAAAGATAGGTATATGGGAATTACCATACCAAGGAAGTCGAGCTAAAGAATATGGCTATTCATCTAATACAAACTATGTAGTAGGTAGCATAACTGCAACGAAAAGTATAGCTCACCTAGGAAAAAGAATAGACAAGTAAGTTTTTAACGAGCTGCTGATTACACTGAACGAGGAATAGAGTCGTAGGAGAGCTACGAACAGGCTTCTTATTTTGACATTGGTCTCTGGTTGAGCCTCATTGAACACCTCCCTTTTTACCATATGTATATTAAGACATATACAAGTTCCCCTTTGTACAAGGGGGTGGGGGGTATTTTCTAATAAATGATAGAGAGACACACACCATTGCTTCCACTGGAGATAATAATAATAATAGACGATAAGTATATAAATAAAATAATAAGACGCCGTACCTCTTACTTACTTACTACTAATAAAAAGCAAGCTATACTCTCCGTATAAGTTCCACTGGAAACAAAGGTGTGTGTGTCTATAATAATTTTAATATCTGGCTAGTTGATAAGCTTTTTTGACCTACAGTATATGTAGCTTTTATTCCACTATCTATTGTCAGTGTATATTCTTCTATTGGTAAGATATCGTTTCTTTCTAATGAAGGTATTTTTACTTTTACTATGTCTCCAAGATTAAGTGGCTCTAAAGTATTAATTTGTATATTGTAAGAAATCGTTGGAAATTTATGCAACTCTACAAGTTGATATGCCAATTGTTCTAACCTATCCCTTCTTGTACTATCGTATTTAATTAACTTAGAACTTACACCATAAGTATCTATACTTGAACTATCTGTATATGTTTCATAAATAGTTTCATCTGAACTACTAACAAACCTACACGAATTAATAATTCTACTTGTATCTATACTTCCTACTATTGCATTATGTAAATTGTTTTTTTCTCTACTAAAAGTATAAACTGGTTCTGCATTTATATTGGCTGCATCAGGTAAAAAGAAATCCATTTTAGTTCCTGAACGTATAGCATATCTCCATTGAAGATATGTATTTGCAGGATATTCTGCTGATGATTTAAAACTAGTCATATCATTAAAACATTTATCTAAAAACTCTTTTCGTGTTTGATGCCCTATTAAATTAGTTTGAACCGAATCTAAATCAAGAAAAACCTCAGCTCCAGCAGTCAATCCACTAACATCAATATCTTTATAATTTGCAGCATCGGCACCTAAAAAATATAAATCATGGCCTTGGCTGTCTTCAAATGTATAGTGTGTATATTCAGATGTTGCTAAATGTGTTATATAATCAATTGCAGTTACAACTACTTTATCAAACGAAGGACTTAACATTTTGATAACTCCTTTAAAATGTAATAATTCTGTAGTTGGTGTAACAATACCAACACCTGCTTTAATTTCAATAATAGCACCAAGCTGTAATGCTTCTTGTGGTACATGCCCATGCGCTTCAAATGAAATAGCTCTTGCAGAATTAACTTTAGCTACATAACTTAAACTAGACCAACTGTCAATAAGTAAACCATTAACTTTAATCTCTATGTTAAACACATTCTTTCTATTAGATTGACTTAATACTGGCATTACTCAACTTCTTCTCCAAGCATTGCAAAAGTTAAACTTGCCGTATATTGTCCAGCAAACTCAGGATTCTTTTGAATAGACCCTGATATAAATTGTAACTTTAATTGTCTATATGCTGTAGAGGTATCTACTTTGTCAGTATCAAAAAATACATAATCATAATTGTCTCCTTCTATTAAATTATAAATTTGTCTATATCCTTCTTGTGTTAAAACTCTTACTTCCATTGTCAATTGAGGCAAGCCCAACGAAGTCCGTGTATTACCTACAGGATATCTTCTTGAACCCAAAGGCATTTCTGAAGTTACTCCTCCTGCTCTTGTTATATTATAACTGTTAATTGCAACACCTACTATGTCATTTAAATCTAGATTATGAGGTTCAACTGTAACAATATCTATTGACGCTGTGCTTGTTGCACCGTAAAAACTACTGTCGTCATATACATGTAAAGTTATATTAGTAAGTTCTCCAACATTAGTTCCATCGTAAATAGCAACAGATATAGGTTTAAGAAAACTATCTGATTTTATAATAGAAGCCTGTACCGTTTCATTAGTACTAACCGCATCTACTGTAGCTTTATCATATCTTACTGCTCCTCCTGCCGTATCTTCAATATCTAATATTGTCTTAGTTGTAGGTGCTGCATCAGTTCCATTGTTTACTGTACCTCCAACCTGAATTTCATCACCTATTCTAAAACCTATTCTAAACCAATCTACATCTGTATCATTTGTATGATACCCTGTAGTCCCAGTAGATGACCGATTAATATTAACTAACGTAATAAGGTTACTGCTTTCTGTAAAAGTACAACCTGAACTATCATCAGCTTTAAAATGAGTATGACCTCCAAATTCTCCCATATCTTGTTTAGATGAACCTAACGCATCATTATCTTTAAATCTTAAATTAGTATTTATTTTTTTATTTGTAATATATATATCTAAACCATCGCCATGTATTGCTGCGGTGGTATGAGCCCATCCTCTATGAATATATAACTCATTTGTAGATATATTAGTAACTAACATTATTTCATTCTCTATTTGAATTTCATCCCCTACTGTAAATTTGGTTCCATCATCTACTGTAAAATTAACTACCGAAGCATCAATTCCTGAACCTTCATCAAGGTCGGTTCCCGAATCAAGTTTAGTTGTTGCTGCTAAAGTATATCTACTTTGAGCATCATCGGCATCAACAGCAGTGCCAACTATTATTTCTACAGTCTTAAAAAACTCAGAACTACTATTGCCATATTTACCAGCATAGCTTGCACCATTATGTGGATTTAAAGAAGCTACCCCATATTCGTAATGGCTAAAAGTATCGGCCGTATCAACAACATTAGAACCATCGGCTGCTTTAGAAACTAAACCATATACTTTAACGGTTGTTCCACTTAAATTTAAACTATAATCAAAATCTGCCAGAGCTACTTTAGAACTACTTTTATCAAACACAGCATTATTATTGTCTGTTGCATACGCAGTAACTACTGTTGTATGAGCACCATCACTTATACTTTTTTCAGCATCATACGACCATTCATATCTTTTAATTTTTCTATTGCTGCCTATTGCATATGAACCACTGCCTGTAAGCATAACTGCCGAATCTTGGTCTGCAAACTTTGCATTAAGAACTTTAGTTTTACTGCATTTAATTACTGCAATTGGAGCTGTAGCATCTACATCTACTGCATTGCCTGTAATTGCAGTCTTGTCGGACCTAAATCCCCGTGGGTCTTCTACTTGAACTTTAACTGCAAAACCTCCTTCTTTACTAAACTGATGTTTAATTGTTACTTGATTTGTAGAAGTGGTATCTGAAGAGGTAAACTCATACCTATTGTATTTGTCATCAGCATCACTTGCACCAGAATCCCAGTTAACTAAGACGGCTCCACACTTTCCTACAAAGTCCCCGCCCGTTCCTATTACTTTAAGGTACAATTCCTGCCCTATAGATACATTGTCAGACCCCACACCTAGCGCAGACGTACAAGCACTGTCTGTGTACAATACAGCACTACTTACATCAGGACGTTTTATTGTTACTGCATTAGAAGATATAGCTCCAGCATTAGCTGTAGGATTGTCTACTTCATCATCACACGAAAATACAGCAAATGTATAAGCTGAGTTCTCAGTAGCCATTGAATTAGCATCAATGTGTGTAGCGTTAGTACTATCAAATTGTTTTATTCCTGTATCTGTTACATCATTAGGATTGTTTGTTACCGCTACTGTAGTATTGTTATTCCAGCAAGTTATTAGTTTAGATAAATCTCCATCATTAACAGTATTAAGAATATTAACATAAACATCAATTCCGTTTGGCTGTGGCGTTACAGAAATAACTGGTGCAGTTGGCAAATCATTTTCGTATGTAATCCGAATCCAAGGACGGTCATTAACATCGGTAGAGTATGTTGGCGATGCAACATTATAAGTGTCAATCCCCGAATCGGAATTGGCTGTATAATGAAATACTATGTCTACTGTTGTGCCCCAGTCAAGTTTTTTAGCATCAACAAGGCCAGTTAAGGGTACGTATGTAAATGAGTTATGAGAAAGTGTACCTACCCAAATTTTGCCATTTGCTCCATGCCCATAATCACTACTTTTATCAATATCAGTATCTCCTTTAGCTCCAGCCGTTTCCCATGTAACTCCTGTTCTGTAGTTTTCCCAAGACATATTATCATAGTCTAAAACAGAAGGCGAATAATTAATTAAATAAGCAGTTAATGTAGTTGGCGAATTTAAATTTGAAGAATGCCAAACCGCCTCTACATTTGTAATTTTCATATTTTTATCAGCAAATGGTCTTTCAGGCATTTCAATACGGAAAAAACCATGATGGGTATCATTACCACTATCGTCACCCATAGTAAAAGCAGCATCCATAAAATCAGGCGTACTTGAACCAGATTCGTCTGAACCCCATTTTGTTATGTACGCAGTTTCAGCAGCATGGTCTGTTTCTGACGGATTACCTAAATAATACTCTGGCATTAGCCTACCCCCAATACTTCTAAATTTAAGTTTTTAGGTGAAAGTGCGCTTCCTATTCTTTTCAAAGGATTGTTATCTGCTATGTCTCCAATCTTAGCAAAGTATCCTATAAATTCTCTTATTTCTTTATTCATAAAAGCAAACCCACTTGTAAGTTTACCAGTGTCTCTTTCAATTTTATACAACTGATATCCTACAACTCCTATTGCTACAGCAGCCATTACCCATGGACTTCTTAACAATGCTGCATTTAATCCGTTTTGAGCAGCAGCTTGCGCCCCTGTAGCAGCAGCATTTTTAGTACGAGCCGCCGTATTTAATTCAGTCATAGTAGTGTGAATTGTAACTACTGACAAACCTAATTCTAGTGCTCCTGTAACTAATTCTGCACGCCTAGCTAGCTTTTGCCACTTTGCGGCTTGTTCAGTATTTAAAACACCCCAAGCCTCAAATCCTGCAATCATTTTGTAAGTTGCACCAGTGGCTTGATTCAATGCCGAAGTTGATGCTTGCAACATAATAATTTTTTTAGTTTGACCATCTATTAGCGCCTTCTCTTGGTCGGCATTTTTTTTCTTACTCTCTGTATTTTTATCAGTCTCGCGAGTATTCTTTTTAACAGCCTCAGAACTTTTTTCAGTAGATTTTTTAAGTTTGGTTGTTTTTTCAGCTACCTTATCTATTTCACTAGCTGCTTTTTTAGTGCCTTTTACTTCCAATGCTAATGTAATAAACTTACCTCCAGCCCCATGTGCTGCCGCACCTTTTCTGCCACTGCCCGGGCCGCCCATTAAATTAAACTCCTCATATCTGCTGTAAGCATGTTTAATTCTTCTGTCCTTTCTTTCATTACTGCATTCATAACACTGGCTTTTTCAGAAGTCATTTGATTAACAAAAGCTAATAATGTGTTTTCATCAAAATCATCTAAAAATTCAAACATTAAAACAACATCATCGTAATTCATTTTAGGCTCTATAATCATTTTACTTAGCATAGAATAGGTAATAGGTCTTGCTTTATTGTCTGCATCAGTAATAAATATTAATTCATCTTGACTTAACAATTCTCCAGCTAAGGCTTTGTCAGCTATCTTTTTTGTTTGAGGATAATCTGCTAATATATGCTCTTGTAAATCTCGAAATTGAGCTTGTATCTTATGCCAGTCTTCATCAGGTAATCTTTGTAATACAACTTTAGGAGCTTGCTCTTTATAGAAAAACCTTCTCCACCCTTTTGGTTTATGTAATTTAGCAAGAGAAGGTAAAGATACTTCTTGGCGCTCCCAGTAGTCTTGTTCCATAGCTTCTATGTTAACTAAGGGGGCGTCTAACTGACCTGTGACTCTTACCATTTGACCTACCTATGCTATTGTCCAGTCTGCGCTTATCGCGTATGAACTATAGTTCTTGTAATCCCCAGAACCTCTGAATTTAATACTCAATGTATCGACAAGTTCGCCACCCGGTGTTAAGGGTCTGGAAAATGCTGTGATTGTTCCATTTGTCAATGCTATTGAGCCTACAGAAGCTCCGAAGTCTAATCTAATTAGTGGGATGGTTGTCCCTGCTTTGTACTTATCATAAAAGGTTTCATCGACAGCCGTCATTGTAATATCTAATGTAACGTCTGCTTTTCCTTTTGAGATGCTATTATTCAGCAACCATGTAGTTCCTGTCTTACCAGAAATAGGTGTGTTGTTGTTGGCAACCTTCAATGCAACCGTCTTTAAGTTTGGCCATAAAGCCATGTCTCCTTCTGCACCATCAACCGATGTTGATTGGATTCCGGGAATCTCCACTAAAGAACCAGTCATCTTGTATATTCCTTTTAATATGTTTACGGACTTGTCGCTACCTGCTCCTGAACCTGCTACACAAGTGCTTGATAATCCAGTATCATTTATACGAGTAATAACGTCAGTAATCGTATCTGCATCACCATGTGTTAAATCTAATACTCCAGCATAAGGAACTGAAGCTGCGCTTGCAGCCAGTGTAGTATTTAGCGTGTCATCAGCATCAAAAATACGAAGATACCTTTCGCCAATCTCCACGTATTTGCCCGTTGCAATATTTATCTTAATAAAATCATCGTCTTGAACCGCAGTAGAATAACTCAACGTCATATCTGTTGGAAGTAAAGGGTCTGTCGTTGGTGCGCTTGGGAAAGCAACATTCTCATAATCATCTCCGTAAAACTCACCACTAAAATCTCCATCGGAAGTATCTTCACTGTATTGAGCCGTACATGTTGCTTCGCAAGTAATGTACCCTCCTGTAGTATAATCAGCAGTAAGTGTTACCTCGTTTGGCACGACTCCGCCTACTAATGTATAATCACCATCACTATCCTTAGCCAATACAGATAATGAATCTACAGCAGTTGAAAGTTTCATAGGAGTTCCTAAATTAGAACCAGAAGCATAAGTTCTTCCAATTGCACGACCCAGAATATTCTGCCAACCAGTTCCCTGACATGCTACCTTAAGCGGTAGAGTTACTCCAATCGGCCCTGCCGCATGATGCGCGTCCGTTGACTGTCCAATACTCGGAACAGGAGTTATACTCTTCTCGACCTGCCTTGGGTCGAATGTGTCCAATAGACCTAAATGTGACAAAGTACCATCTGGGGGATTCCCATATGTTGTTTCTACTTCGTAAGCTGCCTCTATATTTTGCGTGAGTCTTACCATTAATTCACCACCTCATAACTTGTGATTTCACAGTTGAGAACGTAACGATACCAGCGACGAAGTTTGTCACTCTGGTCTGAGCGCGACAATATATTAATTGAAGAATATCCAGTAGGCTTTGTAACATTGCCAGCCTTTGTTCCCCTTAAGATACTTACAACTCCACTATATAACTTTCTTAGTTTATCTCTACTTGTCGCTGTAGAGATATCTATAGCTATCGTTGCACTACCTTTGTCAAGACCATCACCTATTCCTAATAAGTCGTGACCGCCTGACACTTCATAAATACGGATTACATCTCCGTTTTTCAAATTTACTTTTCCTGTTTCCCAAGATGCTTTAATTGTACTTGGTGTAGAACCTACTCCTGTAGCAACTGACCCTGACCAATTATCAGATATTAAACTAGCCATAGAAGTTACAGGGTCTCCAATGGTTGCATACGTTGCTGCCATTATTGAGTTATCCTCCCAGTTCCAAAGCCACCAATAGCTCTTGACATCGGCATTGACCTACCTAATCTTCGGTTATCTTTTAAAATCTTCATCGCCATGTCTTCAAACTTCTGAGACTTTGTGGAATTATCCATTGAATCGTCGCCCTCTTGCATTAAATTTAAATCATCATTCATCGCAATAGTAGATGCAGCAAAATAAATTGTTGCTAACTTTATGTCTGCGGGAGTCGCGGCTGTTGCATATCTGTAAGTAACATAAGCAGTCACTCCAGAAGGTGCATCACTTAACAAATTAAATTGATTATAACTGTTTAAATAAATAATTCCACGCTCTTTGTCTATCCAATAATCTTTACCAGACACACTTGTAATTGTATCATCGCCAGTTTTAATATTAATATATTCTACATAATCTCCACCATCCCAAATGTGAAGCTTGTCGGTTCCGTCTACCATATCTAAAATTGGATAATGTTTTAATTGTATTCTACCTCGGTCATTAACTGAATCTGTCATTACTCTCTGGATTCTTCCCCTTTCTTCTGTTACTGTATTTGGCCTACTTGAATGCCATGCATGGTCTGTCAACTGGTCAACACGTTCTTCTGCCATATTGATAAAAGTCTCAACTGCATCTGTATTTGGTGTTGTGTCTCCTGTAAAGTTACTAACTTGTAAAAAAGCAGAAACATCATCTTTAGAGCAGTAGTAAGTCGCCATTATAGTATCTTAGATATTGCGGTATTCATCAGCTTTTCGCTTGTCGTTGCTACTACCATTCCATTGTAGTCAATCGGTTGTCCTGCCATATTCCAGCCAATAGCTCCGACTGGT
>Ga0208299_1002969_pt1 | contig 11000 bp, 6 predicted proteins | sample 15_taG_FD_184089 | JGI IMG/M metagenome (GOLD analysis project Ga0208299, IMG submission 184089) | Marine viral communities from the Subarctic Pacific Ocean - 15_ETSP_OMZ_AT15312 metaG (SPAdes) (version 2) | ecosystem: Environmental > Aquatic > Marine > Oceanic | place: Pacific Ocean | collected...
TCAATAATAGGTGAAAGTGTATCTTCTCTTGACTTATTATTCAGATTACAATCATGATTTCCTGGAATTACAATAGTTGGTGCTATATCACAAAGAGCCAAAAAGAAGTCAGCTACTAATCTCGTTTCTTCAGGTGATGTGTCTAATTTACCATGAACGATATCACCGCCGATATAAATCAAATCTGGTTTTAAATTTTTAAGTTTTTTATATAATCTCTTGAATACTTCTCTATACTCTACAAATCTATGTAATTTCCTTATATGGATGTCTGCTAAATGCGCGATAGTTTTAATCATTCAATCTACTCCTAATTAAATCTGAAAAACCTGTTTGTTTTGTTGATTCTATTTGTTTCCAAAAATTTCTAAATCCTAAATCACTTGGGTCCTTTGTATCCATATCTACTAAATAAACATTTTTACCATAACCCATCATAAATTCTGATAATTTTAAAGCATCTTCTTTAGCATCTTCATCTAAAGCTATATAAATATCTGTTACACCACTTTCCATTATTTTCATAATTAATTTCTTTGAAGGAACTTTCCCTAATAATGGAATAGCGTTCTTCTTTATAGCAATTGCATCAAATACACCCTCACATAATACAATCGGATGTTCCCAACTGACAAATAATTCAAATGGAATTATATCTCGTGATACTGGTGGATTTTTATATTTCATTTTAGAGTCTGGAAATATATCACGCGCTACAAAGTAATTAATGTTTCCTTCTTTATCATAACTTGGAATAATTACTCTATTCTGATATAAACCATCATCACAATATCCTATTTGATATCGTATAATTTCTCGTTGTGTAATACCTCGTTTTTTAAGATAATTTAATGCATGTTTTCTAACTAAACTTTCTGAATGTTTATAAAGTGGTTTATGACATTTTGGTAAGGATAATCCGTGTTGAGTTTCTTTTTCTTTTTGTTTATCATAACTTACATATTCATCGAGCAATTCTAAAACATTTTTTATAATATTTTGTGAAACATTTAGTTTCTTTAAGAGTTGTACAATTTTTTGTCCACCGGAATTGCATACCCAGCAATGCCATTTTTGATTTTCTAAATTGATTTGAAGTTTCTTTTTGTGATGATTACAAAATTTACAATGAAATGCAATTTCACCGTTTTTTAATTTGTAACCATTGCCAAAAACTTGCTCTAATAATTCTAATAAATGAGTATTATACATCTATATAATATATAACATTTTTCCTATACAAGTCAAGTCTTTTCTTCAAAAAGTGACATTGTTAATGCATCATACATATCAATGTTCCTTTTATCCCAATTTCCCCTTGAAGTTGTTTTACACCATTTTTTTGTTTTATATCTTTTTTCTATTTGTTCTTTAACAAAATCTTTTGATTTAACACCTTTAATTCGTGCCTTACCAAATACTTTTTTTCTACCTGTATTTGGATTTATACTGAGTAATGGTACTCCCATAGCGTTTTCTAATATGAAACAAAATACAGCATTGAATTTAGCTAACTTGATAATAACTTGTTGTGAAGTTCTACCACCCTGGAATCCTGATAAATTATCTTCTATCTGAATTTTATCAATTTTATGCGGTTTATCTTCCAATATATCCATAGCGTAATATGCTTTTTCTTGTATTGTGTTTTGTTTTTTGATATCTATGAAACCCATATCGAGTATTTTTCTGTCTTTTGTGAATGCATAACCAATTGTCGTGGTTGAAACATCCAACCCTAATATAACCATTGTATCTCCTTAATTATCGTATCTAACTTTTAAAGTTAAAGTTGAACTTTTTGGAATTCTTATCGGTTGAGAATAACGAGCTATTAAAACTGGTGTATTTGTCTGGTCAAATAAACCAATATAAGTAAAAACTGGTGAAAAATGCGAACCCGTTGCAAAATCTTTAGCGTCTGGTGATGCGGACCATGATAACGCCATTATATTATTAGAATCTACACCTGTTTTCAATTTTCTCAATGTTGGATTCATAGAACGATTAAATTCACCAGGTTCTATTTGTAATGAATATTCTGATGTATAAATAGTATTTTGAGAATCAAAAGAGAATGTATAATTTTCTAAAATATTTGGATAATTAATACTTTGAGAATATGACGCTGTTTCTGTCAACACTACCATCCCATCTTCATAATATATATTTCCTACATAATTATCAGATGATGAAGGTGATGAATTACTCCTACTCAAAGGTGGATTTACAACAAACAAATTACCATATTTATCATCTTGTATAGTTATTGTTTTTGCAGATGTATTATCAATTAATTTAAACGAACCAGGCTTTATATGTTCACCATAATATTCTGAAGGGATAGATAAAATACTTCCTGAAGATTTAAACTTATGTCTAAATTGAGGATTCTCAGCGTCAAAATAACCTCTTGTATAACTCGGACCATTATAACCATTTTCAACTTTACTTCCGTAAGATTGACTTAAATAATAAGTTACTCTCAAATGATTATAATGAGAACCGGATAACCCTGAACCATCTTGTCTAAAATGAATATTAAACACACCGGAAGAACCGGAATGTAAATTCTGTTTATAATTAGTTGCTAGTTCATACCTTGATGTTTTTCTTGGATCAATTTGTTTATATTTATTAAGCATTTCATTTTATTAAAAATCTAAATCAACCTTAAATGTCGCCAATCTTGAAAAGTTTTTCTTAATTGGTTGACTAACTTTTCCTAATGCTACAGGAACATTTGTTTGGTCATATAAAGCTATAGTAGTAATAAAAGTTTGTGGATCTCCTTTAAATTCATCAACGATTAAGACTGAATCTGAACCTGTTGTGAAAGTAGGATTGCTAGAATAATTAAATTCTCTCGGCATCGCGTAAACATAATGTGATACTGTTGTTTTTTCTTGTTCAGCTCTTTGATTGAATGAACCAAGTTGAATAGCTTTTGCTAATTTAAGATGATTGTGTGCTGATCTAACATTTGGTATCGATAAATTATGTGAGCTATCAGCTGCAGCTTTATATCCTGCCGCATTATTACGATTTGGACTTAAACCACTTCCTGTGTGAGGGATAGGCGCGACACTTGCTGAATTCGCATACGCTGGCTCTCCACCCATACTTGTTGACATTTCATTTCCATCGAATATCATAGTTCCTATGTGCGGAAAATAATAACCAAATAGTTTTGAATTTGCTTTTGTGTGAACAACACCGTCTGAACCACTTACAATATTATATCTCGGACCCGCGGGTGTTGCGACAACTGGAAAATCATTATCTTGGCTATCATCAGTTAAATGTAAAGTCACTTCAGTTCCTATTGTATTTGAACCAGATAATGTTAAAGTCCAATTTTTCTTATTTAATCTGTCTTTCATTCTTGTTCTATCAAATGTAATAGCGTAGATATCTTCTGATACAGCTTTAGTGTTTATTTCAGTAGTGTCAACTGACGCTGTAAATCTGAATCCGGTTGTATCATTTTCTAAATTTTGTGAATCTGGTAAACATTTGTTTGCTAATTGTTTATAAATCATTTTAGTTCGTGTAAAACCTCCAGAAGCTTCTGCAACAGTAGAAGGTGCTGTTGAACCAGAACCGGCTATATGACCGTATGTCACAGAAAATTGTGTTTCACTTGAATATTGCATGTTAGCATAAAAAGATTTTTGTTCAGTTGAATCAGATTTTGTAGTAAAATTAGAACCCGCGAGAGAACCGACTCCGCCAGAAAAAACACCGGTAGTAACCACATGAGTTCTATTCACTATATCATCTTGTCTATTAAAAACACCGAAAGTTATTGGCATCTCTTTTCTCCTATATTATAAATTAATTTGTTGCTTTTGATACAATTACTGTTACATCAGTATAAGCATCTGATGATAATCCGTATATCTTTATAAACGCTGTTTTTGATGTTGTTGTATCATGAACTCCAGATATTTCTAATCCAGATGCGTGTATCGCTGTTGCATTCTGTGTTTGAAATCCGCCTGTTGTACCTGAAATATCTTCTGTTGCTACTGTATCTATACCAACAGCGTTGATAATATTTGTATCACTAATTTCAAATCTGTATGATTCTGTGTTTCCGGACCATCCTAAAGTTTGAGGCGCCAATACCGGTCTATGTTGAGCATTGATTACAGTTATTGTCGGTGAAGTAACAAGTATAGTCGGCAAAGAAAAAACTGTATCATCCAATGTTTTCAACGGAAATCTCAATTGAACATTATGATCTGGAACTGGTTCTAACAATGGTAAATTTGTTATTGCTTCATCGAAATATTCTGAGCCGTTATCATTAGCTGTATTATAAAGATTATAATCTACTTCATCATCATAAAATGCGTATTTACTTATACCCAAACCTTGACCTCGAGATAATTTAAGTCTGCCGTATTTTGTTAATACCGCAGATACTGTTATCGCGTCGTTATTAATATATCCCATTGAATATCTCCTATATTTTTAATTTCATATATAAATATAATAAAAAAAATTTTTCGTTAATATTGTTTTATTTCACCCACAATTTGTGCGCCTGAACCACTTATATCAATTGTATATGCACATTTTGAAGGATAAATATCCATATTATTCGGAAAATAAACATCAGCATTTTTACCCGGGTAACATGTTGATAATTTATAATTTTGTGATACAACTGAATCACTACTATAATCTGGACCTCCGTAATAAATAGAATTTAAATCACCATAAATATTTTGGTCATAAATATGATGATTACCCGGATATGTAATCGTTCCATCAGATGATGTTGTAAAAAAGTGTGTAAATCCGATTTCTTTACTACTAAATTCAGTAAAAGCGGTTGAACCAGTTGCAAAAACTTTAGTTCCTATATCACGAGTTAAATTCTGTATATATTTTCTATCACTATTTTCAATGAATAATGAGCCAGCTTTTAAAGAATGAGAAATATGCTCATGATTTCCATATTGAAAAAATAAAACTCTTTTGTCTAAATATCCTATATCATTTACAAGTGAAGAACTATCGACAAATCTACCTTGTGGGTGAGCACTTACTGGTATTAATTTAACTAAATCTTTACCATTTTCATCTAAATGATACAAAGTATTATTATATACTAATTTATCTAAAACATAACCAATACTTGCTGAAATACTACTATCAAAGTGTACTGAACCAGATAGCGTTCCTGAAACAGAACTTATTGATGTCGAATGATAAGTTTGGAAACTACCCGTTAATGAGCCAGTAGTATTTAATGACATTGAATTATAAGTTTGGAAACTACTTGTTAGTGAACTTGTTGTTATTAATGAACTACTATAATAATTTTGGAAACTACTGGTTAAAGAGCTTGTAGTATTCAAAGAAGCTGAATAATAATTTTGAAAACTGCCAGTTAATGAGCTTGTAGTATTCAAAGAAGCTGAATAATAATTTTGGAAACTACTGGTTAATGAACTTGTAGTATTCAAAGAAGCTGAATAATAATTTTGGAAACTGCCAGTTAATGAACTTGTTGTTATCAAAGAGCTACTATAATAATTTTGGAAACTGCCAGTTAATGAACTTGTTGTTATCAAAGAGCTACTATAATAATTTTGAAAACTGCCGGTTAAAGAGCTTGTAGTATTTAACGACATACTATGAAAATTAACAAATGAACTGGTTAATGAACTTGTCACATTCAACGACATACTATGAAAATTAACAAATGAGCTAGTTAATGAACTTGTTGTATTTAAAGATGTTGAATGGTAAGTTTGAAAAGAACCTGTCAATGAACCTGTTGTTATCAGAGAAGAACTATAATATGATATAAAGGAACCAGTCAATGACCCTGTCTGGTCATACAATGATGAAGAATAAAATAAATTATTATATTTAGTGGAAAGAGAACCTGTAGTTGATAAACTTCCAGAATGATATTGTTGTTGATTTAATTTAGGTTTATGTACTTTAATTTTTTCTCTATCAAGTAAAGATGGCCTTAATTCAACACCTTTTGTAAATTTAACTTTGGCTGGCATCAACTGCTCAATACCTTGCATTATTGATTGATTATATACTTTCTCTTGTGCTAATATAAATTTATTTATATCAACTGATACACCTTTTAATAAAGTTTCTCTAAAATTATTCAAATCAGAATAACTTTCTGAATACATTAATTGAGGATTAGCGAAATATGTAGATATATCAGCATCTGGTATATTATTTATAATATAATCATCTATAACATCAGTAGGACTTGCTATTATACTAACTTGATTAGATATAAGTCTTTCAGGTGTAGATTTAAAATCATAAACACTCTTATCTGAAAGTTTATTAAATTTCAAATCTCTTAAAATTTTTCTTTCTGGATTAACTATTATTTTTTTACTATTAAATTGATTAAAATCAAAATTTCTTACACTAAATTGTAAAACATCAATTACTTTTCTACTAAATAATCCGTGTTGATTATCTACATCACTTGTGAATGTATAATCTCTAATATTATCTGGATTTGAATCATTAAATATTAGATTTTTTGAACCTGATGATTGTTTTTCACTAAATCTAAATCTATAAATCAAATCATTTTTTGATGAATTAATTCCATTCCCTACAACAGATAATTTATTCAAAATATGTTGTTTAATTTTTGAAGCTGTTAAAGCGTGTTTCCAAGTTCTTATTTCAGCGAAAGAACCTGTAGAATTTTCTCCGAATACTAAATTTCCAGATGCATTTGTATATCTTTCACTTGAAGAAATAAAGTTTTGATTGGCTATAGAACTTGTAATAGACATTGATACAGCTGTAAAATTAGGAATTCTATTAAAGTTTTGATTCCCGACAAACATTTTATATGATTGAGTGACATTTGTATTTAATGATGCAGTTTCTTTCATTAAGACAACATTCCAAAAACCAGAATCTCTTAAAGCAAATTCACCAGTTGACATAGAAACAGCGTTTGTCGCTAAACCACTTGTACCATTTGACCCACTCATAGCAGTTGATAATCTAAAACTTAACGAACCAGATTTTGAATTTGTAGATGTATTTAATTTAATATCCCACAAACTTTGTGTTAAACTTCCAGAGGATTTCACTAAAATTTGTTCATTAGAACCTTTTTTCGTTTTAAACACAAACTCTAAACAATCCGCGTCAGCATCTCTTTGATACCAGTCTAATTTTAATTTTTGATTCATTAAATTTATAGTAGGTAATATTTTCTTAGTCATTTTATAAGAAACATTACCTAAGTCATCACCATCAAGAAATCGAGAAATATTGCTTGTTATTATAGATGGATTATGTTCTTCTAACGCTCCACCAAATTCGTTTATTTTGAGTGTATCTGGTGGATATCCATAAATGTTTGCTAAAGAACGAATTGAATTTAAAGTACCTTTTGATTTATAAACATTAATTAAGTTGTTTATAATTTTTCGCCATGTTTGATTTTTTATTTCAGCTGATGAAAGTCCTGAACCTGTCATCGGACCGAAATAGTCAGCCAAACTACTTGAAAAGGGATTTATTAATTCCCAACCCAAATTTTCTGCTAATATCGGCATTAAGTTCTGTGGCATTGAACTTATATCATCATAAGACCTCGCGTAAAATTTTCCATAATTATCAATATAATTTCTTATTAAATCAAAATGCTCACCTGTCATATTTAAAAAGTTTATTAATGAGCCTGAGTTTGAATTATTTAAGAAAAATTTAGGTACATTATTTTTTAAACTATGAATATTTTGTTTATCATAATTAACTGCTGCTAAACTTTGTGTAGAATACCATTGTGTAAATGCATGTGATGAAGTATTAAATTGTGTAGAAAATGGTAGTGATGATGTTGGATTTTGTAATGTCACTTTTACATCTGCTATAAATGAAGAAGTCAACGCTCCATTAGAATGAGATGTAAAACTAATTGGGAATAAATCACCACCTGGTAAAAATGACCCTGATACTCCTGTGTATGCTGAACCATTAGTACCGAATGAGGGATATTTATCAGTTAAATCAAATACAGGGTAAGAACCAGTTATATTTGAACCTGACAATATTTCCCATTCAGTTGTAGTTGAAAAACTTGAACCGGCGGTAATTTCTCCCTCACCATCAGTATCGTCAATCACTGGTCTCCAATAACTCTGTGAAGCTTCAAATACAAATCTTCTATATTCACTTCCTGTTATTTGAGGTTCAACTAAAGCTCTACCACCATGAGCATTAGTTGGAAATGGCAGGGTATGGGTAGCGTTAGTATTTTCAAAATTCAAACTATATCCGGCTTTTTCACCACCTTTTAATAAAAATGATAAGTAAACTGGATCATTATAATTATAAAAAGGTCCGTTTTCTACTTTATATTTACCATTAAATAATTTTATTTGTGTAGTATCTTCAAACTCAGTACTTGTAACTTCATTTGAATGTTTATATACTATTTTAAATCCATCATAATTGGGTATCCTTGAATTATTTTGTGATGAATTAAAATTCATCGGTTCACTAAAAGACAAATCTTTTAATGATGGTGCAGAACCTGTAGTACGAGATTGAGCATCATAATATAAAAATCTTTCATAAGGAGTAAATTCAGATTGTATTTCTTCAATATCTTTAAATAATTCTTTTCTTCTTGTCCTAAGATGAGATGGAGTTTGAGATGGATCGTCTGTTGAGCCCGAAGATATTTTTAAAGATTGAGATAATTCAACTAATTTATTTTGTATTTGGCCTGTTTTATATTTAAAGTTTGTTATCTTAGCTTCTGCAGACCCAAATACCACATGGTTTGAAAATTGTGAAAAATCAATATTTAAATTTTTATCTTTATTACTAAGTTGTTCATTTATATTTTGATTTACAGATGTATTTAAAGATGCTGTATCTATTAAATCTTGATAACTTTGTAAATTAGTATTTGTTGTATCTGTGGTAGAATTTAAAAATGTTGTGTCAACACCGCCACCGATTACACCATCACTTTCTAAACCCACAACACCCACAGGTGTGCCTTGAGCATCTACAAAAATAATCTCTTGAACAATATCATCAGCTAATTTTCTCACTATACTATTATCGGCAGGATCGTTATCTGTATAAACATCAGATGATAGTGCTTCATTTAATCTTAAAATAATAGAAGGTGTTTGGAAATTATCAGATGATGTAATTTTATCAAATAAATAACTATTAATCGCTATTGATGTATCAGGATAAACTTGAAAAGCAAAATCATAAGAATACGCGTCATTCGTGTGTTCAAGAGTTTGTAAAAAATAATTTTCAAAAGTTCCGTCAAATTGAAAATTTGTACTCGGATATGGGCTCAATCTAACTTCTCGTCTTGATGGTGAAATTTGTGCTAATCTAAAAAATTTAGATTTACTTAAATAATTTTGAAAATCTGTTGTTCCATCATCATCAACATCAATTAATAAAGAATTATTAAAATTATCATTATAAAATCCATCAATTGTAAATGGTATTGGTTCTTCACCGATATTAATTGATAACCCGTACATATCAAAGGATGTTCCAACTTCATTTACTATATTACTATCAAGTTTATTAACAAAAATTGTAAATTGTATTTTAGTTACATCAACAGGAAAATTTGTTTTTGTAATCTGTAATAATTCAAATTCATCACTCAATAAAAATGGTTGTTCAACATAATCAGTATAAGACATTATACCTGACGCGTCATGTAATATCATTGAAGTCATAATTTCAAAATCTGAATCATCTGATTTTGCTCTTAATCCCATTGTTATTGATTTTGATGACAAAAATTCTGATATTGATGAAACATCTATTTCTTGTGTATATATTGAATAATCTGATGCAGTATCTACCGCGACATTATATTGCAATAATCCCATTGTGGTATATTCTAGTAATTCAGATGAACCTGGACCACCACCTGATGTATCAATTTCTGGCGGGAACACTGGAACTTCTGGTAAAGTAACTGATAATGAAGTACCACCAGTAGTTGTTAAATTATTATCATAAATCACACCATCCGATAAAACAATCGGATTAGGTAATAAATTAAAGTTTTCTAATGAATTAATATCAAGTAATACATCATTTAAAAATTGAATTTTAAATTTATATGTTCCTGATTGAAAACCATTTTGAGTTAAAATTTCTGGTGGTTTAATATATGGAATATCCGAAGCATCATAATATATCGTAACTTCTGGTGTACCATCATTTGTCGCAAGAAGTTGATTATCATCTGGACTTAATTTTAAATATCCCGTGTCAGTCCAATTTGATTGGACTGAAACAATATAAGTATCATCTTCATCATATATACTAATTTTAATATAATCACCATTAAGTTCATCAAATGAAATATCACCAGAAGATAATGTATTTAATAATGATAATTGTTGTTCACTATATTCCATTAAATTGCTCTTTCTATTTGATTAACTTTAGGTAAATTCATTGTTGAATCTCGTCTAACTGGCATCTTTTTATTCGTTTTTTTCACTTCAAAATCACCTATATGTATTCCTATATTTCCTTGACCACTTGTGTCATAAGATAGTCCATTTGTAGTATCACCATAATTAAATTCTATGATACAATCATCTCGTAATTCTTCTGTCGGACTATCGTTTATAAATATTAAGCCAACACAACTTTCGTCAAAATCAGGATAATAATTTTCTGTTTCTTCTCCCCAATATTCAAAATCATCATAATTAACAAATGGTGGGTAAGCTGCACATATACCACTACCACAAACCAAACCAACATTTGTTGAAGTATCACACCAAGAATCTGCAGTAGAATCACCATCACAATAATATCCACCTATATTAGGCAACATTAATAAATTATGCATATCAAAAGCACCTTTGAAAACTCTTGTTTGTTCTATATCAACTAATCCTATATACTCACCCAATTCATCATTTTCATAAGCTTGAATTGCCTGTATTTTTTGAAAAATATCCGCT
>Ga0208299_1002971_pt1 | contig 10987 bp, 8 predicted proteins | sample 15_taG_FD_184089 | JGI IMG/M metagenome (GOLD analysis project Ga0208299, IMG submission 184089) | Marine viral communities from the Subarctic Pacific Ocean - 15_ETSP_OMZ_AT15312 metaG (SPAdes) (version 2) | ecosystem: Environmental > Aquatic > Marine > Oceanic | place: Pacific Ocean | collected...
TGCAGATGCTATTATTGCTGCGACAGTGCTGGCTTTGGATACGGGAGCAGAGAGATCTTTTATAGATCTGCTCACTTCTAATGCAAGTCAAGGATCTGCCCCGGGTAGCCGACCCTACACTAAGGGCAAGTTCATCGAGAATAATACATGGGGCAAACCCGCTCTTAGGTCTGACTTAGGGTTCGCACACACTTCTTTCCCTTATGACAAGGCAATTGATGCGGGTAAGTCTTTAGTCTTTGGAATTGAGGACACTGCGATAGCTACGTCTGACATTGGTGAAAGAGCTAATCTTACTGGAAACGCCCGGGCGACCAGGGGCAATATAGCTAATAATCCCGGATTTTATGTTGTTTTCTGCAGGGCGGTCTTAAGAGACTCGCAGAATCTTCGGCAGAAGTTTGCAGAATTAGGATCCATAGCCTCGGGCGCCTCGCAGGAATCATTAGTCGCATCAGCAACGCTAGTTGAATCTTTTAGATCTTCAAAACTAGTTGCTTGCATGAACGTCTTGGCGATGACGGGAGATTCTATTTTATCCCGGGCCCAAAGCCCATACAAAGTTGACCAAATAAAGTCCTCAGGGGACCCAGCGTTCTCTGCATTTGGTAGACCCTTAGAAGTGGGCAAAATACATTACAGGCCTTCTTCTCACGCTATGAAAAGCAGAGATAGCGAAATTGAACCAGGTGTAAGCCCAGCTTCTATGCGTCTTGCCTGGAGGAATGCTTCTGTCCCCAGCATGTACTTGCTACCTGCAGAGATCGAGTATGGGAGTGTCCAGAACGCCCTTTCTACTCTTAGTAATGATTCACCAGCAGGTGCACACATCAGCATGGAGGGTATTACGAAAGCTGAGTCTAACGGCCGCCTGCCACAAGAGTTTGTCGAAAATCACGAGCGAACCCTCGACGCTGAATACGTTCCCTTCTATTTTCACGACCTTCGCACAGGAGAGATAATAGCTTTTCACGCTTTCTTAGACAACCTAAGCGATAGTTTCTCAGCACGCTATAGCGGTCAAAAAGCAATTGGTAGAGCAGAAGCAGTCCAGATTTATGACTCAACTGAGAGAGATATCGGGTTTTCTTTCTACGTTGCTGCTACATCACGTGAAGATTTTAATGAGATGTGGTTTAAGATCAATAAGCTCGTAACTATGCTTTATCCGCAATATACACAAGGAAGGGGTACGGGAGTGCAATCTTTCCAGCCAAAGCGAAATCCTATTGATTTCCTGGCAGGGCTTTCCGGTGAAAACTTCATTATGCCGTTCTCACAAGTCCAATCGGCATCTCCAATGATCCGTCTCCGGATTGGCGATGTTGTGAAAACTAACTTTTCTAAGTTTAACCTGTCTCGCCTGTTTGGGCTAGGGACTGAGCAGTTTTCTCCTGTCCCGGGTGCTTCGATAGCAAACGCAGCTACTCTGAATATCATGCGACTTCTTTTCCAAGGATTGGGACTTTTGCACAATAATCGAGGCTCTTCAGCTGGAGCTCAAGCTGCATCAAGTGCAGCTCTTTCAACACCAGCAGCTTCAATTAACTTTTTAGAGATAATGAGGCTTCTTCGACAAAGAGCACGCCAAAAACCTGACTATTCAGGTACGTTCTGGAGTAATAGAAGCGGCCTTAAAATAGGGGATGTAGTGAGAATTAGCTTTCCAAGCGTGAGGAAGCTTAAAAATGCCGAAGACGGAGAACACCCACTGTTTATTCCTTTCAAAGATGTGTATGCTAAGATTAGTTCTTTACCCGTTGACGATGAAGGAGAGCTTTCGACTAAACCGAACGGTGATGTCTTCTACAAGGTGCAGGTTGCATCTTCAGCAGATATGGCCCGACTTGGAATTTATGACGTCGGAGGCAGCGCGACGTACTTGATGAATCATCATGATGCATCGCTGATACCCATGGGCCTATTCAAGGAGTTCGCGGCTGTTAATGTCGTGAGAATTCTTGCAGGTGTCGGTGCAGCATTCGCGGGTGCTTTTTCAAGCCAGCTTTTTCTCTCTAGCTTTAATAATGCAGTTGCTAGATCGTTCGATCAATCCAGCGGCAAGGGCCTTCCCGGATTTATCACGTCGATGGCGTTTGACTGGATTGGGAACGATGTAACATGGGAAGTTGATCAAGGAGCAAGAGCACCCAAGCTCGCAAAGATAACGTGTCGATTTAAACCTGTTCACGACATTGCTCCGGGCCTTGATCACCTGGGCTATAACAGAGCACCAGTATACCCAGTAGGCGATGTGATGAACGATATCGTCGGAACCTCAGGTGATATACTAGATTCCCAGCTAGCTCAAGCAGCTGGTGATGCTATCGCGCATGCGACGTCAGACGGGGTTAACGGAGCCACTGATGGCTTAACCAACGATATCTTGAGAATGAAGCTTGGAGATGAGTCATGACAATTTCTCGATACTCTAGAGACGATATCATTAGCAGGGGAAAAGCTTACGGTTCTGCAGAGGGTGTCATGAGAATACGGGAAGCAGTTCGCCAGAACCGTCTTGCAGTGTCAGAAACTGTTCTTGAGCAAGCTTCGAGGCTGGATGTCATGGCCGGACAAAAATATGGAGATGCCTCTCTGTGGTGGGTCATCGCAGCAGCCAGTAATATAGGCTGGGGCTTGCAAGTTCCTGCGGGAACAAGAGTCTTAATCCCTAGCAGTATTGAGCAAATTGCGGAAATCGTGGAATGAGCCGACTCAAAAACAGAAGGCTCCGAATAGCTGCCAACGAAATTCGTAAAGGATCCGGTATAGGTGGAATGTCCCGTGCCCTCGGAGGGAAACTTAGCCCCGTCTCTCAGTACCAAGAGGATTTAAACCAGAACATTCTTCGGCTATCAAGAGAGATCTTAGAGAATCTTGATGGAGCCCTCTTGGGGAAAGACATAAAGGTCAAGGCAGACAAGTTGTTTTCCGCCCCGGGCCAGGCCGAAGCCATAAAAAAAGGAGAGCAAAGAGCAGTTGCTATAGATGATCCCTTTAAGAGCAACTTTAATCTTTACAATGAGAATAAGGAGGACTCTAGCGGAGAAGTCGCTAGCAATTTCCAGTGCTCTGATTTTGCTCCAAAAATTAGCGTGAATGTAAAGGAGCTGGGAAGCACGGGAAAAGAGAGCGAACCTGAGTATACAGTCACAGGCCTGTCATCCCAGGCAATAAAACCTCAGGATGCCCGACTCAGCGTTTTATCTGCTAAACATTTCGAGTTTTGTCCTACAAATGCGCTAACTTCTGAAATAGAAGTTTTTGCCAATGCGATCCCAACGCATGAACTGTCGAGATGTGTGCCCTATTTGGATGTAACTTTCTTTACTGCGACTCCCCCTACGAAGGATAACAAACCGTTCTCTCTTAGCTTAGCCAAAGCTCTTGTAGGGGATAGCAACATCTCAAATGAGTCAGGTACCAAGCAGTTAGCACAGTCTTATAAAGGGGGAAAAGGAACACAGTTCGGAATGGAGCTTTTCACTCTTCCTCAAACTGTTACTCCGCTCAACAGGAAAGGTCGTACAGTTCCTATACTTGACCCATTCCGACCTCTAATGTCAATTACAAGTTTTGATGTTTCAGTTGTACCTGCCGCAGGCTTAATGGAGAAAAAGAAGGCAAAGCTTTCTATTACACTTCACGACAGATCTCGCCTGCATGAAGTGGCAGAATTCGTTAGGCCTCAAAACTATGCGGGATTAGAGCTCCTGATTGAGTACGGTTGGTCTCACCCAGATTCTAGTGGCCGCAACGCTTACGGTGAGTTTCTTAATGCGATGAGAAAGAAAGAGAAGTACAGACTTTATAACTCCTCCTTCTCCCTCCAGAATAACGGTGAGGTTAGCATAACTCTTGAGCTGATAGCATTGGGTGTAATTCACACAGAGGATACTTCTATTCTCAATAATAACACGATGAAACCTATTGGGCAAGCTGTTGGGAATGTTCGCGCCAAAGTTCAAGCTCAATTAAAGAAGCTGGCCAAGGGTAAAGTAAGAAAAGATATCAAGCCCCTGATATCTCTCGATGAAGGTCTTCTTAGCAATGCGACTGTATACGCTGAGGGCAACCCTATTTTTGATAAACCCTTTAGTAAAAAATCTATAGGTAAAATTGCAGGCGCCACCAGCGATGACGTCGATGCCCTTGTTAAAAATCTAGAAAGCCTTAAACAATCCAGGAATCAGTTTAATACGCAAAAGAAAGTCTTAATTGAAGGTATTAAAACAACTTTGTTTAACGAAACTGACGACCCGTTTTATCCGGAGAAACCAGATAAATTTGGTGGTGCACCTAGCCGAACAAAGGGGACCGAGGGAGATGCCACGATCATGCCTAAATACATTACTCTTGGAAAGCTTTTCTCTTTCTTTGTAGGAAGGCCGCTCGCCTCCACTAATAACTTCGCAGAAGTCCAGTTGTTTTTCTACGCATTTAGCACAGAAAGTGGATTTCAAGGAGAAGCTGTTAAAGATAATCCTCTATCGAACTACACGATCGACCAGTTTCTTATAAAGAAAGAAGATGTAGTTCAGGTATTAGATAGAATGATGCAGAACTTAGGTACTGCAGAGATCCCGATAGAAACCTTTATGAACTACATCATAAAGACATTTGTCGTGTATCCTTTTGCACCACTCACTAAGCCCGACATGGTCGACGACGAAGTAGTACAGGCAACTCTCGTAAAAAATGGACAGAGAAGCAGCATCAGTGCTGACGCTAAAGATCCAATCCGAGAAAAGTATAAAGCAGCTACGACAGGATTTAGGCCCCCAAAGATCCAGGTTATGTTCGACGCTATTCCTCTTGATCCTGCCAGTTCTCCCTCTAGCTCTGCAGCAAATGAAGCCACAGTTTTGAGGGTGCACATATTTGACAATCACACAGGGCGACATGCCACGATTGTTAATGGGCTCAAAGCAGGAAGCGATACTTTAGATCTTTTAAAGCAAGCAAACAAGGCGCACTCAACCGCGCTAAGATCAGGAGACGCTGCAAAATCCGATCCCGCACAAGCTAAAAATAAATTCATGAGAGATTTGCAAGCTGCAGGTGTAAAGCTAAAGCCGATCAAGACTGGAGGCGTAATCGATGGGTATATGCTGGATACCAGCTTTGAAAAACTTAAGAAAGTTATAAAGCGCGGTTTCCCTTCTTTGACCTACGGGGCTGATGGCTCTGTGATCACGTCAGCACGCTTTAACTCCTTGCAGAGTAGCGGGTATAAGAACACGATGATGAAAAGAGCAGGAAGAAGCCCTGAGATGACAGCGAGGGGTACGCAGCCCAACGGCCTACCCCTTCAAATTCAACCTGCTGACGCTACCATAACCATGCTAGGGTGCCCAATAATCAGATACGCACAACACTTTTTTGTGGATTTCGGAACTGGGACATCAATGGATGATCTTTACTTCGTAAAGACCATAAATCACAAGATCTCCCCCGGAACATTTACAACTTCTTTATCTCTAGCGAACAGAGACGGCGATGCAGCATTCCAGAGCATGTTTAACCTGCTTAACAAGTCAATCAAGATGATTAAAGAGTCCAAGCCCGGCCTTCTTGACAAAGTCGGCTCATAGAAGGATGTAAATCTCACTCCCTAGACTTATAATAGCGTGTGAAAGTTTGCATCAACCAGAGTATCCTAGGATCCGAACAGCACCTAGTAACTGACTTTGAGTCGGGAGCATCATGGGTTAACGAAGCACCCGCAGATGCACTTACAGTGGGATTCAGCGAAAGTGAAGAATTTCAAGTAATATCAAAGCTCTCAGGGGTCTCGATACCCAGACACCCCGACCCTAAGTTTGCAGCACCTTTTAAGACATCTGGCATTAAAAACATACTTTGGTCACAAGCTTTGCCTAGGAGCGTGTACAAGAAGTACTTCCAGAATATCCAGGATGCTATCAGATTAAACGCAGACTCTGATCAATACGAATACTTTAATGAGCGGATTTCAAGGCAGCAGAAGCTAATCTCATCATTGCAACCAGCTCATATCGATGAAAAGGTCTTTGCTCGAAGGTATGCAGATCCTACTACTGTCAATAAATCTGTCTTGGCGTCCTTTTCACCCATGAAGGGAGTGACTAGGAAAGTAGGGTATAACCTCACGGGAACTAGTACGGGTCGCCTCACAATATCAGAGGGCCCACAGATCCTCACGCTCAAGGCAGAGATGCGGGATATCTTGACCTCACGTTATGAGGGCGGTAAGATCATGCAATTTGATTATGTCAGCTTGGAACCACGAGTTGCCCTCATCCTCTCCGGACAGGATCCTGTTAAAGATATCTACACTGATCTCTGTGACAAAGTTCTGGATAGCCAGCACGGTCGACAAACCGCAAAGTTGCTGACCATTGCCACACTGTATGGCATGGGTGTTCGTCGGGTCAAGGAGCTGATAGGCGTAAGCAAGCAAACTGCATACGATGTGCTTAAGAAGCTAGAGATCTTCTTTGGCGTGGGCGAGGTAAAAGCACACTTAGAGGAAGAAGCAAAGTCAGGCTTTATTAAAAACCACTTTGGTAGAAACATTCGTGTACGCAATGACGCGTCACACGTGCTTTACAACAACTATATACAATCCTCAGCAATGGATGCAGCACTCGAAGGCTTTTATCAGATCGTGCAAGGCGTAGAGAAGGAAGGCCACAAGTGTGTTCCACTCTTTCTTTTGCATGATGCGATTATTTTTGACTGCCATCCTGAGTGCTTTGACAAACTTGATGATATAATGATGCCAGGACAAAATTTACCTGCTTTTAGTTCGCGCCTCTACATGGGCGCAGAGGAGTTATAATGGATTTAGATATCGAGAAGATGCAAGCTGATTTTGAGAAGTTCAAGGCTCTCACTGGAAAGACAGGGAAGAGATCTAAGAAGCTCAATTCTCTGATCGACAAGCTTGGAGAGCGACTTGTCATGGCTCCTTCCTCGGAGCGCGATGAGTATTTCAACTCTTTTCCCGGCGGATTACTCGATCATTCGCTGAAGATCCTAGAGGCTAGTTACAAGATCGCCAAGGGTTGTGGCATCGAGGTCGCCAATGAGTCAGTGATCTTGTGCTCTCTGTTTTGTCTGATCGGAAAAGTAGGAGATGACGATCAAGACCTCTACCTTCCCCAAGATAATAAGTGGCGCAAAGATAACCTTGGTGAGAACTATAAGTTTAATGATAAGCTTCGCCACATGCGGACCACCCACCGCAGTCTTTACTTGCTTCAAAAGTTCGGCATCGAGGTAAACTATGATGAGTGGATGGCTATTCTACTTGCCGATGGCCTGACGGATGATACACGACTTTATTCGATGAGAGAGCCCTCACTAGCGCTCGTAATTTCCTCGGCAAACAAGCTCGTCCAGGCACGTTCTCGAGAAGATAGTATTCCAGTTCCGTTTTAAGTCAATACTTATCTACATGGCCAAAGTAGTAAAGAGATTTAGACCAAAATACGTGAAGCGTCTGAGAGACCGCCCGTCAGGAATAGGGCAAACCGGGGCACACGGAACGTCAGCTTTTCAAAATCCGCCCGGCATCCACAGGCTTGGGTGGGCTCCGAGACCTTTCCCCAGGTCAGGAATGACAGGGGAGCCTAATAGTTCGATCATGGGTCGAATGGGATCCGGCACACTCTCAGTATACACTGACGCTGATCGAGAAGAGTTTGAAGATCAGTCAGGAATGCCAGGTAAAGGCGGTAACTATCAAGCCGGAATGACAAGGCAATACAAAAATAAGGGTGGGGGAAAAGCAATGATGGGAATCCCAGCAAGTGGTCCGGTCGGCGAAGCTTACTTGCGTGAGGTTATCCGAGGAATGATATCAGATCTCAACGAAGACCCCATGGGAAGAGAAGCTTTCAATTATGAGATGCTTAGAAGCCAAGAAGACGACGACGAAGAAGACGAAGACGACGATCTCGATGAGTTTTCCGGGGCCGGCGCAGTCGCAGGATTTACCCTGCCTTTAGGTGCTTCCAATCACCCATCCACGCTGAAATCTCGAGGAGACTTCACAGCTAAGATGTACGGCGGAGAACGCGTGAGAACCGTTAAATTGCGCCGGATGAAAATGACTGAGTAAGTATTGAACATCCTTGTAAGCTAGGTTAGAATACATCTGACCATCAAGCTACAAGGAGAAAAAGATGGCTATTGATTTTGATGCGATTCGTCGCAAGGTTGCTCAACTCTCTGGCAACGGACGTCGAGGCTCTGCCTTTTGGCGCCCAGAAGAGGGTGAGCACACCGTTCGGATTGTGCCCTTCACCGATAACGACGGGCAACCCTTTAAAGAGCGTTGGTTCTACTACAATGTAGGTGAGAACCGCGGCATTCTGGCACCGAAGCAGTTCGGTAAACCCGATCCCATTCAGGAGCTGATCAACAAGCTTCGTGATGAAGGCTCGCCCGAGTCGGCTGAGCTCTGCAAGCGCCTCTATCCTAAGATGCGCGCATATGCACCCGTAGTCGTACGAGGTGAAGAAGACAAAGGTGTCCAGCTCTGGTCCTTCGGTAAGATGGTATATCAGGACATTCTTAATATTATGCTTGATCCGGACTACGGCGATATCACTGATCCTCTTGAAGGTCGTGACATCAAGGTTTCACTATCTAAGGCTCCTGGGCAGCAGTGGTCCAAGACCTCTGTGATGCCTCGAGGTAAAGCAACTAAGCTTTCCAGTGACGACGATAAGATTAAAACGTGGACTTCTACCATTCCAGACTTGGATGAGATTTACTCTCTTGAATCCTACGAAGAGATCGAAAAGAAGGTCAATGACTGGCTTAACGGATCTTCGGCGGCAGACGACGACGGCATGTCCGGAGGGTCCACCACCAAGACTACAACTACAAGTGCTCCTACTACTGAAAGCACTACCAAAACCAACACTGAGTCGAAGTCATACACTTCACTCGATGACGCGTTCGCTGATCTACTCGGCGACGACTAGGAGAAGAGATGGCAAAGAAAGCCGCAGGAAGAAAGTCAAAAGGTTCTGACGACTTCACAGCGGATCTCATCAAGTCACTGAACAAAGATCACGGAAGCAGAATTGCTTACAATCTCAGTGTTGATGAGTCGCCAACTCACGTGAAGGCTTGGGTGTCGACAGGCATCCGACAGCTGGATTACATTGTTGCTAATCGTAAGGGAGGCGGACTTCCTTGTGGCAGGATCGTAGAAATCTTCGGCCCTCCTTCGATCGGTAAATCACATATCGCCCTACAAATCGCCCGCAATACGCAGGCGATGGGCGGTGTTGTGGTTTATATCGATACGGAAAACGGCACCTCGGTGGAAAACCTAGGGCTGTTAGGGATCGATGTCTCCAAGCGCTTCGTCTTCATTGAAACAGCCTGCACCGAAGAAGTATTTGCTGTTGCTGAGTCCACAATCGCCAAGGCAAGGGGCCTAAATAAAAAGGTTCCTATCACCATTGTGTGGGATTCAGTCGCTGCATCTTCCCCAAAAGCGGAGCTTGTAGGTGACTATGATAAGGACTCCATAGGTCTGCAAGCTCGCGCCATCTCGAAGGGTATGCGCAAGATTACGCAAGTCATTGGAAACACGAACACGCTCTTTATCGCTTTGAACCAGACGAGAACGAAGATCGGTGTAATGTATGGAGATCCTACAACTACGCCGGGTGGTATGGCACTTCCTTTTCACTCGTCTGTACGAATTAAGCTCGGCGCCGGCTCGCCTATTAAAAACAAAGACGGTGATGTTGTCGGCATTAATGTGTCAGCAAAATCTATCAAGAACAAGGTAGCGCCACCGTTCAGGACGTGTCAGTTTGAGATCCACTTCGGCGTGGGTGTCAAAGAGCATGAGCAAGTCACCGATTTACTGCGATCTTCTGAAGATGTAACTGTAGATGGAAAGACATACTCAATTGAAGGTTCAGGTGCCTGGAAGACGCTGGCGGTCTCTGATGAAAAGACCGGTGAAGTCTTAGTAGAGAAGAAGTTCACCAAGAGCGGCATGGAAGATCTGCTTAAGAGCCCTGACTATAGCCCGCATATTGAGTTGATGCTGGAACACATCTTGGTAAAGAAGTTTCAGGGCAATCCTGACTTTGATACCGACTCTTACGAGGAAGTTCGAGCAGTTGCAATGGATTTGGCGGAGAATGATCTAAGTTGAGCCTATACATCAAAGTAAAAAAGACACATCCGGACGCAGTAATCCCGCGCCAAAAAGTTGGTGATGTGGGGTGGGACCTTACCGCAGTCGAAGATGGCACCATTCAGCCTGGAAAAGTTGCAGTAGCACCCACGGGCTTGATGTTAGCTGAGAATCCTTTTGCTAGCGATATTCACAACCAGATCTTGCTTAAGATCGAGGGTCGAAGCGGCCTAGCTAGCAAGCACTGTGTTTTCCCAGTGGGAGGCATAATCGACCCCAGCTACCGGGGAGAGATGGGTGTGATGCTCTATAATGGCGGAGATACTCCTTACGAGTTCAAGAAGGGTGACAGAGTTGCCCAGATTGTCGTCTATGAGGTACATGCAAAAACTATGAGCAACAAAACATGCTTCATGGAAGCAGACACTGTGCGGACATCTGAGCGAGGTAGTAAAGGTTTTGGCTCCTCTGGAAGATAGACCGGTCCTCATCTTCGACGCGATGAACCTATTTCTGCGTGTCTATTCGGCCAATCCGTCGATTAGCAAGCACGGTCATCACGTCGGGGGTGTGGTCGGTTTCTTAAAGTCGATGCGTAACATCATCGATCGCTTTAGCCCTAGGCAGATCTACGTCGTGTGGGAAGGCGGAGGTTCTTCTAGGAGAAGGGCCATCTACCCGGAATATAAGAAGGGTAAAAAGCCTGCGCGCATGAACAAGTTCTACGAGCAGGACATTCCCGACACTCAGCAGAATCGAAATAGCCAGATTGCTACTTTGATTAGCATGATGAAAAAGATGCCAATCTGTCAGCTCTATGTAGGTGACTGT
>Ga0208299_1002972_pt1 | contig 10987 bp, 10 predicted proteins | sample 15_taG_FD_184089 | JGI IMG/M metagenome (GOLD analysis project Ga0208299, IMG submission 184089) | Marine viral communities from the Subarctic Pacific Ocean - 15_ETSP_OMZ_AT15312 metaG (SPAdes) (version 2) | ecosystem: Environmental > Aquatic > Marine > Oceanic | place: Pacific Ocean | collected...
TGCGTATGGGCTTACGCAGATTCTAGTTTATGGCAAGATCTTTCAAGACATTCGCCCCTCCAAAGAAAAGTTTAAAGGCTTCTTCCACTGCCCGATGTGCGTTGGGTTCTGGTCGGGCTCCTTTTTGTTTGGAATAAATGGTTTCACAGAACTATTTACCTTTGACTATAATCTAGCCAATTTTTTTATTTTGAGCTGGTTATCGTCGGGGACCAGTTACCTGCTAGATCAGTTTATGGGTGACTTTGGCTTTAGACTGGAGGTCAAAAAAGATGATTAGGTACATGCTACGATCTGTCCGACGATGCAAGTCGGGTTGTATAATCGCGCCACGGCGAGCGTGGCTTGAGGAAAACAAATGAGTAACGAAAATAAATATCTTATCCGAGAATACTTTGAACTTTGCGAGGGTGGAAAGTGTCAAGATTTTCTTACCGAAGATGAGAAGAAACGTGTCAACTCTGGCACCGTAATCTTGACAGGCAAGTTGCAAGAAGCCAATGTTCGCAATGGCAATGGAAGAACCTATCCTAAAATAATCTTGGAGAGAGAAATAAAGAAATATCAAAAGATGGTCGAGGAACGCCGAGCAATGGGGGAACTTGATCATCCTGATAGTTCAGTTGTGAATTTACAAAATGTATCTCACTTGATTACAGACATCTGGTGGGATGGAAATGATGTTATGGGCAAACTAGAGGTTCTACCCACCCCGTCTGGGGACATTTTAAAGTCTCTTGTCAATTCTGGTGTGAAGATGGGTATCTCTTCGCGAGCCCTTGGTTCAGTGCGTCAACAACACGGACAAACCATTGTTGAAGAAGATCTTCAACTAATTTGTTTTGATATGGTCTCGGAACCTTCAACTCCCAACGCTTTTATGTTGAAGGAACACAAAGATTTACCGACAAAGTATAATAAACTTAATAACCTACTGGATAGTATCATCGACAAATGAAAAAAAGCGAACTGAAAGAAGTGCTCAAACCACTGATTAAAGAGTGTATTAAGGAAGTCATCTTTGAAGAGGGCGTCCTTTCTGGTGTTATTTCTGAAGTAATGAAGGGGACAGCCACCACTCAGGTCGTCGCAGAGGCTAAAGTGGAAGAACAAAAGGCCCAACTCCTCGTAGAACAACAGAAGCATCAAGATGAAGTTAGAAATAAAATTAGAGAAACCAAGGAAAAGATGTTGGAAGCAATTGGAAACGAGACATATAACGGTGTAAACCTTTTTGAGGGCACTGCTCCTCTAAAGTCTGGCGGCAACCCTGCTGCAAAAACTGCCGCACAGTCTCCACTCTCCAAATATGCACCAGACGATCAAGGTGTTGATATTAGCAAGATCTTCTCTTCCAAGTGGAAAGACTTAGTATAGGAAAGCAAATGGCAAAGAAACCAGTTCATGTTGAAGTTTATGTAAGACGCGGTGAAGACGTAGGACGAGCAATCCGTCGCTTCAATAAAAAAGTTAAGAAGTCAGGGATTTTAGACGAATTTCTTGAAAGAAGATTTTTCACAAAACCCTCAGCAGTCAAAAACAAGAGAAATCGTCAACGGAAAAGACTGATTGAGAGAGAAAATCAGGCTCGAAAAGAAGAAGAAAATAACACGTATAGACAAAAGCCGAAGCGCCGGAGGAAATAAATAATGTCAAATATACCAACCCCAGCAATTAAATATCGTTCTGGCCTGTCCAGCGCTGGAGCATATCAAGTTAGTGCAATTCCGTTCCTTAGTGGTAGTTCAGCCACCATCCCAGGAACCAACAGTGCTTCTTGGCAGGTGAGCTTTCCATATATCACCAAATGGATTACCATAGAGAACAAGGGGTCAAACGCCCTGCGGATTGGATTCTCTGATAATGGTGTCCGTGGTATCACAAACGATACACCAAAAGAGAACTATTTTGTACTCGCCGCCCCTGGCGACAATGGTCTTAGTCGTATTACATTGGATCTCAGGGTAAAGGATATTTTCCTTGCCACGGATCACGCGACCCAGACAACAACTGCTCAAATTGTAGCAGGTGTAACAATGATTCCCACTGAGGAGCTAACAGGTGCCCAGAGCAACTGGTCCGGCTCCAGCGGCGTCGGCTAAAATAATTCTTCTTTTATGGACCATTATTACTATTTAAAATGATAAAATATCATTGCAGATAGGAGTTAATTCAATGAGTTCCATGCTTGATCAGGCGATTATTGACGCCCACGCCCTAAAAGAAGCAGCTATGAAAAACGCTGAACAAGAGATTTTAGAAAAATATTCTCAAGATATTAGAGAAGCGGTTGACACGCTTCTTGAGCAGGAAGAAGAGTTAGAGATCGAAGACGAAGTCGAGGTCGAAGATGACGCTGAACCTGAACTGGAAGTGCCTCTAGCCGCCACCGATGGCATACCCCTCTGCCCTTGCCCCGAAGAGGAAGAAGTGATCGAGCTAGACCTCGATCAGATTCTAAAGCGAGCTGACGACGAGGAAGCTGAAGAGGGTGAGATGACAGATCGAGAAGACTTTGTCGCAGAGATGGCCGATGAGGCCGAACTGCGCGGTCTAGACGCTGCCATCGCCAACAACGCCGAAGAGATCCAAGGTGAAGAGGAAGAAGAAGAGGAGGACGAACAACTCGATGAGGAAATCGACCTCGATGAATCCGACCTTAAAGACCTTGTAGAAGAACTTAAATTTGAATACGAACCCAAGCCGGGTGGTTGGGCAAGCGGCACCCCTGTTCAAGAGCTTGAGCAGGAGCAGTTTGTGCAAGACTTCAAGGCTGAGTTAGAAGAGTCTGAAGAAGAGAAGAAAGAACTACAAGAGAGTTTTGAAAATCTTACAGAAGAAAACCAGAAGTTCAGAAGAATTATCCTTCAACTGAAGGACAAACTTGATGAAGTATCCGTCTCCAACGCGAGACTTTTATATACTAACCGTGTATTGGAAAATCCCTCCCTGAATGAGCGACAAAAAACTAAACTTGTCGAAACGATTTCTAAGGCACAAACTATTGAGAAGGCAAAGATGATTTATGAAGCCCTTCAAAGTGCGGTGGATGGAACCTCAACCAAGGTTGAGAAGCCTGAATCACTGAACGAAGTTGTCTCCAAACAATCAACAATGCTATTTTCAAGCCGACGTGATGAAAATAAACAATCTAATCACGTTCTAGATCGTATGCAGCGTTTAGCTGGAATTAAAAATTCTTAGGAGGAAAAAAGAAAAATGTCTGTTCTAGAAAAACTAACAGAAGGTATTGTTAACCGTGACCTCCAGAAAGAAGGTGATGCTCTCCTCAATAAGTGGGAAGCTACCGGACTTCTAGAGGGCCTCGGTAACGGTAACTCAAAGAGCGGTATGGCCGTTCTACTAGAAAACCAAGCCAAGGAGCTTCTTCGTGAAGCCTCTTCCATGGCCGCTGGTGACGTTGAAGGTTTCGCAGCAGTTGCGTTCCCTATCGTACGTCGTGTCTTTGGTGGGCTAATCGCCAACCAACTCGTGTCCGTTCAGCCGATGAGCCTCCCCAGTGGACTCATCTTTTTCCTAGACTTCACCTACACTGATACCCGCGCTGGTCTCACTGCTGGTGAATCCGTCTACGGTGGTGGAGTTGTCGCCAACCAGCTAACTGGTGGTGTCAGCGATATCACTGAAGAAGGTGGTGGTCTCTATAACCTCCAGTCAGGTTATTCATCACCGACAGGTAGTGCCAACGTTCAGCTTGTTGCTGTTTCTGGCCTTACCGAGACAGTCGTTAGCTCACTAACTGATGCCCAGAAGAAACTTATCCGTTTCGATCCAGACATCCTGGCTAACACTACTGCCGCAGTTGTTCAGTTTACCTTTGCAATCTCCGGCGCAGCTGACATTAATCGTGATCAGCTAACCAGTCTCGATCTCACCCTAGCTGGTGACGATACTGTTGTTCGTCGTTTGACCTCAACTGATGGTACAAACATCACTGTTACAATCCTCGCTGATGACGGTAACACCACCGCCGTAGCAACCGAAATCAAGGCTTGCGAGTATGCTACCTCTGATAACTTCAACACTGGCGTTGCCATTGGTTCAGTTATTGGTGCAGATCCCTGGGGTCTTGAAGGTGCCGGCAACAACGGTGCTGACTTCGACGGTCAGGCCAAAAACAGCATGCCCGAGATTGACATCAAGGTCAACAGTGTTGCTGTAACCGCCATCACCAAGAAGCTAAAAGCTAAGTGGACTCCCGAGCTTGCTCAGGATCTCAATGCTTACCACAACATGGATGCCGAAGTCGAGCTTACAAGCATCCTCTCAGAGCAGATCGCTCTAGAGATCGACAACGAAATCCTTAACGACCTCGTAGAAGGTGCCACAGCTGCAACTTACTACTGGTCACGTCGCCCCGGTCGTTTCGTAGACCGCGGTACAGGTGCCGATATCAGCACCCAGGCAAACGAGTCACTACTCGGTGCCGACTTCACCGGAACCGTTTCCGAGTGGTACGAGACTCTCATTGAGACAATCAATGACGTGTCAGCTCGCATCCACTTGAAGACACTCCGTGGTGGTGCTAACTTCCTCGTTTGTGGTCCTGAGACTGCAAACCTTCTTGAGTTCACCGCTGGCTTCCGTGCTGCTGTAACCGCAGACGCTGAGGTTGGTCAGGCTGGTGCTGTCAAGATCGGTGCCATCAGCAAGAAGTGGGATGTCTACGTTGACCCCTACTTCCCGCGTAACGTCGTTCTAGTTGGCCGTAAGGGTAGCTCTTTCCTAGAGAGTGGCTACGTTTACGCTCCGTACGTACCTCTCCAGGTAACCCCGACTATCTTCGGTGTCGAGGACTTCGTGCCCCGCAAGGGCGTGATGACTCGCTACGCTAAGAAGATGGTTCGTCCGGACGCTTACGGTCTAGTTGTCATCAAGGACTTCCTTGGATAAGATAACTGCGTAGTCTAAAAAAAGCCCCCGTGCCTTTGGCGCGGGGGTTTTTGTTTATGCACAACTATTTAAGTTGTACCAAAGGAGGTCCCGTGAATGGCAGTCCCCACACTAACACCAAAAAGTCAGACAAGCGCAATTGTGCTGCCTGTAACCGGAACTCACGCCAACGTTAATTCTACATCTAATCCGCTACCATTTGGAGTATATACTGGAGCCGGAGGCTCCCAGACCTCCACAGACTTTGTATCAGGTGCCGTCGATCAGGTCGCCTATGTTTATAAGAAGCTTGGTGGCGATATACTAGATATTGAATTAACAGAGTATCAAGTATATGCGGCGTACGAGGAAGCGGTTTTAGAATATTCTTATATTATCAATGTTCACCAAGCTAAGAATGTGCTTGCTGATACATTAGGTGCTACTACTGGAACTTTTGATCATGATGGTGAAGTCAAATCTGGCCCATCAAATGTCGCAACTAAGTTTCCACGATTTAACTTTGCATACTCTAAGCGAGTTTCTGACGGCGCAGCATCTGAGGCAGCAGTCGGAGGTAATAGAACTTACTATTCGGCAAGTTTCGCCACAACAGCCAGTGTTCAAGACTATGATCTACAAAACATAGTTAGTTCATCAGCGGCCAGCGATCCATCAAGTTCCTTTTATGGTTTGGTTGGAGGTAAGAAGGTCACAATTAGAAAGGTGTTTTATAAGTCACCTTATGTTATGTGGCGCTTTTTTGGTTACTATGGCGGCCTAAGTGTTGTTGGTAACCTTCACAATTATGGTCAGTGGAGCGATGATTCAACTTTTGAACTCGTGCCGGCATGGCAGAACAAAGCACAGGCTATGGCTTTTGACGATTCTGTTTACACGCGCATATCTCACTACTCTTATGAGATTCGCAACAACAAGTTAAGACTTTACCCAGAGATAACAACAGCTGGTCCTGATAGGATTTGGTTTGAGTTTACAGTGGCAGAGGACCCCTGGGATCAAGATGCAGATATGGATAATGGAACCGAGGGTGTGAACAACATGAACACCGTTCCATTTGCGAATATCCCCTATGCAAATATTAATAGTATTGGCAAGCAGTGGATTAGAAGGTTCTGTCTGGCTCTTAGTAAAGAGATGCTCGGTCAGGTCCGAGGTAAGTTTAGCACGATACCGATTCCAGGCGAATCGGTCACTTTAAATCACGCAGACCTTCTTTCTCAAGCGCAAACAGAGAAGGAAGCCTTGAGAGAAGAGTTAAAAACAGTTCTTGATGAGCTTACTTATGCTAAGTTGGCTGAGCAAGATGCTGCAAAATTAGAAGCTGCCAATAAAACACAGCAGCAAATTCCTGTAAGTATTTTTGTAGGGTAATTTAAATGAGCAACGATTGGTCACAACCTGAACAGCCACCCCCTCCAATGTTTTTGGGGGAAAAAGAAAGAAATCTGGTTAAACAGGTTAATGACGAGCTTATAGAGCGAGTTATTGGACAGCAAGTTGTTTATTATCCTATAAGTCTTGAACATACAAAGTTTCACAACATCTACGGCGAAGCGATAAAGAAAACATTCCTACCTCCAGTTAGAGTTTACGCATTGGTGGAGTGGGAAGGCATTGAGACCAAAGCAGACACCAGTTATGGTTTGGACAAGATGTCGGAAATTACAGTACACTTCCACAAGAGAAGGCTCACCGAGGATCAAGACCTGTTTGTTCGGGAGGGAGACTTCGTTCTTTATGGCAATATTCATTACGAGATTGTCACTCTCAGCGAGCCAAGACAACTCTTTGGTCAGATTGATCACAGAATTGAAATTTCTGCTAAATGCGTAAGAGCAAGGAAGGGAACATTCGATGCCACTTAGTAAAGACGCTCCAGCACCCAAGGTTGAAGAAGAGATCTTCATGCCCTCTACTATTGAGAACATCGATGGTGCTCTTCTAGATTATCTCGATGAGTTGAAAATATTCTGTACCACCAACGAAGGTTGGAAACAGGCTCCTATTATCTGGACCTCAGCCGAAAGGTCTTTTCAGATCAAGAACAATAAGGATCTGCGAGACGACAACGGAATGTTGATAAAGCCAATTATTACTATTGAGCGCACCAATATTGCGAAGGACCTAAATAAAAAAGGTAAGATATATGCAGCCATCCCCAATGTTCCCGACGCAAAGGGCGGCGCAATTACTATTGCTCGACAGATTAATCAAGATAAGACTTCCAACTTTGCCAATGCTGATGCAGAGAGAATACATAGACAAAAGACTTTTAAGACCCCACCGTCAAAAAAGGTGGTTTATGAGACAATTACAGTTCCGATTCCAGTCAACATAGAGTTGACCTATAACATTACCTTGTATGCTGAATATCAACAGCAAATGAATGAGATGACTGTGCCATTCATCACCAAACCCGGTGGCGTAAACTTGGTAATCATTCATAAAAATCGCCACAGGTATGAAGCGTTTATACAATCCGACTTCTCCCAGAACAACAACCTCTCTAGCTTGTCCTCCGAGGAAAGAAAGTTCGAGACAAAAATTGAGGTAAGAGTTATTGGCTACTTGATTGGTCAAGATGAAAATCAAGAGCAACCCAAGATTGTCAGGAGGCAAAACGCTGTCGAAGTTAAGATCCCCCGAGAACGTGTAATAGTTGGCGATGTGAATGAATTTATTAAGAACGGGTTTTACCGAGAGTAAATAATTCTTTTTGGAAATCTTACAACTATTTACAAAGACAAAAATGTTTTTTGAAAGGAGACCTTTGTAATGTCCGAAAGAAAGTTTAAGTTTGTTTCTCCTGGTGTTGAAATCAGAGAAATCGATAAAAGTCAAGTAGGTATCACCCCTGGTGCACGTGGACCGCTTGTTATTGGCCGCACAGAACGCGGACCAGCTATGCGCCCGACAATCATACAAACCTTTAATGAGTTTGTGCAAACATTCGGTGCCCCGATTCCTGGTGGACGCTCTGGAGATATCTGGAGAGCTGGAAATTATTCCTCTCCCACGTATGCAAGTTACGCGGCCCAGGCTTACCTAAGAAACAATGGTCCTGTGACTGTTGTTCGCCTAATTGGAACAAAGCATGTGAATGCCACGGTGGCAGGGGGAATTCCTGGCTGGCGTTTTGCCAACTATGCCGGAGGAGGCGGAGCCCAGGGCCTATTCCTGTTCGACTCAGGGTCCTCACTACATTCTCTGTCTGGAACCCTGGCAGCTGTTTTCTATTTTAACGATGAAGACTCTGGAATTAAGCTTAGTGGTGTACAACTTGGAGCCGGCGCTATGGCAGGGGCAGTGACATCACAGGGTAAGGCAGTGGCCAGCACCGGCGACAGTTATGAATTTAAGGGTCAGATGTACGGCAGTAACACCGATACAGTAACCTTCAACTTTGATAAGGACTCAGATAGGTTCATCCGCAAGGTGTTTAATACCAATCCTACATTGGTAAACACCACCACCAATGCATCTGCAAACCAAGAAATTTTCTTCTTGGGTGAAACATACGAAGGGGTTATCTCCCAGGTGTTGAATAGCAGTAGCGCTGGCAAGGTCATGGGTGCCGTACTACCCTTGAGAACACCAGCAGGAGCAACAGTAGCAGCCTATGGTTCTGACCACAAGAGAGACAGCGCCTACGCTAAGAGTGGGTGGATTATTCCTCAGGACACTAATGCAGACTATGCCACTTTTGATGCCCGCGTCGAAAACTTCACAAAACTATTCAGGTTTGAAAGTCTTGAGAAGGGCGAATGGGCAGCAAGGAATCTAAAAATTTCCATTGAAGACCTTGCATTCTCAAACAACAAGTTTGAGGACTATGGAACTTTCACAGTAAAAATTAGAAGTGCTCAAGACAACGACGGCGAGCCGGTTGTTCTAGAGTCTTTTGAGAATCTAAACTTGAATCCCGAATCTTCCAACTACATCGCCCGTCAGATTGGTGACAAGTATGTTGCTTGGGATCAAGAGTCGGCTATGAATCGCGAATACGGACAGTATGACAATATGTCAAAGTTTATTCGCATTGAGATCGGTGCTACCATTGAAGATGGAGGGGCAGCAGGTCTCTTGCCCGCAGGTTTCTTCGGACCTCCAAGGTTCAACACCTTCCACGCTATCTCTGGTGCAATGTCACCAATTCAAAATAATAACGTAAGTGCATATGCCCAGACGTTGGCCACTGCTTCTTTCGGTGATGGTGGACGCGGACTAGACAGCATGATTGATTGTGCTCACGGTTATCTACTGACAGCAAGTATTGCATTCCCGAAGATGAAGCTTAGAAGCACTTCTGATGATGCAGTCCTCGCTCGACCGACCGATGCTTGCTTCGGAGTTGATACCCGTCGTAACTCTCCTAACGGACGAGTATTCGACCCTACTTACTATGATCTAGTTCGCAGCAAGCCTGCCAACGTTGATAGTTTTGCATCAAGCTCCATAGCGCCTGCATCCTTCATCTTCTCGATGGATGATATTTCAGCGTCATTCAGTGGATCTAACGACTACAACATCCAGGGGGTATATGCTCAAGGGTATCGCCGCCAGGGTCTCTCTGTGACGGCCACTGGTATCTCTGATTCCTATAAGGGCACCTCCGCACAGACCGGTAGTTACAAGACCCTCTTGGATATTGGTTATAACAAATTTACATTACCCTTGTTTGGTGGCTTTGACGGGTTTGATGTTACAGAGCGCGACCCGCTCCGCAACACCCTGATTGGCACCAGTGATACAGAGGTTACCAACTTTGTTGTTAACACTTATCAGCAAGGTATTGATATGGGAGCAGAACAAGGTGGTCTAGACATCAACTTGGCAACTGTTCCAGGTCTAACCAACACAACCCTCACTGAGAGGTTGATTGATAACAGTGAAACTCGTGGTGATGTTCTTGCAATCATCGACCTTGAGAACGATTATCGCCCAAGGTACGATAGAACATCAACAACTGGCTTCGGAGAGACCGCTAACATTGGTAATGTAACCAACGCTGTGAACTCTCTAAAAGACAGAAACCTAAATTCCAGCTACGGCTGTGCTTATTACCCTTGGATTCTTGCAAGGGATACAACCACCACAGGTCAGAACGTATGGCTACCGCCTTCAGTTGTGGCTCTAGGTGTAATGGGTAACAGCGAGACCAATGGTGAGCTTTGGTTTGCCCCCGCAGGATTTACCCGCGGCGGACTTTCTGAGGGTATGTCTGGTCTAAATGTGATTAGTGCACGCCAGAAACTTTCTTCAAAGGAACGGGATGCGCTTTATGAGCAGAACATCAATCCGATTTCTTCTTTCCCGGCAGAGGGCCTTGTTATCTTCGGTCAGAAGACCCTACAAGTAACTCCGTCAGCATTGGATAGGATTAACGTACGACGTTTGCTAATTTTCCTTAAGAAGGAAATCTCATTCGCTGCATCAAGAATTCTATTCGACCAGAACGTTCCGGCAACTTGGGCACGGTTTATCGCCAAAGTCCAACCTCTACTAGAGAGTGTCCAGACACGATTCGGTCTAACAGACTTCAAACTAGTGCTCGATGAAACTACAACAACCCCTGAGTTGGTTGATAGAAACATCATGTATGCAAAGATCTTCTTGAAGCCCGCGCGCTCCATTGAGTACATTGCTCTTGATTTTGTGATTACCTCAACAGGAGCGTCTTTTGAGGAATAATTTGAAGCCTCAACTATTTAAGTTGAAGGCGCTTTAGGAGGAACTTTTATAAATGGCAGACACAGATTTAAGAAGTTTTTGGAACGCACCCACCTCAGACCCGAAACGTAAATTTCGATGGTTTGTGACAATTACACCAGACCGAGGCGGCGGTGAAACACTTTGGGTTGCTGCAAAAACTATTGATAAACCATCATTTGAAATTGAGAATACACAACACCAGTTCATTAACCACCAGTTTAACTTTCCTGGCCGCGTAAAGTGGAATGGGATCAAAGCGACATTCGTTGATCTCGCCAGTTCAACTGACGGTGGTTTGGATGTCGGCTCGGTCTTTTACAGTATGCTTGAGGGATCTGGTTATGAGTTCCCCAAAGGC
>Ga0208299_1002973_pt1 | contig 10985 bp, 9 predicted proteins | sample 15_taG_FD_184089 | JGI IMG/M metagenome (GOLD analysis project Ga0208299, IMG submission 184089) | Marine viral communities from the Subarctic Pacific Ocean - 15_ETSP_OMZ_AT15312 metaG (SPAdes) (version 2) | ecosystem: Environmental > Aquatic > Marine > Oceanic | place: Pacific Ocean | collected...
TCACAAGGCAATTTAGTTCAAGCCAAAGAGGAAACCGAAAGCCTTTTATACCAAAAACTTAACGATGCTATTGGTAATTTTGAAACAAACTATATTTCTGATGTTTATTCCCAATCAAAAGGTGTAGCATCAATTGTTGCTGAAAAGAAAAAAGCCAATGATGACGAGGAAGAAACCAAGTATGCCAAGTCTACTGATAAAGAAAACGATTCAGAAGATGATTCTGGTGAAACACTTGATCCTGTAGGAAAGGGTGATGATGATATAGACAACGATGGTGATTCTGATAGTTCTGATGATTACTTGAAAAACAGAAGAAAGAAAATCGGAAAAGCAATTGATAAAGATGAACCTGATGAGACTAACGAGCAAAGTTCTGAATTACAAGAACTTGCTCCTTTGGCTGGTCTTGCAGTAAAGGGTGCTATGATGCTAGGTAAAGCAGCATTGTCGAAGACAGGAATGGCTGCTGGTGCTGGTTATATGGTAGGTAAAGGAAAAAAGGATTGGAAACAGAAACAAGCAGAAGTGGGTGAAGATACATTGGATGAAATTTCTCCTTTGGTTGGAGCGGCCGCGGCAGCAGGTGCTGGTTATGTTGTAGGTAAAAAAGTAGGAAAAGATAAAGAAAAGAAAAACCAAGTAGCCTCTGAAGGATGGAAAGCAGCAGGAGCAGGAGCCGGTGTTGGTGCAGTAGTGGGTGGTCCCATAGGTGCAGCAGTGGGTGGCGCTCTTGGTTCTAGAGTAGGTAAAAAGAAGAAAGAAGTGAATGAAACAGACGCTGAGTCAGTACGGCAGTCGGCCCGGGCACACGAACGTGCAGTTGGCGCAAAGCCAGGAACAAATGTCTCGGCTAAAGTTAACGGTAAGACATATGACACAAGTATAAAAGAGGGCGACAAATGAAACTAATAACAGAAATGATTGAAGATGTCCAATACCTAATTGAAGAGGATGATGGTGGTAAAAAGAACCATTTCATTCAAGGTACTTTTATGCAAGCAGAGCAGAAGAACCGAAATGGTAGAGTATATAAAAAAAACATATTAGAAAAAGAAGTAAATCGATATGTTAAAGAATCGGTAAATAAAAATAGAGCAATGGGGGAATTGAATCACCCGCAAGGACCAACTGTGAATCTAGATAGAGTTTCTCATATGATCAAAGAACTTAAATTTGAAGGTAATGATTGTGTTGGTAAAGCAAAACTTCTAGACACCCCTATGGGAAATATTGCAAAGAATTTAGTAAGTGAAGGCGCACAACTTGGTGTATCGTCTAGAGGAATGGGTTCATTGGAAGAAAAAAAGGGTATCAATTATGTAAAGGATGATTTTATGCTTTCTGCTGTTGATATTGTAGCAGACCCATCTGCTCCCGGTGCCTTTGTAAATGGTATCATGGAAGGAAGAGAATGGGTATGGGAAAATGGCATCATAAAAGAAAAAGACATAAGTTCATATCAAAGAATGATTGAAAAGGCAAATGTTAAAGAGTTACATGAAAAGGCACTATATGTCTTTAAAGATTTTCTTTCAAAACTGTAATTTTAATACATAAAACATAGACTGATATAATAGGATTGTATTATATATGGATAAAAAAACAACATTAGATCTTGTTGAATCTCTTTTAGAAGATGAAACTCTATTTGAAAATGGAGATCATGATCATGATCATGATGAAGATCATGACGAAAAAGAATGTGAAGATTGCGGTGAAGATTGTCCAGAACATTGCCCAGAAGAAGAAAAAGATGATCTTGTTGCTGAAAATATCGGAGCAGCAGTTAGACCAGCAGTGGCTTTAGCAAAAAGAAAACTAGGTCCAGCAGGAAGAAAATGGGTTAGAAATGCAGGTAGAGACATTGGTGCAGCAGCCGCCGACTCTGCGAAAGGTGCGGCAGTAGGATTTGCTGCCGATGCGGGATCGAATCTTATAAATAAAGTAACAAGAAAGCCTTCCAATGAGGAGATCAACATGGAAACGTACAACCAAACACTAGAGGGAAACACTCTAGATACTAAGAGTGAAGAGGATCCCAATCTCTATCAGGATGCAACCGGTAAAGGTGCAATTATTGATACAGATAAAGGAACCGAAGGAAAAGATAAAAAGAACAAATCTTCCATTAATGCAAAATCATCTGACGCATCGAGTAAGATTGAAGCACCCCCAGAATCAGGTTCATCTAAAGAAAGATTACAAGAGCATCTTGTTGCATTGTTTGATGGTGAAAATTTAACAGAAGATTTTAAGGTAAAAGCCTCTACTATATTTGAAGCAGCAATCAACGAAAGAGTATTAGAAATAGAAGAGAATCTTACAACCCAATATCAAGATATTCTTGAAGAGCATATTGGAGAATTGTCTGAAACCCTTTCTGAGAAGATTGATGATTACTTATCATATGTAATTGAGCAATGGATGAATGATAATAAATTGGAACTTGAAACTGGTATCAGGACACAAGTTGCAGAAAACTTCATCTCTGGGTTGAAAGTTTTGTTTGAAAATAATTATATTGATATGCCAGACGAAAGATATGACGTTCTTGATACTGTTGTAGAACAATCAAACGAAATGCAAGAGAATTTAAACAACCAATTGCAAGAAAATATCAATCTACGAAAACAATTAGTACAACACGAATGTAAAGAAACATTCTTACTGGAATCATCTGATATGATTGATACAGACGCAGAGCGATTTGCTTCTCTTTCTGCTGGTATTGAATTTGACACAGTTGATCAGTATAAAGAAAAATTATCAACAATCAAGGAAAGTTATTTCGGAGACAGTCCTCAAGTATTAAATGAGGCAGAAACAACTAACCAACAAATTTCACACGGTGGTTCAATGGATATGTACATGAACACCATTCATAAACACAATAAAAACTCTTGAAAGTAACAAAAGTTATACATAAAATGAATATTCAGTTAAGGAGAAATTCAAATGGACTTTGACAGCCAAAATTCAGCATATGACGTATTATCGGAGAAATGGGATCCGGTATTGCAACACCCTGATCTTCCTGTAATTGAAGATTCATACAAACGTAAAGTAACCGCTTGTCTTCTTGAAAATCAAGAGAAGGCGTTACGCGAACAGCACCTACACGAATTTACTGCACCAACTAACCAAATGGGTGCAGGCGGTTTTAGTGTTTCGGCTGCTGCCGGTGATGCAAGCAATAACGCGCTTGCTGGTTACGACCCAATTCTCATCTCACTCGTCCGCCGCGCTATGCCAAACTTAATGGCTTATGATCTTGCTGGTGTGCAACCCATGAGTGCCCCAACTGGACTCATCTTCGCCATGAGAGCAAGATACGATAGCCAGGCTGGAGCAGAGGCTCTTTATCAAGAAGCGTTCTCTAAGTTCTCTGGTGAGGGTGCAACATCAACAGGTGCAGCAACTGCCGCCCATGTTGGTATAGATCCTACTAGTGCTTCTCTTACTAACTTCCGTGCAATGCTTACTGCAACTGCGGAAGGTTTGGGACAGACTGATGGTACTGGTGCTAACCAGTTCCGTGAGATGGCATTCAGCATTGAGCGAGTCGCTGTGGAAGCAAAGACTCGCGCCCTCAAGGCTGAGTACACAACTGAACTTGCTCAGGACCTCAAAGCAGTTCACGGCCTTGATGCAGAGACTGAACTTGCTAATATTCTTAGCACCGAGATCCTTGCTGAAATTAACCGAGAACTCGTTCGCACCATCTATACAAGTGCAACAAGTGGTTCCCAGCAGTCTGATCTAAGCACCGGAGGTACTTACGATCTTAACACTGACTCTGATGGACGTTGGAGTGCAGAACGCTTCCGTGGACTTATGTTCCAGTTAGAGCGTGAAGCAAACGTCATCGCCAAGACAACTCGCCGCGGTAAGGGTAACTTTGTTATCTGCTCTTCGGATGTTGCTTCTGCCCTTGCAATGGGTGGTTGGTTACAACTCTCACCGGCTCTCAACACCAGCCTTGATGTTGATGACACTGGTAACACATTCGTTGGTACACTCAACGGTAAAATGAAGGTTTATATTGATCCGTATAGTGATACAGATGTAAACTTCGCATGTGTTGGTTACAGAGGTACTAACCCATACGATGCTGGACTCTTCTACTGTCCATACGTCCCACTCCAGATGGTGCGTGCGGTTGGTGAGAACACCTTCCAGCCCAAGATTGGCTTCAAGACTCGTTACGGAATGGTTGCAAACCCATTCGCCCACGAAACAAGCACTTCGCCAACACTTGGTGGTGCTGATAATCTCTACTATAGATTATTCACCATTAGCAACTTGCATGGTAACACCGCTTGATAATCTTCAATTAAACTGATAAGACTAGGGGAGTCCTTTTGGGACTCCCCTTTTCTTTTACATATTTTTTTATACATATACTATTAGAAGAGGGCTTGTGTCATACTGGTCGTCAAAGAACAGGAAATATGTTATGCCAGATATTGTACATGGTCCGGGTGGGATTGGATATACTGGACCAGGAATACCGGATGTTACTAGGGTAGCAAACCCCAGACAACCAGATACTAATAATTATCTAGCAACAAATTATTTCCAATTAGAAATAACTAGACTACCAACAGTAACATATTTCTGTCAGTCAGTAAACCTACCAGGCGTTTCATTATCGCCAGTGGACCTCCCTACAGCATTAGGAACAAGACCAAAGTTTGTTGGTGGTGCATATGATTTTGAACAACTAAGTGTTCAATTTATGGTAGATGAAAATATGAAAAATTGGTTAGAGGTATTTGACTGGATGAAATCTATTGGTAATATGGAAGATTATGATAGTGTAATTGCTAGTTCTCAAACTCAAGATTTCTTCTCAAATATAACCATTATGATAATGAATAGCACATATAAGCCAAAATATTATGTAAGAATTAAAGAAGCAATCCCAATATCATTATCCGGGATAGATTTTACTTCTGTTTCTTCAGAAACTGAACCAGTAATTGCAACAGCAACATTCGCCTATATGTCATACGACATAAAAACTATAGAGAATGTAACAGGAACTTCTTGAATTGTTTGTTTTATGGTGTAAAATTCTTTAAGGAGTTTTACAATGAATTTAGATGAAATTCGTAACATGGCAAAAACCGATTTGGTCATGGATGAAACTGAACTTGATATTGAATCATTAAAGACTCCACAACTTCATAATAAATATCTAATATTCCATACGGATGAAAGACTAATCCTTGGGAAGATTAAAAGTGATCTATATCGATTAAAGAAGGATAAATGGTTATACTATACTGGTAAAATGAGTGAAGAGGAATTGAACGAAAGGGATTGGGAACCATTTAGCCTGAATGTTTTGAAAACTGATATTGATAAGTTCATCAACTCAGACGATGACATCATCCTGTTGAATAATAAAATACTACTTCAACAAGAAAAGGTAGATTACCTAGAGAGTATTATTAAAATAGTAAACAATAGACAATGGAATATACGTTCTGCTATTGACTGGATTAAATTTACAAACGGATCATGAGCAAACTAGAGATATATCCTATAGATTCCGTTCATATTAAAGTGGACTGTGACAAATCAACTGCAAAAGAGTTAAGTTCATTCTTCACTTTTTCTGTTCCCAACTACCAATACACTCCTGCATATAAAAATAAATTGTGGGATGGACAAATCCGCCTTTATAATATACACACCCAAAAGATATACAGAGGTTTACAGGATTATGTTGTAAAGTTTGCAGAAGATAGAAATTATTCATACAACCTCCACATAGAAGATACTAAACCAATTCCAAATGATGAGATTATAAAATTCATCAAAGATAAAATAAAACCAGCAAGTAAAGGTAATAGAATAAAACTTTATGATCATCAAATTGATGGTATTCTTCATTCAATAAACAAAAAAAGATGTCTTTTATTGTCCCCAACTGGTAGTGGAAAATCTTTGATAATATATTGTCTTCTTAGATATTATGATATGATCATACCCAAAGATAAAAAAATACTAGTAGTAGTTCCTACTACGGGGTTAGTGTCTCAAATGTATAATGACTTCAAAGACTATTCCTCAATAAATGGATGGGACGTTGAAGAAAATTGCCATGTAATATATTCAGGTAAAGATAAAGAAACAAATAAGAGAATAGTTATTTCTACATGGCAAAGTATTTACAATATGCACGAAAAATATTTTAATCAATATAATGTAATATTTGGTGATGAGTGTCATCTTTATAAAGCAAAATCTCTAACCAAATTAATGGGAAATTTAAAAGACTGTCCTTATAGAATAGGAACAACCGGAACCCTTGATGGTACGTCTACCAACAAGTTAGTTATTGAGGGTTTATTTGGTAGAGTTTATAATGTAACAAGCACAAAGAAATTAATGGATAAGAAACTACTATCTGATCTTGAAATTGAATGCCTAGTTCTTAATTATAAAAGAGAAGAAATAGAAAAAATAAAGAGAGCAAAATATCATGACGAGATGAAATGGTTAGTTGAGAATAAAAACAGAAACAATTTCATTTCAAATTTGTGCTGTAAGATAAAAGGAAATGTTTTATTGTTATTTAATTATGTTGAATCACACGGAAAACCTTTACATGAATTAATTAAAGAAACATGTAGTGATAGGAAGATATTTTTCATACACGGTGGTACTGACACCGAACAGAGAGAAGAAATTAGAAATATTATAGACAAGGAAGAGAATGCCATTTTAATAGCATCTTATGGGACATGCTCTACTGGTATTAATATAAAAAATATTCACAATATTATATTCTCTTCTCCATCAAAATCTGTAATCCGAGTTTTACAGTCAATAGGGAGAGGATTAAGAAAATCAGAATCAAAAAATAATGTAAAATTATACGACATAAGTGATAATCTATCGTATAAGAAGTATAAGAATCATACTTTAAAACATTTTGCTGAACGATTAAAGATATATACTAATGAGAACTTCTCTTTTAGTATCAAGAAGATAAGAATTTAGGAGACATAAGATGGACAAATCCTATAGAATAATGAAGTTAAAAAGCGGCGAAGAAATAATAACACAAATCAAAGGAGAAGTAAAAGGAAAATTCATTCTCTTTAGACCGATGTTATTTGAAACTAAGTATATGATTGATGGGTTTGGTAGACAAAAAGAAATAATCACACTAAAAAATTGGTTAGAGTTTACTGAACAAATACAAACAAAAATACCTAAAGATTTTATTGCAACAATATTAAATCCAGATGAACAATCCTGTAAATTATATGATTTGGAAATGGAAAGAGAAGATACAGGACAGGTAACTAAGAAAAAGGTAAGGGATTTTACCAAACCAGATGATCCAGATGATCCAGATGATCCAAAAGAAAATGTGGAAAATAAACTTAAATCATTATTTGATTTTATAAAATCATCTGCTGACGATGAATTATTGGATGATATGTTTGATAAAGAATCTGAAGAATCTGAAGAGGATGGAAATCTTATGAAAGAAAAAGAACCTGATGACGATTCAGTAATGCAAAACATCATAACAATGACAATGTTTTTTCCTCCAGAAGCACTTTCATCTTTGGTAGACTCTGGTTTTATTCAAGCAGAAGATTTTAAGAATCTAATAGATTCGTTATCCTCCAACCCCAACATACCTCACAATACATCCAACAAAAGAAAACAAGAGGAAGATTATGGTAACGATTTGGATGATTGGAGTCCATACTTAGATGATTATCTAGATGATACTAATGATACTTAAAATATCTTTATTACTCTCAACACAGAGATTATAAAGGTAATTTTATATCTGTCAAGAAAGAAAAGAAATAATTTGAATTCTTTTATTTTTAAAGTAGAATGAGTGAGAATAAGGGAGAGATAAAAGTATGGAAGAAGAGAAGTCAAAAGAGAAGTCAAAAGAAAATCACTATGTGGATAACTCTTTATTTTATGAGAAGATGTCTGACTGGAAAAGGTTAGTGTTAGAAGCAGAATCAGGTGGTGAATCTAAACCACCAATAACGGAGTATATTGGTGGGTGTTTTTTGAAGATTGCAGAACATTTATCATATAAACCAAACTTTATAAATTATCCTTATAGGGAAGAAATGGTAAGTGATGGTATTGAAAATTGTTTAATGTATGCACACAATTTCAATCCAGAAAAATCAAAGAATCCATTTTCATATTTTACTCAGATAATATACTATGCGTTTTTGAGAAGAATAGAGAAGGAAAAAAAACAATCATATATTAAATTCAAAGCAATGGAGATGGCAGCAGATTCTTCTTTGAAGGTTTGGTTTAGGGAAAATTATTTTGATAAGTCTAGAAAAGATATTAATCAAATGATAGCAGAATCATTTGAAATATCAGAAAAAGATATAACTAAATTTTCTCCCAAGAAAAAGAAGAAGAGTAAAAAGAACAAGAATTCACTAGAAGACCATTTAGAGGATGATAAGAGTGAAGATAGCCCTATTGAATGACACCCACTGGTCTGCCCGTGGGGATTCCCAAATATTTTTAGATTACTTTATGAAGTTCTTTGATGGGGTGTTTTTCCCATACCTCAAAGAGAATGATATCAATACTATTATCCATGCAGGAGATTTTATGGATCGTAGGAAGTTTGTCAATTTTAACAGTTTACATCAAGTGAGGACACGGTTCACCGAAAGACTGAAAAAAGAAGGCATCGAGATGCATTGCATTCTCGGAAACCATGATGTATATTATCGTAACACCAACAGGGTCAATTCTCTTGTTGAGTTGTTCAGTGATGATATGATAATTTATGAAGAACCACAAGTGATAAACTTTGATGGTTTGGATATTGCACTATTACCTTGGGTAAATAAAGAAAACTACGATGAGTCGGTTGAGTTCATCAAAACTGCTAATGCTCCTATTCTGATCGGACATTTAGAACTAGATGGTTATCAAGTGATGCGGGGAATAAACTATCAAGGTGGTATGGATCCTAAATTATTCAACCGATATGAGAAGGTTTTATCGGGACATTTTCATTGTCGTCAAGAGAAAGATAATATCTATTATCTCGGAACACAATATCAAATCACGTTCTCCGACTTAAATGAAAAGAAGGGGTTTCATGTTCTTGATACAGACACCCGTGAGGTAGAGTTTATAGAAAATCCACACCAAATGTTCTTAGAAGAGATCTACGACGATTCTGGGGGTCCTATTGATGTTGATGCAATAAACACAACACACATGAAAGATTGCTATGTTCGTCTTATTGTGGAGTCTAAAAGCCATTCATATAGTTTTGATAGGTTTTTAGACAAATTATATGATTCTGGTGTTGCTAAGATCACAACAGTAGAAGGAATTACTGATTATAATAAAGAAGATGAAGAATTTCTTGACTTAGCACAAGACACAGTTACACTTATTAATAATGAAATTGAATCTATTGATGAGGTGAAGGACAAAGCACGGATGAAGAAACTTATCAAGGATCTTTATATGGAGAGTTTATCTCTGTGATAAAATTCCAGACATTGAGTTGGAGGAATTTTCTTTCAACGGGTAATTATAAAACTACACTAGATCTTACTCGTCATGATAATACACTTGTGTCGGGTGAAAATGGTGCAGGTAAATCGACAATGCTTGATGCATTGACATTTGCTTTGTTTGGGAAGTCTTTTCGTGGTATTAATATCCCACAGTTACCTAACTCCATTAACGAGAAGGAATGTGAAGTGGAGATTAATTTTACGATAGGTAAAGATGAATACCGTGTTTTTCGTTCTTTGAATCCAAAAATATTTGAGATATACAAGAACAATACACTCATTCCTCAAGATTCAAAATCAAAAGATTATCAAAGGATCCTTGAAGAACAAATACTCAAGATGACATATAAATCATTCTGTCAGGTAGTCATTCTAGGAAGCAGCAATTACATTCCATTTATGCAACTCACCGCAGCAGATAGGCGTTCGGTTGTTGAGAACTTACTTGATATTGATGTGTTCTCTGTAATGAATACTCTTGTTCGTGCAAAATTACAGATGTCGAAAGAGTATATTAAGGACATTGAATATAAATTAGAAATAGTCAAGAGTAAAGTTGAAGAAAAAGAGAAATTAATAAAAACACTTTTGCAAAACTCATCAGACTCTATGGAAAGTTATAAAACTGAAATTGAGATATCTCAGAAACAAATTAAAGAACTACAAAAAGAAAATGAAATCAGTCAAGAAAAAATCAATAAACTTAATGATACATTAAAGGATAAAGATGTTGTTCCAAAGAACCTAATAAAGATGGAAGGATTGGAACAGCAATTGAATAATAAAATAAAGACTCTTGATAAGAACGTAAAATTCTATGAGGATAATGATACATGTCCCTCATGTAAACAAGATATTCAACAACACCACAAAGAATGTGTATTTGAAGAAAAGAAAAAAGAGAAACTTGGAATTGAAGAGGGTATCACAGAACTGATAGAAAAAATCCAAGATGCAGAAAAACGATTAAGTGAAATCAATAATACATTAGAACATATGGATATATTTGAAAAGAAGATAAACAAAAGACAAAATGAAATTAATTCTTCTCAGCAATATATTGGAAAGATGCAGAAGAGCATAGAGTCTGTTCTTACAGAGGGGACGGAAGTTTCAGAAACAAAGAACGAATTAAATCAATTAATTGGTGAGGGTAAAGAACACACCAAGAGAAGAAAAGAACTTGTGGAAGACCGACATTATTATGGTATTGCTTCTTCTCTTCTGAAAGATAGTGGCATCAAATCAAAAATTATCAAACACTACTTACCAATTATGAACAAGTTGATTAACAAATATCTTGCAGAGATGGATTTCTTTTGTCAATTTAATCTTGATGAAAATTTCAACGAAACAATCAAGAGTCGCCATCGTGACGAATTTACATACCACAGTTTCAGTGAAGGTGAACGGTTGCGTATT
>Ga0208299_1002974_pt1 | contig 10979 bp, 5 predicted proteins | sample 15_taG_FD_184089 | JGI IMG/M metagenome (GOLD analysis project Ga0208299, IMG submission 184089) | Marine viral communities from the Subarctic Pacific Ocean - 15_ETSP_OMZ_AT15312 metaG (SPAdes) (version 2) | ecosystem: Environmental > Aquatic > Marine > Oceanic | place: Pacific Ocean | collected...
TAATCCTTTTTGGTAATTTTGTTCTACTTGTACTTGCTGTACTCTGTTTTGATAATAAGTATCAGCAGCATATTGTATCTGCTCATTACTATATCCTTGTTGTGCTAACTGTTGTTTATAATTTTCAGTTTCGTACAACATTTGATTTTGCAAGTTTTGTTGTTCTACTTGTTGCAATCTTTGTTGTGTTTGCTGAAGTGTTTGTTGCACATCATTTTCAGGTTGTACAGAACTAGGATAAGTGCCTACATTTTCTTCAGCTTTAGGTGCTGTAGTTTCTGTAGTAGAAGTAGTTTCAACAGATTGCTCAGGTTGTGCCTGTGTTTCTGTTGTAGGTTCTACTGCAGGTTCTGTTGCAGGCTCTGCTTGAGGTTCAGCTACAGGAGCTGTGCTCTCTTCAGGTACCATATTTAATTCAGGTTGTATATTTTCATTTTCGTTTATCATTTGTCCTCCTTATATAAAAATACCAAAATAAATTATATTCGTCAATCCTCTAACATTAAATAAATATCTCTAGACTTAGATGCTAAATCTTTTCTATCTTGAGCAATAAAATAATCTTCTCTTAATTGTTGTGCTCTCATAATTCTTTTATATTCTTTTGCTTCTCCAAGATATTTTATTCTTTCTAAAAATTGATAAGGAATAGGAAGCCTAGATGTATTTCTTGCAATAACTAATTGCTGATCTATAGATAAAGAATTCATTAATTTTTCATATTCTATTTCCCATTGATCCCAATCTATTAATTGTGTTCCTGCAATTCTTACTGAATCAAACATTTTATAATATTTATTTAAAGTATTTTTACTTGCAACATCTGATGGTTCAGGTTCGTCAAACTCTACATCATATCCTATTTCGTATAGCTGACCTCTTCTGTAACTTTTTAACTGTCTATATCTATCATACATATTTCTATTGCCTTCAGGAGTATTAGGATATAAAGCTGTCATGTCAATTAATTCTTTTTGAAACGATTGGTTTATTCTATCTACATCATTAAAGTAAATAGCAAAATCATTTTTACCTCTTTTAACTTGCTCTTCTTGTATTGGAGTTAATTGATCCATAAGACTATGTCTTAGTATATCTTTTTGAAATGGTTCTAAATTATCATAAGGTGCATTCATAATGTCAAATGATGCTTCTCTTAATATAGCAGCAGCTCCCTGTGGATAAGCTCTAAGTCCTGTAAATTCTGAAAGACCTCTAGTAGCACTACCTATTATTTTATCTCCATAATCTAAATTACCATGGCTATTATCAAAGCTAATAGATGACATCCAAAGTGGAGTAACTAATTCTGTAAAAGGAGAAACAAAGTTTGTTATAGTATCTATATCTGATTCACCTTTTCTAAATGTAGGATCTCCCATGTAATCAGCTCCCGTAAAGAAATCCCAAGCAGTTGATGGGGTATAAGCCATTTGGCTTCTTATCCATCGTAATCCCGGATTGTCTTCACTTAAAGATATAAAGCTTTCCCACTCTTCCATGTCTTCTTGTGTTCCTGCTTTATAAAAGAAATTTAATGCTTTACTTAATATTCTAGCATCAGATACAATCTTAGATCCTGCTCCTACTTTTTGTCCATTCATATCAAATAAAAGAAAATCGCTTTTAGATGGATCTAGCATTCTATCTAGTTTAACTTGCAATTCTTCAGGTTCGTCTTCGCCTATAGCTGATGCTCCAATTTGTAATAAAACTGTAGTTAAAGCTAATCCTGTAGCTGTATTAATTAATGCTTTTTGTGCAAGATATCTTCTTAAAGGATCTCCTTGGAAAGCTTGAACAAACAAAGCAGCTACAGCTCTTCTATATCTAGGAGCTAATAATAATATTGATTCCCATATACTTTGATTAGGGTTTATTCCTTGCATACCTGAACTAAACAATCCTCTCATAGAATTTACATAATCAACAATAACTTTTCTTTGAGATGCTTGTGTAGCAGCATCTGCAGTTGTATCAACTAAATAATCTAATCCTTTTAATAACTCAAATCCTGCTATATCTAATGTGTGATTAAAAGCATTTTCAAAAGATGCTCCTAAATTACCTGTAATTCTATTAGCTCTAAATGCTTCTCCTAATCCTGTGTTTTTAACTATTTCAAAAACCTCATTGCTATCAGATGTTAAAAATCCTTGATTAAAATATTTGTTTAATATATCTACATTTTCTTTTTTGTTTCTATAGTTTTGAATAAATATATCTCCTGCTTGTTTATCTTTCATAGTTTGAAAAAAGACTTTAACAAACCCTCGTGCTCCTTGTGCATTTACTTCAGGGTGATTAAATAATACAGGTAACAAATGTATATTAAATATAGAAGCATCAAAACCTAAAGCTACCATTCTTTGTAAAGCATTAGCCTGTGACCACCATTTAATCATTCCTTTTACTTCTGATCTTTCTATTGTTGATTGAAAGCTATTTCTAAATGCTTTTAACTTATCAAAAGTTCCTGCAGGAGCATCATCTTTTACTTTAAATATCCAATTTTCTAATTCAGCAGGAGATTTAAATACTACTTCGTTACCATGTATAACATCTTGTTCAGCAGCATCTGCTACTATTTTTTCATATTTTGTTAAGTTGTTAGTATAAATGTTTTTTTGTTTTTCTAAAAACAATTCCATATTTTTAACATCGTAGTTAGAGTTAAAGGTTCTAAACCAAGACTCTCCAATTAAATTTTCCATATATTTTATCTCATCCATATCTGTTGGAAGCATGATTGAAGAAAAAGGATCGTTTTCAGTTAATCCTAGATCTTGTAATAATATACCAACTTTTTCAAATTCGTCTAATTGTGGATTAACTAGAGCTTGAAGTTCGCTTTCTCTTCTTAAAAGTTCTGTCAGTTGTTCCCTAGATAAAACTCCTTCCATGGGCATATCATTTGCACTATTTTTTATTCTAGTTTGTATTTCTGCAAGTTCGTTATTATTCTTGTTTATCTCTGCCCTTAATACTTTTAAATATTCACCTATACTATCTTCGGGTTTTACTAGATTAGGATAAAGCCTTGCTCTTTCTTTTTGAATTTGAAATATACTATCCATAACTTGTGGTAATCGTTTACCAAATTTGTCTTCATCTAAAAATCCATTTACTCCGTAACTCATTCCTTTTATAAAATCTTGATTATCAAAATCTAGATTCTTAGGACTTCCACTTGTTTCATATACTGCTTTTAAATCATACAAATGTTGAATACGACCAAATATTTCGTTCAATTCTCTTCCAAATGTTTGATATACATATTCTTCTACGAACAATTCAGGCCCCTCTATAAATGGTGGTTCTCCGTATACTTCTTCAAAATATCTAATATATTCTGCCCTTAGTTCATCTCTTCTAGTTTGAAGCTCCAAGATTTCTTTATCTATTTCATTATTTAAATTAGTTTTATAATCTTTAATAAGAATTCTTAATCGTTCAGTTAATTGTTTTTTAGTAGGCTTTACATCTAAAGATCCTTCTACTAAATACTCATATCCCCATTTAGACATTCCTATATTTTGTTGAATATTTTCAGCTAAATATCCATCAACTGTTGCAAAGCCCATTATCCTTCTTGCCCATGCTAAAACAACAGCAAATTCCATAGTATCGTTTATTGTGTCTACAGGTATTATGTTTCCATTAATATCTACTTGAGGCCGATCACTACCTTGGTAAGTTGGTTTAAATTCAGGAAATATTTCTAAAATTACATCATCTACCATCAATTCTGCTTCTTGTGCAAATTTCTCTAGTTCTTCTTTTGTATAGTCTACAACATTTTCTAAAAAAGTTTCTCTTAAATTTTTAACTACTTGCTCACCTGTTTTGTCGTGATATATATCAGATATATCTACTCCTGTAGTTCCTACTATTTTTTGTATTTGTCTTAATAGCTGAACATCTTCAGGACTTAATCCGCCTCCTAGTTTTTCTAAATTATTGTATTCTTCTTGCAACGATTTTTTTTCATCAAGAAGTCTACCTAAAAGAACATCTTCTTCTCCTGTCATTCTTCCTTCAAACAATTTTTTTTCTAAATCATTTATAGTTCTGTCCGTACTTTCTATTTTATTTTTTAAAGTTAATAGTTTAAAATTTTCTTCTGCAGTTCCTGTTTTCATTTTAGCTAATATAGTATCTATATTTTTAAGTACACTTTCTGCTTCTTGTATATTAGCTAACACAGCAGGTTGTACAGAAAAATCTCCATTATTATATTTATCTACTATGTCTTTTATTTCTTTATCTGTAAGATTAAGTTTTTCTTTTAATCCTTTATCTCTTAAAAGTATTTCGTACACCCTTGCTTTTTTACTAGCAACACTAATAAACTCATCTAAGTTTCCTGCTTTAACTTCTTTTATTAACCATTTAGAATGTGATTGTGTCATAGCTCTACCAAGCCTAGACTGTGTAGACATTTTTAAAGCATCATCTAAAGAAGCATATCTATATCCTTCTAAGTTAGCTAAATTAATTCTAGTTAATTTTCTTTGAGATTCTGAACCTGTTCTTTGTCCTACTTGCCAAGCAGTTCCATCTTTTCCTATTATTGCAATATCTCCTGTTACATTATCAGGATTTAATTTAACAACAAATTTTCTATTAGCATATCCTATTACATTATTTTTAAATTCATATAAAGGATCTCCTTCTTTAGTACCTCGCAATCCTGCATCTTGTGCAAGTTCTTCTAGTTCTTCTTTTGTATAAGTTAATAAATCTAATACTTCTCTATCATCTCTTCTTTTTTTAGGCCTTCTTCTTGTAGGATCTACTTCTTCAGGATCCCAAAATCTTGCCATTTCATCTCTTGTGTATTCATTAACTTGTTGTATTCTTTTTAACATTGCTTTTTGATCTTCATTTAAAAAAGATCCCCATCTACCAAATTGGTTTTTCATAGGGTTAGGACTTTCTTCTAATATTTGTGCAACTGATATTTGCTCAGGATCTATTCCTCTTCGATTTTCAGGAGCTGTTCTTCTTAATTTATCTAAAAGTTCTCCATCTCTAATAAAAGAAAAATTCTTTATACTTTCAGGATCTGTTATATCTAATCTTTTTTCTGTAGTTCCAAACAATACAGGCATTTCATTCACTCTTACAAAATCCATTAACCTTGCTGTGTTTCTTCTTACTAATTCTTCTCCTCTAAATATTCCTATGCTTGCTGCATGTTCAAGTTTTCTTACATGATTTATAGGATTAAATACTCTTCCAAAACTGTGCATAAATTCCTGTACCCCTGTAGGTAATCTATCTATAGACCTTCCTATCCAAGAATCTCCTAATTCATTTTTAGTATGTTTTATTAATCCTTGTGTTATTTCAGCTTCAATATTGTGCAATGAAGGTTTTAAATCGTTTAAGTTTTCTGTATAAACAGGTGTTTCTGTTTCACGAAATTGTGTAGGATCATTAACATCATAACTTTGTTTAGCTTTAGTCATAGGGTTTTCAAACCAACTTCTAGTTACAGGAGCTGCTTGTAAAGCTTTACCCATTCCTTTAGCTACTCCTAATCCTGCCACTCCTCCTACTGCTCCTCCTGCAAATGCTGCTACTATACCACCTGCAACTCCTCCTTTTTCCTCTCCTTTTTTATAAGCATAATGTCCTGCTGCTGTTAAACCTGTTTCACCAAGTACTCTTGCAGGTAAGGCAGCTCTTCCTCCTCCTACAGGATCAACCATTGCTGCTAATCCTCTTCTAGCAAGATTAACTTTTCTTGCTCCCAATGCTCCTTGCACTCCTCCTCGCAAAGCAAATGCTGCAGGGCCACCTAATAAAGCAGTTCCTGCTGTTAACCCTACATCAAAAGGTGTAGTTAATTCAGTTGCAAATTCTGCTACAGGTCTTATCCAATCAGGAGCTCCTGCTACTGCTTCTTTAGAAACCATAGGTGTAAACCAAAATCCTCTGTCTTGTGGAGGTGGAGGTGGTGGTAACATTCCTATAGATGGAACAGATGGCAACCTTCCAAAACCTTGTGTATTTGTTTTTGGAAGTTGTTGTGCATTTATAGTCGGAGGTGGAGGTGGTGTGTATTCTCCAAAAGGCTGTGGTAAATTATTATTATTCATTAATAGTATATAAACCTAGTTGACGGAGCAAATGCTCTTGTGCTTTGTCCTCTTTGATAAGGAGTTAATCTTTCAAATCTTTCTTTAAAAGGATCTGCAGAAGATAAGTAATCTGAAAATCTTAAATCAGGTATTTCTCCTTCCCTAGCCATTCCTCCTAATTTTCCAAGATATTCATTATAGATATCTTGGAAAGATTCCTGATAAAACTTTTTTCTTGTAGGATCTACTTGTCCTGATGGTCTAGTATAAAATTCTGCTGCTCCGGGTGAACTATAGTATGCAGCACTAGGAGATGTTTCTAAAAACTCTTGTGGTAAATAATCTTCAAAAGGATTACCTATATCTGTAGCTTGTGTAATATTATATCCAAAAGTTTGTTTTTTAGCAGGTGGAGTATACCCCCAAGGTTTTCCTGTATCAGGATTTGTTGCTCCCCAAGTTGTTCCTCCGATTTCAGGCATCCTTTGAAAAAATTTACTTGTTGGATCAGCCGCTTGTTCAGGACTAATTATATAATTTATTTTATTTGCCATATTATCTTCCTATCTAATAAATCGATCAAATAAATTATTTGTTAGATAAGCCATAGGATTAAGTGCATAAGCCCCATATTCCTGCCCAAAATTTATCGCATCATTTAATCTTTGTTGAGCTAAATACCTAGAAGCATCATTCCAATTAGGGTGAGATAAATTATAGAGTCCGGGATTTTTTGAAGGATTCGAAGCTCCTAATGTCCATGGATTCATAAAAGGATCAACCAAAGGGCCTGTCCAATCTTGTCTGTTACCATACAACATCTCTTCATTTGCAGGTGGTAATAAAGTATTAGCAAACGAAGAAGGGTCAAATACAGGAGCTACGACAGGGTCTACTACAGGTGCTACCATAGGTTGATTTTGTATTCCCATACTTCCTATAGGAGTCCCTACTCTTTGTATAGGTTCATATACAGGAGGTAAATACCCTGTTCCCATTGTTGTAGTTCTTGCAAAATCTGATACAGGATTACCTCCTCTTCTTAATATATCTTGCATATCAGAAGCAGGTGCTGCACTAGGAAAGTTTAACATTCCTGATAATGTGTCAGGATTAAACGGCAATGTAACATCGCCAAACCGCAGATTTGACAATCCTCCTTCTACTTCAGAATGGCCCCAACCTTCAGAAAATCCGGGCATTAAAGGCCCTGCTTGTCTATCAGCCATTCTTTCCTGTAGCATTTCTCCTGCAGGATTCATTCCCATTGCTCCCCAATGAGCATCTGCATTATAACTAGGATCTGTTCCACCATACGAATATCCACTATATGTTACATTAGGTGGCATCCCTCCTGTAAATCCCGGAGGCAAAGGCGGTGTTTCTATAGCATTATAATATTGATTAAAGTCTTCTTTCATTGTCATAATAATTCTCCTTATTATCTCATTACTATTCTATTATATTGTGGTGCATACCATTCAGGTACTAGTCCTATTCCTTCTAATTCAAATGGTCTTTTCATTGGAAAATTTAATTTACCTTTTTCAAAATCTTCTTTTAATTTTAGCCTTGCATATTCTGCTTGCATTGCAAGTGCATTAGGTTGACTTCCTGCTTGATAAAATTGCCTTGTAGGGGAACCCAATCCTAATCCTTCCATTAAACTAGAATTGTATGTTAGTGAATCAACTCTTGGAGGTGGAGGCATAGGTATATTTTCAGGAATCATTTGTGTGGGGCCTGTAAATTGATTAGCATAAGGAGAAGGAACAAGTGCTCCTATCCTTCCTACATCACCTGAAACTCTTGATCCAACAACTCCGGGTGGAGCATACATTGGTGAAGCTACTTTCATAGTAGGTGATCCAAGTCCTCTTCCTTCCATAGCACTTACACCCAAGCCTTGTGGCATATCTGCAGCTCCTATATTTTCCATTGTAGAAATTGGAGTAGTTCCCGATCTTCCTCCTGTTATAAAGTCCATATAATCTGCAGACAAATTCTTTTGCCCTTGATACTTAGGAGTTTCAGTAGGAGCAGGAGAAGGAGCTTTAGTATATTTAGATACATCTCCAAATACTTTTGGAACATCTGTCCGCGGAGTTCCTGTTGGAAATCTTGATCCCGGAGCTCCTGTAAAAGAAGTTTTTTGTTTATAGTCCTTTTCCATCTTTGCTTGAAGATCAGATGCTGCTTTTTGTGCATCAGCTCCTGCAATATTTATATCAGTACTTACTATTTTGCCTATTAAATCAGCAGGAGAGTTTATAGTATTGTCATAATAAGTTGTTTTTTTCCCTTTTATGATATCGTAAATCTGTATTATATTTCCGTTTGCATCTCTTTGTACCATAGCATTTGTAATTGGTTCGCCTTTTTTATTTAATCCCCCTTTGTAAGATTCTCTTGATGTCCCTCCTGTTGTAGATTTTGTTTGTATAGTAGGTGCATTAATAGGAGAATCTGTTCCTGTTATCATATTATTTGTTACACTAGCCCCCGTTTTAGGAACTCCTGCATCCATATCCACAGGAGCTGTTGCTGAAACATTTACTGTAGGTGCTTGAGCAGTAGGTGCTTGAGCAGTAGGTGCTTGCATTTGCATAGGATTTCTTCCCATAAATGGATTCGTACTTTGCCCATAATTAATCATTCCACCCGGCATGCCTACTGCTCTAGCTCCTTTAAAAGGATCGCTTTCTGTTCCTCCAATATAAGTATCATATATATTTTTTTCTGCTCCAACTAATTGATCAGGAGATATTCCACTTTGTATTTTTTGTTTGACTTGATTAATAGCTTGTAATCCTTGTTGCAAACTTTGCATATAGTTAGGTTGCCCTGATAAATATTGTTGGAATCCAAAACCTCCTGCAGAAGGTTGCTTTCCTATTCCCATTGTTATTGGAGGCTGAAATGCTCCTCTAAGAACATCTAAATTATAAGCTGTTTGAGCATACGATAATGGTTGAGCATATAATCCTCTTATTGCAGCGACATCTGATCCGGGCAATGTTGCCTGCAATCCTGCTGCTACTTGAGCAGGAGTCATTGATGTTCTAAGACTTTGATCTAAATTTCCCATTGTAGGAAATCCGGGAGCTGTTACTCCTGTTCCTGTAGGTGGTACTCCACTTATTCCTGTTTGCGGAAATCCGGGAACTGCCCATGCTCCTGTTGCAGGAAATGTTCCTGATGGCAATCCTTCATCTGTAGGTTTAGTTAGATCTTGTGTTAATGCAGTTCTTTTAAATGCATTAAATTTTTGATTTGTATCTTTATCTATTCCAAATTGTTTAAATTCATCTCTTACCCCATCTGTAACTTTATAAACATCTAACTGAGTAAGATTTCCATTTTGATCCATTTCAAAATCAAACTCTATAAGTCCTTCGTCTATACCTTTAATGTTATACCCTTGAGGTGAAGGAGCCATTAAAAATTGTTTTACAACATCTCTATTTTGTTCTTTGTAACCAAATTCTCTTCTAAATTGTTCTTGTGCATCTTTGCCTACAATTCCCGGAATTAATTCTCCTGTAACAGGGTCTATAGATGTACCACCTTCTAACAAAGGCCTTTCTGTAATTTGCTCCATACCCGAAGGTTCTGCAATCGAAAATGGCAGTTCAGGAGTTGGAACACCTTGAGTAGGTTGTACAGGTGGTTCGTCTGCCATTCTTAATATAGAATCTGTAAAATTAGATTCAGGATTATAAGTAAAAGGCCCTGCCTGTAAAAATCTATGTTCTGTTTGAGATATAAAATCTCCAATAGCTTGGTTATTAGGTAACAAATAATTGTCGTACTCATTTCCGGGTAATCTAAATCCGTGAGCTCTTCCCCATTGTACATTTGCAGAATTTGTTAAATCTAAAGAAATATTATCATATAATTTTTGCCCGTCTGCTCTTTCATAAGTAGCAAAAGATGTATTAGGATTTTGAGCTTTTTCTAAATCAGAAGCAATAATTAATGGAATAAAAGATCCGGGATCATCTAATGCTGCTCCTCGATTAGGAGTGTACCACCGATTTCCTTTTCTTTTAAATCCAAAGTTAGCATAAGCAGATTCTATATTTTTTTTCCATTGACCTGTAGGCATACCATTATCAGTAAAGCCATTTGCATTATACCAATTCAACCTGTCTGTAGATCTCCATTCTTTAGGAAATTCTATTGCTACAGGTAATGTAACCCAATTTCTTCCTGTTGTTTGAATATCTCTTAAAGTTAATCCTTGAGGAAGTGGTGGATATAATTCTGCAATTTTACTAGGATCTTCAATAGGAGTTGATCTTAATCCTGATGCTTTTAATTCATAATATTTATTTAGGTCTATAGGTGCTCCCATTATTTTTCCTTTATCTTAATGCTTGTCTTCTAATTCTTTCTTCAGTACTCATTGCTCGTGGCCTTGGAGTTCCGGGTGCTACCATTCCTTGCGGAGGTGTAGGTTGCGGAGGTGGCCCGCCCATCATTGCATTAGGCATTACTCTAGGATCCATACCTCTAGGCTGTTGTGGCTGTTGTGGCTGTGGAGGTTGAGCTGCCTGTTGTAACTGTTGTTCTGATTGCAATCGTTTTGTTTGCTTTTCGTTCATCATGGTAATAAGTTCGCCATAGTAGAACTGAGCAAGGTCAGGTCTGCCTCTGTCTTCTGCTGATTGTAATAAAGTCCAAAGTGCAGCTTCAGGTAATATCCTTTCTGCTGTTTGTTCTTAAAGTCCAAAGTGCAGCTTCAGGTAATATCCTTTCTGCTGTTTGTTCTTTAATAGCATCATCTATCATATCTGTATCTTGTAATCCAAGAATTTTATCTCTAATAAATATATCAGGAAGTAATGGAGCTTCTCCATCTCTAGCTATTTGAGCCATATTCATCTT
>Ga0208299_1002977_pt1 | contig 10975 bp, 15 predicted proteins | sample 15_taG_FD_184089 | JGI IMG/M metagenome (GOLD analysis project Ga0208299, IMG submission 184089) | Marine viral communities from the Subarctic Pacific Ocean - 15_ETSP_OMZ_AT15312 metaG (SPAdes) (version 2) | ecosystem: Environmental > Aquatic > Marine > Oceanic | place: Pacific Ocean | collected...
TCGGCGATCCGGTAGCCCCTCGACCAGCATTTCAACTGTCATGTCATTCGCGACTTGTTTTAGAGTCCCAGAAGCATGCTTTTTTTATTATGAAAAAACGCTTATAAATCAACGACTTACGCGACACGCACAGGTGGCTCTGGCTGCGGTGGTTATAACTCAGTTTTTAACGAACGGTACAGTTAAAAACGATATGGCGTTAACTGTCTTTATTTTTAGAGTCCCAAAACTTGTTTTATGGGTAAAAAAATTTTAAAATTTTTTTCAAATGAGCAAGAAGAAAGTTAAGAAGAATGGACGACCTGGATTGTCGGTCCGAACAAGATTGACACGTAAGCAAGAATTATTTGTTCGTGAGCTAGTTGCAAACGATGGTCATATTACTTTGAGAGAAGCTGCGATAAACGCGGGCTATTCTGCAAGTTCTTCGCATACTAGAGCGTATGAGCTAACAAATCCTGATAAGAGTCCCCATGTTGTTGCTGCGATAAACAAATATCGTAGAGAATTAGATGCAAAATTTGGCGTAACTTACGGAAGACATATTCGTGAGCTACAAAGAATACGCGACGAAGCTTTGCAGAACGGCGCTTACTCGGCTGCCGTGCAAGCAGAGTATCGTAGAGGTCAAGCTCAAGGCGATATTTATATAAGTAAAAGTGAAATACGTCATGGCAGCATAGATCAGATGTCAAAAGAAGAAGTTTTAAAAGCTATTGAGGAAATAAAATCTTATGTCCCGTCCAGTGAAAAACAAACAGATACCAGCGAGCGCGATTCCGAAGGAATCCGGACTGTGGAAACAAGTCCGGGAAGCTTTGAAGCGGACCCGTCCCAAGATACTGCCCACTAGGTTAGAATCGTGGGCCTTGCCCGGTGTGCCAGATGTCATGCTTTGTGATGAAAAAGGCAATTTTCATTTATTAGAATTAAAATTTTGTAATGGCAATAAAGTCGGTTTACGTCCGCACCAAGTTTCTTTTATGACTCGACATAAACACGCCAGTGTTTGGATTTTAGTAAAACATCAAAAAATAAATGAAAAAGATTTTCGTATTTTAATTTTTAAAGGCGAAGAAGCTGTCAATTTAGTTATGGATGGCTTAAAGGGGTCCCAAGAAATTGCTGAGTTCAAGGGGCCTTTTATAGAGTGGGAAAAGATTTTTAAAATTTTTGCACCATGAACATCTTTGAAGACGAAACAAAATTATTACGTTTAAAGCTACGACTCGCACAATTACAAAAAGTAGAAGACTGCCAAAATAATTTTTTAAATTTTGTGCAAGCAATGTGGCCTGAGTTTATTCAGGGAAATCACCACAAAACAATTGCAAAAAAATTAGAGGAGATTGCGGAAGGTAAAATAAAACGTTTAATCATAAACATGCCGCCGCGACACACAAAAAGTGAGTTCGCCAGCTTCTTGTTTCCAGCATGGATGATCGGTAGGAATCCTGCTATGAAAATTATTCAAGCAACACACACCACGGAACTTGCTGTTAACTTCGGACGTAAGGTTAAAAACCTGATTGAAACAGATGATTATACGGATGTTTTTCCAAAAACGGAGTTAGCCGCAGACAGTAAAGCGTCAGGTCGTTGGGACACAAAAAATGGCGGGATGTACTATGCCGTGGGCGTTGGTTCAAACTTAGCCGGTCGTGGTGGTGATTTAATTATTATTGATGATCCGCACTCGGAGCAAACCGCGTTATCTCATAGCGGTTTTGAACAAGCATGGGATTGGTATACTGGTGGCCCGCGTCAACGGCTCCAGCCGGGCGGTGCAATCGTTTTGGTACAAACTCGGTGGTCAGAAAAGGACATGACCGGTCAATTAATACGTGCACAAGCTAAAGATCCTTTAGCAGACCAATGGGATATTGTAGAATTACCGGCTTTAATGCCTTCCGGAAACCCTTGTTGGCCTGAATTTTGGTCAAAAGATGAATTATTGAGCGTAAAAGCGTCTGTTCCGCCGTATAAATGGAACGCACAGTATCAACAAGACCCTACTGCAGAAGAATTATCCATATTAAAACGCGAATGGTGGTTAAAATGGGAGAAAACAGAGGTTCCTAACCTGCAATTTGTGATTCAGAGCTATGATACGGCGTTTTCTAAGAAAGAAACAGCCGATTTTAGTGCAATTACTACTTGGGGCGTGTTTTATCCCGAAGAAATTGGCGGTTCTCCGGCTATTATTTTGCTAGATGTTAAAAAAGGCCGGTGGGATTTTCCAGAATTAAAAGCTATTGCTAAAGAACAGTACGGTTTTTGGGAGCCTGAAACAGTAATTATTGAGGCAAAAGCGTCTGGTATGCCATTAACGCACGAATTGCGACAAATAGGTATACCGGTAATTAATTTTACGCCCAGCAAGGGAAATGATAAGCTTTCGAGGGTTCATTCTATCTCTCCGTTATTTGAATCGGGTATGGTTTGGGCCCCCGACGAGTCTTGGGCGGAAGAAATGATAGAAGAATGTGCGGCTTTTCCAAACGGTAGGCATGACGATTTAGTGGATAGCATGACACAGGCATTAATGCGTTATCGTCAAGGTAATTTTGTGCAAACTCCGACAGATGACTGGGGTTTTGAAAATGCCGCAGAACGCTTGAAAGTTAATGCGTATTATGGTTAATTTATGCTAGACTAAGATAAATCTAAGTTAAGGAGATTGTCACATGGGACCTAAATTTATGGGAATAACTAGCCTTCCGCGCACCGCGACACAAGGACCTCTAAATGTTCCACGTGAAACAATCCCACGATTTCAACAAGGCGGCGGTTTATTCGCCACGGCTCCTGCCCCTATTGCCAACAACACACCTACCTTTGACCTTAACCTTGCTCCGCAAGGTTTGTCAGACCCTAGACAACCGTTATATATACCGCCAGAAGAAAATTCCTATTTTTCTCCTGGAGTTCAGCCAAGTCTAGGGTTGGCAGGGGCCCTTGTTGATCCTGCTACACTTTTAAATAAAGTATCGCCTAGTGATACTTTAGCTAGTGAGTCTTTGAGTGGTGGTTCTTTTAACAGCTTACCGATGTATGGTGGTTCAGGAGGAGTGGGCACAGGTACCGGTATGGAACAAGCAGGTATTCCAACGATGGTAGGTAGATTTGCTTCTTTGGGAGGAACCGCGCCCGATCGCTGGGACTCTATAGAAAGAGCAAATCAAATAGCTTTTGATAATGCAATGGACGACGCAGGCTGGAACCGAGACTTAGCTCAATCATTTAATGTTTTATATGGCGTAGGCTCTGGTTCAGGACCAAGTGCTCGAGGAGATGCTTGGAGAGGTGAAACTGGAGATGGCGGTACTGCCCTAGATGTTGCTTATGGAGAAGGAGTTGTCCCAACAGGGGGCCACCAAGAAAGAGCTGATGCGTGGGAAAATTGGAGAAGAAAAATAGCAGGACTTGACACAGATGTAGCCGGTAATCCCTTACCTCTTGGAGAAGCAGAATATAGGGCAGCTCAAAGAGCATTAAGCAATTTAGGCAGGCAGCCAACTGCAGAAGAAACTCGAAATTGGTTATACGCGACGTACCCTGAAAAATTTCCGGAAGGATATGTCCATGATCCTAACGCAATTATCCCTGTAGCCAGTCCCGAAGAACGTCTTCAGGCTTTGTATGCTGCTGCCGGTATTGAGGACCCTAATGCAGTTCCTTATGTAGCGCCTATTGATTTTGGTACGGGTGGCGGTGGCGCTGCACGAAAAGCAGGTGGCGGTGGCATTATGAGTCTGCGCTCTAACTATTAAAGGTATTTAAGATGGCAAAAAAAGATGAACCAGTGGTTTCTTTGGTAGAAAAACAAGGCATGGGTCCAGACGAAGAAGTAACAGAAGAATTAGAAATAGAAGCTTTGGTCAGCGATGTTCCTATTGATATTCCAGAAGACATTGAGATTACGGCAGAAGAAGACGGTGGTGTAACCTTAGATTTCGACCCGATGGCCGCGATGCGTGGATCAGGTGAATTTTACGAAAACCTTGCGGAACAAATGGATGATCGTGAATTAGGTACCATTGCAGGAGATCTTTTATCTGAGTATGAATCCAATAAAGCTTCCCGTTCAGAATGGGAAGAAGCCTACTCAAAAGGTTTAGAATTACTCGGATTTAATTACGAAGACCGCACTGAACCTTTCCGTGGAGCGACAGGCGTAACACACCCTATCTTGGCTGAAGCAGCAGTGCAATTTCAAGCACAAGCATTTAATGAATTACTTCCGTCTGGTGGACCGGTTAGAACAGTAGTGATGGGTGCACCAACTCACGCTAAAGAAGAACAAGCACTAAGAGTTAGAGAATTTATGAACTATTACATTATGGATGTAATGGAAGAATACACACCCGAGTTTGACCAGATGTTGTTTTATTTACCGCTGGCAGGCTCTACGTTCAAAAAGGTTTATTATGATGAAGCCTTAGATCGAGCAGTAAGTAAGTTTGTACCTGCAGAAAATTTGGTAGTTCCTTACGAAGCTAACGATTTAGAAACGTGTCCAAATATTACACACGTAGTCCGTTTATCTTTAAATGATTTACGTAAAAAACAGATTGCGGGTTTTTATCGAGATATTCCGGTTATTCCGGCACAAGATGAAACCGATAGTGTTAGTGATGAAATGGACAATATTACCGGAACCTCACCTTCTAATATTGATTACGATTGCACTTTATTAGAATGTCACGTTGATTTAGATTTACCCGGATACGAAGAAACAGATACAGATGGGGAAGCTACTGGTATAAAAGTGCCTTATGTAGTTACCATTAGTGAGGATAACGGTCAGGTTCTCTCTATCCGTAGGAACTATAGCGAAGAAGACGAACTTAAACGCAAAATACAATATTTTATACATTACAAGTTTCTGCCAGGCTTTGGTTTCTACGGATTGGGTTTAATTCACACCATTGGGGGATTATCTCGTACAGCAACGGCTGCTTTAAGGCAACTGATTGATGCTGGTACGCTATCTAATTTACCCGCTGGTTTCAAAGCTAGAGGCTTACGCATACGTGACGATAACGATCCGTTGCAACCCGGAGAGTTTAGAGATGTAGATGCCCCGGGTGGCGCGATCCGTGATAGTTTGATGGCGCTGCCGTTTAAAGGCCCGGATCAAACACTATTTCAATTACTTGGTTTTGTGGTAGATGCAGCGCAACGCTTTGCTACTATTACTGATCTTAAAGTAGGTGATGGTAATCAGCAGGCAGCCGTAGGCACAACTATTGCAATGCTTGAACAAGGCACGCGGGTAATGAGTGCTATACATAAACGCTTGCATTACGCCATGCGGGTTGAGTTTAAATTACTCGCTAAAGTGATGTCTGACTATTTACCTGAAAGTTATCCGTATAGTGTAGCGGGTGCAGATCAATCTGTTAAACGCATGGACTTTGATGATCGCGTAGACATTATGCCGGTGTCTAATCCGAATACATTTTCTCAAGCACAACGCATAGCTATAGCTCAGACTGAGTTGCAGTTAGCTATGCAAGCCCCTGAAATACATAACATTCCTGAAGTATACAGAAGAATGTATGAGTCGTTAGGAGTACGTGATGTAGATAAAATATTAGTTTCACATACTACCGATAACGCCGAACCACGCGACCCGGCCCAAGAGAATATAGATGCTATGGAAAATGTGCCGTTAAAAGTATTTAAAGGGCAAGACCATCAAGCACACATAACAGCACACCTTATTTTTGGAAGTTCACCCATGATTGCACAAATGCCGAAAGTAGCTATGGATTTACAAAAACACGTAATGGAGCACGTTAAAGTTCAAGGCGAAGAAAAAGCGGAAGCCGCAATGCAACAACCGGCGCAGCAACAAATGCCTTTGAACGGAATAGAGCAAGCCGCGCCACAGAACATGATGCCACCAGAAACTATGGCAGACGGGGGAGAAGTAGAGCCGCCTAGAAGCATGGAGTTTGAAGCATTAAAAGCACAGTTTATTGCACAAGGTATGCAGGAAGTTAAAATACTTAGTCAACAATTAGCTGGCGCAGGTCAAGAACAAAAAGCAGATCCTTTGATTGGTCTTAAACAGCAAGAGCTTGCTATTAAAGAGCAGCAGGTTCAAGGCAATATTTCCAACGATCAGCAAGAATTAGCATTTGATAGAGAGCGTTTAGGTCAACGGTCTACTGAGTTCCAACAACGTATTGCAAGCCAAGAACGTCAAACAGCGGCTAGAATACAAGCAGCGCAAGAACGGGAGTTGATGAAGCAAAGGAATCAATGATGCCGATTATTAAAACAGCAGTAGAAATGAATAAGTTTCTTGCAAAGAAGATGGCGCAAAGCAAGAAAAAGATAGCAGCACAAAAAAAAGCTGGAACCTACGTAGCACCGAAAAGAACAAGCCGAAAGGAAGAAATAGCGGTAGATAATTTTATGCGGGCTAAAGGTGATTTGCAATACGCAAATAGGTATGGTTATACCAAAGCAAATCCAAAAACTAAGTTACAAAATAAAGTAAAGAGTACGGAAAATAAATTAAAGAAAATAGTTGAAGAAGAAGGTGGTAAGTACAGTCCTAAAAATTATTTTAGTAAGGGCGGTGCTGTAAATTCAAAAAAATCCTGTGGTCTTGCGGTACGAGGTTATGGGGCGATTACAAAGTAAAAAAGAGAGGTATGTATGAGCAAAGTACACATAATTAGCGGACCAGGAGAAGATGCACCTAAACCTGTATCTAAACTTATAGTTGATGGTCAAGGCTCTATTCCTTATTCAAGTCCTGTTGCTTCAAAAGCACCTAATACTGAAAAAGGTATTATGGTTAAGGGCAAGAAGAAGGGAATGCGAGCAGCTTTACGTGGCGGCAAATTTAAAAGTTGTTAAATGGAAGAAGTCGTTAAAAAAAAGATAGAACTTGAGATAGAGGTAGGATCTACTCATGTAGATCGTGGCATAAATCCGTATCAAAAATGGATTCATCTTGCCAAAGCCATAGATGCGTGGCGCATTTTTCCTAGAATGTTCCTTAGTGTGTATATTTTCTTGCTGTATTATTCAGTAATGTGGTTTATGGAGCTACCAGAACCATCACTTGAGCAATCAGGTCTTATATCAATAATTGTTGGTGCAGGCGCAGCTTGGTTTGGTTTATATGCAGGTAGTGCAAGCTCTAGCAAAAATTTCAAAGGCGAAGAATAATGAAGATTTTCATAACCGAGTTTATATACAAAGGTGTAACTTATGAAGGTCCCCCTATTATAGCTAGAAACTTTGCAAAAGCAGAAAAAGAAGCAAAAAGATACGACGTTAAAGTGGTGGGTGAATTAGACGTTGTTCAAGAACATGAAAACTTTGGATGGCAAACAAGTCAATGGAACAGGGTTTTACATTAATAGCTGAACTTGGTCTTCCTGTAGCGGGAGGACTAACTATGGCGTATTTTATTTTTTTGGTAATGAAGCAACTTATGGATGGTTTAGTTAGTGAAATACAAACTGTTCAAGCAATATCAAAAATGCTTATTACTAGAGCCGCAACTATGAATAACGATATGATTCGTATCGATACAAGCGTGAGTAGTGCATTGGGTTTATCACCTGATTTAGAACGTATAGCTAGAAGTGAGAACTTTGTAGAAGACGGGAAGATAGATGCTAGGAGGGACTAATGGATATTATTCAGTTAGTTTCAGACTTTGGCTTTCCGATAGTTATGGTAGTCGGTCTAGGGTACTTTGTTTACTTTGTGTGGCAGACAATAACTAATAAGATCGATCCCGCTGTTCAAGAAATGAAAGTAACTATTATTAGACTAACCGACCAATTACGCCTGTTAGACCAAGATATGATAAGATTACAACAGAAGGTTAATACTGTTTTAGAGCTAAAAGAAGAAAATAAACTGATAAATGAAGATAAAACTAAAAAAGGATAATGAATTATTAATAGTTGGATGGTTAATTTTATTATCTTTTTTTTCCGGCTTTGTAAAAGCTGACAATCTTACTTTTCAATTCAAAAATCCTTCATTTAGTGGCGTAGGTTATTCTGCGCACGTTCTTACTGTTGACGAACAGGAGAGAACAAGAAGATTAAAAATACAAGAAGATATACAGTCTGCTATAGATGAAGCTGCCCGTGAAGCAGATAACACAACCCTTTCTAAATTCCTCAGAAACCTTGAATCGCGTATCTTCTCACGTTTATCGCAAGACCTAGCAGAATCATTATTTGATGATGGAGGTGGTACAGGTGGTAGCTTTGATTTAGAAGGTAATACAATTCATTTTATGAATACAGGTACAGAAATAGTCTTAACAATTCTTGACGTAGATGGAGTAACGACAGAAATACGAATACCCATTGGCTCATTCGGTATCTGCGCTGATGAACCATGCGTTCCTTAATACTATTAATATTTCTATATGGATGCGCACCAGTAGGTGTCATTGGCAAGAAAGAAGGGCCAATCATTGAACGACCTTCTTTGCAAGCATTAATTGACCTAAAAGAACCAAAAAGAAAAGCAGTTGTTACTGTCTATAAATTCTCTGATTTGACCGGACAGAGAAAACATTCTGAAAATATGGCATTATTTAGTACACAAGTTACGCAAGGTGCTGATTTATATTTAATAGAAGCATTGACAAATGCTGGAAAAGGAAGTTGGTTCACGGTAATAGAACGTATAGGCTTGGCTAATTTGACGAGAGAACGCCAACTTATTATAAATACTAGAGAATCTTATGATGGAGAAGGTTCTAATAAATTAATGCCTTTGTTGTACGCTGGATTGATTTTAGAAGGTGGTATTATAAGTTATGATACAAATTATATGACCGGTGGTATTGGAGCAAGAACACTTGGCATAGGTATTAATAATAGATACAGGAGAGATAGAGTTACAGTGTCATTGAGAGCTGTATTAGTACAAACAGGAGAAATATTGTTAAATGTAAGCACAAGTAAAACAATATTTTCAGCGGGTGCTGGATCAGATATTTTCAAATTCTATGAGCTAGGAACTGAATTGGTTGAATTTGAAAGTGGTTTGACAGAAAACGAAACAGTTGGTTATGCTGTAAAGGCTGCTATTGAAACAGCAGTTTATGCACTAATTTTACAAGGTATAGAATTAAATATGTGGAGTTATAATGATGAAAGTCTTTAATTATGGTGTATGGGTAGCTGTATTATTTGCATTAGTTGCGAGTGTTTCTTATGGAGATAATAACCTTATATATATTACGCAAAGCGGTACTGGTCTTACTATGAATATAGATCAGATAGGAAATTCCAACAAAGTAGGAACAAACCAAACAAGAGCTACGTTTACTGGTACTTCAATGACAGTTGATGTTGACCAGGTGGGCGATTCAAATACCCTTGCGGCAACAATAGCGCAAGGAAATAGTACCAGCTTCACGGTTAATACAACTGGTGATAGTAATGTTACTACCCTAACAGGTGGTGGAAGTGGCGATATTGCTAATACAGATTTTGATTATGCCGCAACAGGTGATAGCAATGTCTTAACATTTTCTCAAGGCGCAAGCGCGGCGGCAACGGCGGGTAATCAAGATTTTGCAGTAACAGGAACTTCTAATGATATAAACGCATCCTGTGAAGTAGTAGGGTGCATCAATAACTGGACAGTTTCTGGTAACAGTAATGATATAGATACGACACAAACAGGTAATGCAGACCATAGTATTACTGCGACAGTAACAGGAAATTCAAATAATATAGATGTAGATCAAACAAATAGTGGCGGAAGTACAAGTGGTATATTAAGCCTTATATCTACAACATCAAGTGGTACTATTGACATAGATCAATGCACTTCTGGTTGTTGATACTGTTTTCTACTGCATCTTATGCAGACATAGGAGCTATTTCAGAGTTAAACGGCAATGGAGAGGTTGTACGAGAAAATCAGTCAGATAAATTACTCGCAGAGCTTGCTCTCGATATTTTTAGTAATGATGATGTCCGTACTGGTAATGGTCGTATCGCTATTCAGTTTATTGACGATACTGTTATTCGGCTTACTGAACACTCTAAGGTTATTATTGACAAATTTGTCTTTGATCCTGACCCGAATAAATCAGAACTCGCATTATCGTTCATACGGGGAACTGGTAGATTTATTTCTAGCAAAAAGAAACGCATTGCTCCTAAGAATATATCCATCAAGGCGAACGGGGCCTTTGTTGGAATCCGAGGAACGGATTTTACGATAACTAGCGATGAGATTGGTCGGACAATGGTTATACTCTTGCCTGATCCAGATGGAACAGCTAGTGGTGAAATAACTGTTACAACATTTGCTGGAACTGTTGTAATGAATAAACCATTTCAAGCAACAGTAGTTACAGTAGCTGAACAAATGCCTACAAAACCAGTAACATTAACCAATATGACTTTAGATTTTATTGATAACTTACTGATTGTTAATCCCCCTGAAGAAACAGAACGCGCTGTTGAAGAACAGAATACACAAGCAGATAACATATTAGACATTGATTTACTTGAAGAAAATGATTTAGACAAAGATTATCTTGATGAAGATGAACTCGAAAACATAGACCGCCTAGATATAGACCTTCTTAATATAGATTTTCTTGCTGATTTATTAGCTGTGATAGAAACTAATGTGAACAAAAAAGCAGAGGTTAGCGTTCTTGAAGGTGTTGAAATAGAAGGTATTATACCGCCATTTGATCCAGTTACACAAACATATACTTTTGTTGAAGGATCAATGCTAACAATATTTAGACAAGTAGAAAATACCGTTGATTTACAATTAGATAAAGATGGTGCATATAATATATCTATACTATCTGCGGGTCAGCAAATAAACGCAACAATCAATGGTGGTGGTGAAAGTGAAATATTCATTAATCAGTCTAATTAGTTATTTACTTTTGCTCATTTTTGCATTTTGGCTTATGAGTTTAGAAGCTGATGACAATATTATT
>Ga0208299_1002978_pt1 | contig 10975 bp, 3 predicted proteins | sample 15_taG_FD_184089 | JGI IMG/M metagenome (GOLD analysis project Ga0208299, IMG submission 184089) | Marine viral communities from the Subarctic Pacific Ocean - 15_ETSP_OMZ_AT15312 metaG (SPAdes) (version 2) | ecosystem: Environmental > Aquatic > Marine > Oceanic | place: Pacific Ocean | collected...
ACTTCTTGACAAAGTACGCTTCATACTCAAGAACCTGCCCGAGGACTGGCAGGCTCCGCTTTCCCCCGATTCAAGGAGTGAGATAGGTATACCAAACCGCGATTCAAAGGTATTAGCCCTTCCTTCTACGGAAGATGCGGGAAGATCAGAGACGGCATCGGTCGTTATACAGGACGAGGCGGACTTTCATGAATACCACGCACAGAATTACACGGCGGTAAAGCCCACAATTGACGGCGGTGGCCAGATGATCATGGGATCAACGTCAAATAAAAGGGAAATGAGTTCGCTATTTAAGGAACTCTACCGCGCAGCTCCCGACAACGGGTGGAAAACTCTCTTCGTTCCGTGGCACGCAAGACCCGGAAGAGATGAAAAGTGGTACGAGCGGACGATGGATTCGGTTCCGGTACTCGACCTTGAGGGAATGAGTCCCGAACAGTACATGGAGCAGGAATATCCCGGCGAGGAAACAGAAGCGCTCGCACCCCCGAAAGCACAAAGCATCTTTGACAGAGACATGATTATCGGGATGGCAGAGGAATGTAAGGCGCCGGTCAGGCAGGTGGGACCCGCTCATATATACCAGGAGCCACGGGTCGGAAGAAGGTACGTTGCAGGCACTGACGTTGCCTCCGGTGTGGGCCTTGACTACTCGGTCACCGTAATTCTCGATGTTAACTCGGGGTACGTTGTTGCTGACCTTGTGACAAACGCACTTGCCCCAGAGGACTTTTCGGTGGCATCGATGAATATGCTCGAGGTATATGACAATCCCGACTGGGCAATTGAAAATAACTTTTCGGATACCGTTCTCACGGTAGCTCGTGACGAAAACTATCCGAAACTCTACAGAAGAACCGTCGGTCGGGGAAAGACTGCACGGCGCGAACACGGGTGGCGAACCGACAGGATGAGCCGCCAGAACCTTTTTGACGAACTTCGCCAGACTTTCAATGACGGACACTTAACGATTCCCAACAAACAGGGACTCGATGAATTCTCAACGATCATTGCAGCTCCCGGCGAAAAACCGCAGGCGATGGGCGGCGCTCACGACGATTACGTCATGGCACTTGGCATCGCTCTCATGTGTAAAAAGAACAGGGGCATACAGAGCCACGGAAAAATTATCCGCCTACCGGCGTTTGCATAGGAAATATTTATGGCTGATTTAAGGGAAAGGCCCGAAGCAGAACAGATAACACGATTTCATTCAAAGATGACCGAACTATGGTCAAGGGCGCACGAGGAATTCCGCGATAACGATGCGTATTACCAGAGGAAATTCCGCGTATGGAACGCAAATTACCAGGGAAGGCCCGTATTTTACGACTCGACACCGACGCACCTGGTAGATCACGCCGTCGCAACTCTCATGAGTTTCTCACCGAGAATCCACAGGGAGCCTGTCGGCGATACCGAACAGCATAAACTCGATGCAACCGCACTCGAACACGGCCTTAAAGCCGTAATGGAGAACGCCGCACTGCATGAACCCAACCTTCCGTGGAAAATGGTCGCACAATATCTTGTGGCCCACGGCTACGGAGTCATTGAAGCCCCCGTTTTAACCGGATTATCGGAGAAACCATCCGCACCGAAGCGTGAAAACTTTGAAGATGACGATGCTTACGAGCAGGAAAATGCAATTTACCGCGCTCAAAGCAGGGAATTTAACCCGATTCGCATAAGAGTCCCCCACCCTTCGACAGTTCTGATGAATCCTACGGAGAAAATTCCGCAGATTGCCATAAAAGCATCGAAGATGACAGCGCAGGACCTTCATGAACAGTCGGTTATGAAGAAAAGAACGCAGAGAAGAAAGTACGCAGAGATTTTTGAGATGGATGACTGCGATCCCTGGGACGAAATTGAGGTCTGGGACTACTGGACTCCGTACTGGCACGTTAAAATGCTTGCAAATCCCAAGCCAACTTACGGTTCGCCAAGCTCAAAAGCCGCAACTCCCATCTACATGGAGAGAAATACGTGGGGATTCGTTCCTTTTGTACACGCTTTCGCAGGACTTTCAGGAATGGACATCGCAGATGCAGGCGGAGATCCCTATAACTTTGCACAGGGGATCCTGACTCCGAATAAAGAGACCATCAGGAAAAGAACGCAGGAAATTTCGGCATCTCACCAGATGCTTTTAAGGACTGCATTCGCACCGATGGGAACGTCACGCGATCCGATGACTCTCGCTCAGGCAATCCAGAACGAGGGAATCTTAGAAGGAGACCCGCAGGACTACTGGGTCATGAACACAGGAGACATTCCTGGCTGGATGCAGAACGTGAGGATGGGTACCGATAATACGCTCGAACTCGGAACGTATTCATCGGCGCTCGCAGGACAGAGGCAGGCAGGCGTTACGACCGTCGGCCAGCAGGCAATTTTAAATACCGCAGGGATGAGGATATTCTCAGGCCTAGCAATGCAGAGAGAACACATGGCATCGATAGTCGGTGGAAGGATTCTCCAGCTCGTCGATAACGTATCAGAACTCTCAGGCGGAATCGGTGCCAACGGGAAACTTCTAAGAAAGGCACAGGTCCACAGCGTCTACGGCGTTCAGGTCGCATTCCCTCACGCAGAACCCGTCATGGAGATGCAGAACAGACAGGTCGCAATGAGTGAATACGGTGCGGGCCTGATCGATCCGATGACATATTACGAGGCTGCGGGATACGAGAACGGAACCGAGATCAAGCAAAGACTCATCGAGGAAGCAATCAGAAATCTTCCTGCCGTGAGAGAGAAAATTGAAACCGCCGTCGCACAGGAAATGGGACTCATAGACGAAGAGAACCAGGCAGCGGCAGCAGAGCAGATCACCCAGCGTCAGCAGGCTATGGCACCGCAGGTACCCGGAGTTAACGGAGCAGGTCCGACCGATCTCAATACAGCATTAACACCCGACACTTTTAACCCTACAAGGATAGACCTTGGCTAGTAAAAATCAGTACACCGATGCAGTCTTAAATATCGCCGATCAGTACAAGGCGCTATTAAAGGATGCTCCCAAAAAGAAAGTGCCGAAGATCATGAGTGAGAAAAAGCAAGAGGCTATTATGCCCAGACTGAGAAAGAGGCAGGCAATGAAAGGTATAACCTCACCGCCTGAAGGAGGGATGGGAATTGACCACCGGACCTAGACTAACCGATATAGTTCTCCCTGAAGGACAGGGACCCAGATCGACTCCGCAAAGATACGATCCGCTTGAAGACCTCGGAATCGATAAGCAATACCTGGCCATCTGGAACGCACGGCTCAACCCGCCGGGGAAAAAGGTAGCCGCACTTGACCTTGATGCGTTATTAGAAAACCTAGAAAACCGTAACGCCCTAATCCGGGAGGGCGGCAGCCTAGTAGACATCCAGGACCTCGACAATGATGAGTGGGCGCCGCTAAAAATTTTCAGGCTTGATTACGATAAGCTCGTCGATCCTGAAGATTTCAAGCAGCAGTATGAGTGGTATGCGAATAGCGATTACGAAACGCATAAGCCTATGAGCGAAAAGGACCTCGTTGATTACATAGGTGAGCTTTCCCAAGAAGTTTCTGAAAAATGGAGGAATACCGGATTCCAGCCTCCTACCAGCGCCCGCCAGTTCGTGATCGATAACCTTTTTTATAACTGGGAATTAGACCCTTCGGGCAGGGCCAAGATGGTAAATATGCCTCTTGAAGGTAAGTCACCTGCTGAAATGCTCGGTTTTGAAGTCCTTGAAGCTGTTTCGGATGAGCTTGCGATGTCACCTGAGTTCATGACTTACAATCAGAAATACTGGCTCGGGATAGATAAGGCAATTGAGACAGGTAGGATTCCGTCCGAATATAAATCGATCCTTGATCCCAATACAAGGTGGACTGAAAACGATGCGATAAACACGCTGCAGTCTCTGGGCATTGATCCCGGTACCAACCCTTTAAGTAAGCTCGATGATATCGCGGATAAGTTTGAAGAAACGTGGGAATCGAATCTCGACAATATGCAGCAGGGCGCACGGCTTTCGGGTAACGTCGAAAAGTATTTTGAGAACATCATGACAGAGACTGACCCGGATTCGGAAATCGGACCCGAGGACATAATGCCGAGGATGGGAGCTGAGGAACTTGCCGACCAGGAAAAGTATTCACAGTTCACCGCACAGAAGTGGGACTTTACCGAGTCAATCGAATACAACATAAAGGCCCTGATGAAAGTCACTGATAAGGATTTCGGCGGGGATCAGCTTTCTAACCTTGACCCCAACTCAAATGTGTGGCCGCCATCACTGCTTCAAAGATTTGAAACACTTAAAAAAAGTAACATCAAAAGCACGGTTGGCGACCTTCAAAGAAAATTGATCGAAGACCTGGAAACAAGCACCGCTGGAGAGGCTTATACCGCTGCCTTAAATGCCGCAGACGATAACCCTTCACTTGAGCAGGCATTCGATGTTTTCAAGATATTTGATACAAGAATCGGCGATAACGGTGAAACCTTTTTAAGCAACGTCATCGGCGAACTAACGAGCGTCGAACAGACGGAGTGGGTCGATAATATGTCCGACGTTAACGAGCGCGAGAAAATGGCGAAAGAATACCTTTCTCGGATCGAAGGTGTGCGTGACAATATTGAAGCCTCCGATATTGATTTTGTTGCTAACAATGAGGTGATATATAACTATACGAGCCTTGGCGAAATGCTTGCTGATGATAACTTAAGGCAAACAGTTATTGATCGGGTCCAGCAGAGAATTGAAGACCAGCCTTTTGCCGAGGGTGAAGCAGAGTCGATTCCGGGCAGACGGGGAATTTTACAGAGAATACTCCAGAAAGAATTATCCGAAACAGATTACCAGGCATATTTATCGGCATCCCCCGAACAGCAGATGGCTCTCCAGGGATTAGTAGGGAATTATTCCAGCGAGGCAGAAGCTCTTGCCGACCCTGAGTTCAGAAGAATATTAGATGAAAATATCTCTGCAGGGTACGGCACAATTAAAGAAGACAAAAGAGATACGCTTAATGCCGAAATCGAGGAGAAATTATTTGAGGAATACCAGTCGAGAGGTCTGATTACAGAGGATACGTCGCCTGAATTCCTGAATCACCTAGTTAAAAATGTGTTTCCCAAACTCAGCCAGAAGGCACTGCTTGGCGGAGGCGTCGATACCGAGGAAGAAATTACTGCAATGCTCGACGATCTTCCCGCGTATGACCTCAACCAGTCAGACTTCACAAGGCAGATGGACCCGAATACCCCGCCTCCTGTTCCGGGACTGCAGGTAAGCAGGTATAAAAAAGCAGAAGCTCCACCCTTTTCTCTTCAATCGGTATCAGATGATCTCATGAATCTGCAGATAGACAGGCCCGAATACGCACGTTTTGTGCAGCAGCAGATGGGACTTCCCGGTTTCGCCGAGGAATGGAGACGCGAAGGAGCTGAACAATTTGATGAACAGGCCTTTAAATCCGCAGCTTACGGAGACGTTGGGCAGGAAGCCTTTGACCTTCAAAAGACAAGACTTGATTCCTTTGAAAGACAGTATGAGGAAATCCTTGCAAAAGAAAATTTGACCGAGGAAGAACGAACTGCCGCAGAAAAAAGAATTGCCGATGCAAGACAGCAATTTGCAAGGGAAGTAGCCGCGTCACCGATGGACCCTGAAGAACGCAAACGAATGGAAGAACAGGGTGTTACGTTTACCCAGACGTTCCAGCAGCAGTACCAGCCTATAAAAGAGGCAATAGAAAGAGAGAAGACTAAACAGGCACTTCTCCAGTCTGAAGCAAGAAAGATGCAAAGAGATTACGAGGCAGCCAAAAAAGAAACTGTCGGTACAGGTTTTGAGCCAACCGAAGACCCCGAAGTTATGCAGCAGGTGGCCAAATATTCAGACGAGCAACTTGCAGGTATGCAGTCCGCTATCGAGGCAAAAGAACTTGAGGCATCTGCAATGGATGTGGGAATTGCAGGCATGGAAAAAGGAGCGGCTCCCGCAAAGTTCCTTACAACCACCGAATTTAGAGACCAGGAAAGAGAAAAACAGACAACTCCCGGAATGACGAGCCGGGAATTCTTTGAATCTAAACTTCCGGGATTTGAGGAACGATACAAGGAAAGTCCTTTCTTCAGGCTTGAACAGCAAAGAAAAGAGCAGGAAGAAGAGCGAGAGCAGATGGCGAAAAGGCGACCTCTGCTCAGAACTGGTGGCCGTGGTAGAACAGTAGTTACAAGAGGTAGAGCGTAATGACACAGAGACCATTTTTAGGCGGCGGAGATATGACGAGTCTGCCCGGTTTCGGGAAGCTCACCGACGAAGAAATTCTCGATATGAGAAGGCGGCAAGGACTGGAAGGTTTTCAGGCCCAGCAAAAAGGAATTGCTGATTTGGATATAACGGGAATTGATTTTGCAGCAATGGACCAAGATAGAGAGCAGGTGGATACGTTTGAAGGTATAACCAGGCAACAGGAAGAAGCCTTTTGGATGCAGCCACAGGCGCCAGATGCACGGGTCGTCGAACTTGAAGAGCCGCAATACAAAGGTCCGATAAGTCCGTTTAAAGCCCTGTCTGCAGAAGCAGAGGTTGCCGGGGCAATCCTCGATATGACTCCCAAGGTAATTACCAACGCGGTACCAATCCTTAATGCCATGAAGTGGGGGCAGGATTTCTTTAATTACGGCAAACCAACCGAGGAAACCAAATATATTCTTAAGGGTATGGTGACAGGTGATACTGGCCTCGGAATAGAAGAATCAATTCGCAGGCTTGGCGATATACAGGAAGAAAGACCCTGGCACGAGCAGATCGTCATGGGACTGATGTCTCCAAGCAGCGCAATTGGCGCAGGCCCTGCAAAAAACGCTACCACTTTTGTGAAAGCAGGTTTTAAGGCAACCGATAACCCGAGCATATTTAAGCAGATTATCGAATCTGTTCCTTCAATCGTTAGCCAAAACGCAAAGCAGGCTGACGAATTTGAGGCAGCGAACAGAGAGCTGATAGATAAGGTCATGAACCCAGAGATTAAAATAAAGGGACTTCCCGAAGGCTCGTTGTTTGAAGGTGATCTCAGGCTCTGGATTGATATGCCAGCGGATGCAGCTATCGATCTTTCCAAGGGTTCAGACGAACTTGCTTCAGTATTAAAAAATCAGGATATTGAAGACGGATACCAGAGACTTGAAAACCTCGGCCTCGTTAAAAGATCAAAGACAGGAATTATCAGCAAGGCTGTTCACAGCGGATCACCGGAGGCAATCGAGATACTCCAGAATTATGGAAGAAAGATCGGTGTTGAGGGAGCGTCTGATGGGAACTTCTTTATCAAGAGTCTCAGGCCAATGGACGAAATTGTCAGCGAGGTCGTAACGGCAGAGAATCCAATTATCGGCCAGCTCGCAGCAAAGACAGGAATCAACCCTTCGCTTGCAGCCAAGACCGACGTTCAAAAGGCCGTGATTGCATACGCAAGGCAGAACAGCAGCATTAACGAACTCGTCGAGGTCGCATTACAGGCAGGTCTTGATTCAAGGATGCTTACCAAGGGGCTTAAAATTCCCGGGATTGGGACTGCATCGTTTGGTGGGGGAAAGTCTCCAGTAAACATCACCGCTGATGGCTTTGTCGAGGGAACAGATATGCTCTGGCAAGACGTTTTTTCAATGCCGAATTTAAGGGAAGCCTTTGATTCAACAGTAATCAGCGACGAAGCGTTTGAATATATCCAAGATTACAGAAAAATAATCGACGAAATGGAGAAGCTCAGGGTTCAGGAGGGGCTTGATCCACTATCGAAAGATAGGGATGGTTGGTTCTATATCCCGCGTCAGGCAAAGGGTAAAGCTGACATTGACTTTGTGGGAAAATCGAAGTCTCACCTTGCAAGACATGAGGTAACGGCCACAGAGAAACTTATATTAGATGAAGTTCGCTACGATGTTGATCCGAGGGCAACGCTCAAGACTCACCTTCAGGCTGCCTATCATGAAATACTCGATGAACAGCTCAGTGGATTTCTTTCAAACACAGATACCATACGTTCTTTAACGGTATCGGAAGCACTGGAAGCAGCTTCCCCAAAAGTCGTGAAACGACACGATGATGCACTTAAAGCTGTAGCCAGAGAAAAAGCAAAGCTAAAAAAACTCACCAAGCAGTTGCAGGCAGAACTTGAAAAAACTCCCGACGCAGCGGCAACAACACCGCCGCCAGGTATTTCAAAAAGGTTGTGGGCAATTGAACAGGGAACTGCGCCCTTTCAGACTGCAGCAAGGAAAAAATTACAGGCTCAGGTTGATGAAGCAAGAGCGTCGTATCAGAAAGCACGGGGAGAGTTTTTAAAGGCAAGGTCCGCACGGGCTAAAGCGTTGGAAAAAACTAGAAACGCATCAGTAGTGCCGGGACAGATTTTTGGAGATGTTGGGACAGGAAATATCAAGGTCGAAGTCTGGCGGAATCGAATGTACCGCGCAGAAGATGTCGGTGCCTTGCGTGATGCGGTCGGAAATCTTTCCGGGGATGCCAGTAGTTTCAGCAGAAATTTCGCGAGGGTCACTGATGCCCAAAGATACCTTATGGCAAACGCAGACTTCGGTGCGCCGTTTATTCAGGGGCTTCCGCTACTTGGTAGAAATCCATTTAAATGGTCAAAAGCCACACTAACGAGCTTTGCCGCATTTGCAGACCCGGCAGTCCAGGGACGTTTTGTAAGACAGAATCTCGGCGGGTTTCAGGAGATGGCCCAGTACGGAGTTCCCGTGGGTGATGTCGAATTTTTTGCGGCAATGGAACAAGGCAGAGGGCTTCCTATGGGTAAGATACTCAGCTTTCTCCCGACCGATGAAGGTTCAAAATTTCTCGGGATGACGATGAGTGATGCTGCACTTGGAACTGCAAGAAAAATGGAGACAGGAAGAGCAGTTGCAAAAGAAACCCAGCAACAGACTCTCGGCAGATTCCAGGCTTCGTATGGAATGTTTCTCGCAAGAGCAAGACTTGAGATGTGGCAGGGAATGAAAGGTTCCTGGACTCAAAGCGGCAGGGAGGGAAACACACTCGCCGAACTTGGAGCGTATATCCGTAATATGACTGGAGGCTTGGACTCAAAAGCGCTTGGGGTAGGTGCGAACCAAAGGGAATTTGAAAGCTCATGGGTAGCTTTTTCGCCAAGGTTGCTCCGTTCAACAATTGCCCTTGTTTCAGATGCCTTACGGTTTGTTCCTGCAGAAGGAATGAAATATGCAGGAAAAGGTTCGGGAGCTACCGTCAGACAAAAAGAAGCAGCTCGCTCTCTCGGACAACTTCTTGGAGGAGTGCATCTTCTGTATGCTACATCAGCCATAGGGCTTGGCGTTGCGAAGGGACATGGTTGGGATAGAATCCAAAATGATTTGATGGAAGGAATGAACCCCTTGAGTGGCGGGAAATATCTTAGCTTTGAAATAGACGGGCAATATTTCGGGGTCGGCGGACAAGTGCGGGCATTAACGCAGGTTCTCACAGGAATAACATCTGCCTTGGCACCGGGCGGCGATCCGGTGCAAAACCTTATCAAAATGAACAGCAGGGATAATCCCATTATAAGATTCCTCGCCAACAGGGGAGCCGTTTCACAGGAGTGGGCAAAAACCGTGGTTGAGGGTACTACTGATTTAAATGCCCTTCCTTTTGATGATGTTGAAGGAAAGAAAGATATCGCCCCTCACCTTTTTGAAAACTCACTTCCATTCGTGCTTCAGGGAATGATGGAAGGAGACAGTGTGCCGGGATGGCTCGTTGGGGCTACCGGCTTTAGAAGCAACCCGGCAACGCCTGCAGACATTGAAAGAAAACTTACCCAGGACGCTTTCTATGCCATGTCAGATGCAGAACTTGCAGAATACGGCATCGAGAAAGGCGCTTTTCCGAACAAAAATTGGAAGAGAGATTTACCTTCCGATCTCAGGGAAAAAATAGCGCAGGAAAATCCCGAGATCGAAGAGGCCCGACAGGCAAATATAGAAAGGCAGCTTGAAAGCGGAAGCGAATACCCCGTTTACAAACTAGAAAAAGATGAAGCGAGAAACACAAGAGATTCTAATATTAATTCTGCTGCCGAAAGACTCGGCACCGGAAAGGAACTTAGGGATTACATTTCCAATGAATACCAGATTCACGGGATTACGTCAGAGAAGATCGACGATAATTACAGGGAACTTGTCGATAACCTCGATGATCTTGAGGCAACCGAAAACCCTTACAACGCAGCTCTGGATGAATACTGGCGCGTTATGACCGACTCCAAGGACGACATCGACAAGGGAAATATCATCCTGCTGGAAGACCCTGAGACGAGGGAATTTAACTTTGCTGAACGAGAGAGGAGACTTGAGAGTCTGCGTGAAAACCCGATCACCAAGCCTTTCTACGACAGGCTTATTGCTGACATTAGAGACAATCCAAATACGCCTCCGATTGTGCGAGAACTTCAGGATGACAGGGAGAAATTAAGGGAGTTCTGGGATATTGCTGAAACCGAGGCAGAGAAGATGGGCTTTACCGAGGAGTATGAATACTACCTCAAGCAAAGCAGGTTTAATAAAAATCAGCTTACAAAGATCACCAACGAGAATTGGACTACAGAGGATAGACGGAACCTCCGTAAACTGCTTTCCAAGATCGAGGATGAGAAGACCAAGTATCGCAGAAAGAACCTTGAGACCGATACGATTTTGTGGAAGTGGGGATATTACGATAGTGCGGTTCACCCAAAGCTGAAATACAGGGCCATAAAGAACTTATTGAGAGACCAGGGTGGAAGGGCAACCGATAGGGGCCAGATCGAGGATTACGTTAATGCCCTTATGGCAGAGGCCGTAGCCCCATGACAACCACGGCAAAGACAGGAATAAGATGCCCGCATTGCAGGCGTAAGCTCGCAGAGAGACTTCTCGGTGAGATGTGGGTGAGGTGTCCCAGATGCAAGTCGAATTTG
>Ga0208299_1002980_pt1 | contig 10972 bp, 22 predicted proteins | sample 15_taG_FD_184089 | JGI IMG/M metagenome (GOLD analysis project Ga0208299, IMG submission 184089) | Marine viral communities from the Subarctic Pacific Ocean - 15_ETSP_OMZ_AT15312 metaG (SPAdes) (version 2) | ecosystem: Environmental > Aquatic > Marine > Oceanic | place: Pacific Ocean | collected...
TAGGTGTATCAACAGCAACGTAACTACAGTTAAAACCTGCAACATTGTCTCGTTCTAATGCTTTACCTGCTGACATTAAGGCTCTCATACTTGGCATAATATCCAAGTTAAGCACAGCTTGTTCTAACTGTGGTCTCATGTCTGCTATATCTGTATCATTATTCTTTTTTAATTGTTCTTGCATGAAGTCAAAGTATCTTGAGACTGTCTCTTGCCAAGTCTCTCGTCTGTTAAGTTCTTCATTCCATCTGGCATATCTGCTAAGATGTATGAACTCTTGATATTGTGTGGGTAATTTAGTCTGCTGTTCTTGTTTCATTTTTTATTCCTGTGTATGTTCTAAATAAACAATAGCGTTTGTTAATCTTTCTGTGTTGTCTTTAAAAAAACCAAGTCCACTATTACAATAATTACATAATAAACCTCTTATTTTATTTGTTGTGTGGCAATGGTCTATATGAGCAGAAGTTCTTCCATTTTTGAGAGTAATATCAGCAAAAGAAGTTAAACAAATTTTACATTTATTATCTTGTTCTTCTAGCATATTATCATATTCTGCAGATGATATACCATATTTATTAAATCTCCTAAATACTTTTAAAGTTTCTTTATTATTTTGATAATACTCTTTACAACTAATATTATTTTTTTCTTTATTGTTTGCATAATATTTTTTATTATATTCTTTTTGACGAGCAAATACCTGTTCTTTATTATAAGCAGCTATCTGTTCTTTATTGTTTTCATAATATTCTTTTCTATAAGCTAACCATCGTTCTCTATTCTTTTCATAATATTCTTTATTACGAGCAGCTATCTGTTCTTTATTGTTTTCATAATATTCTTTCGTTTTACTTGCTATCTGTTCTTTATTCTTTTCATAGTATTTTTTAGCATAAGCAGCTCTCTGTTCTTTATTCTTTTTATTATATTCTTTTCTATAAGCAGCTATTTGTTCTTTACTCTGTGGCATTTTCTTTTAAAATTTCCATTAATTTGTTTTCGTACCATGTAGCCTTATCTAAATCTTGTATTCCGTTCTTGTATCTAAATCTCCAACGGTATTTCAAGGAGTTACCGCGAAGATAGCCTACAAATTCTTCGTGTGTTAGCATAGCTTCGATAGCATCTATGCATTCTATATCGCCTTTGTTATAATGTGGTGGGTTATTAACTAAGTCTTTCATTTCTTCCTCGTTGTAGTAAATCATTTTAGCCATTGTTTTCTCTCCAAGTTTTAGGTAAACTCTCAGTACTATACCATCTGAAACCATTCTTTGATGCCCACTCACCATGACTTCTTTTTGTACCGTCTCTTCTCATCTTTGCATTAGGCATAGGTGCTGAAGGATTAGAGAATAAAAAAACTAATTCACAATCATCAGGCAATATCTTTTTAATCCATTTGTATTTATTGTATTCAGCATAATCCCAGAACCTTCCTTTAGCCTCTAAGTATATTATCTTATTATCAAGTACTCTAATAAAATCAGGATGATACTTGTGTGGAATAGAATACTCTATGATTCCTTTGTGGTGTTCCCAATGTTGTAGTTCTTCTTGGTGAAGATCGTACTCCCACTTAGAGTCATATCCTTTAGGTAGTCCTTTTTCAATTGGTCTTTTCTTTCTTGGTTTTCTTTTCATGTCAATGTATAGTATCCTCTCCTTTAGGAGGTCTTATATCGTTCTCTCTTATAATTAGTTCTGCTTTAATTAATTCTTCTAGTCTTATTAGTAATACCTCGTCTATTTCTTCTACACCTGCTCCTGAGAATAAACAACTACCTAAAGCTACGAGTAATTCATCCAGCTTTATTTTATTAATGTCTAACTCTTCTATACTTTCAAAATATTCAGTCATTATAAATTAAAACCACCTGTGTTTACGTTTGTTTTTTGTTCGTTGTACAAGTCTTGTTGTAGTCTTTCGAAGGTTAGTTCAGGATTCCTTTTAACTCTTTTGTAAATCCACTTCAAGGAGTAAGCACTCAACATAAACTTTCTATTCAAATAAACATGAGTCTGTTCTGCTAAATACTCTTCTAAATTATTTACGTTGATTTGTTTAGAATCTTCTTCGTCAGGAATAATACTGCGCAACCATTCGACCAGTATCTGCCTGCCTTTGCGCCTTACTTCTTTAGCTCTTTTGCCATTCATTAGTGACCTCTTGTACTCTTGGTTCTTTAACAACAGTAGTGAAAAATGCTAGGTTTTTAGCGTACTTAAACACTCTCAAACCTTCTCCGTTGTTTGAGTCTTTATGGCAAGTGAGTTTGTGTCGGCAATAGACACATTGTTTAGGGAGCTTCATGTTCCCTGCTTTTCCGTCTAGTATAGGATTATAGCACAAGCTAGGCGGATTGTCAAGCTTTAATTGTCTTTTTAGTTTAGCGATTCTGTGTTTGATGTTTGGCTTATCCATTTCTTCTGGAATAAGTAGTGCCAGTTCTCCAGTTTCTTTGTTGATTGCTAAGAATCCTCCGTTGTTTGTTCCTTCACTTGCTTCGTACCCAGAGAGTTGCGCCATGTAACCAAACGGATCATCTTCAGGTAGTGTTCCATTTCTAAATTTCTGGAAAGCAAAACCCGAAGTTGACTTAACATCAATGACTTCTCCGTCTATGATACAATCCATGTGACCAAGCACACCCGATACTTTAACTTCTTTTTGTTCGTCAGTTACTTTGTGTCCTGCTAAACGAACAAGCATAAGCACTACCTCTTCTAACAAATGTCCATAAAGAAACTTAATTTGTGTTGAAGGTTTCATAGGCAATGGTTCATCTTCTGATTTAAAATCGTACCAGAGTTGACGATTCGGTTTACCTACATTAGACATCCTCAAGGTTTCTTTCTTTCTTTCGTAAGGTTTTGACCATTCAATAAGAATATTCTTCATGGCATTACCGAAATCTTCTGCGTCTTGTTCGGATATGTCTAGTGCTTTACCGTTACTAAGACCATCAAGTTCTTTGTAGATGTCTTCTACGAGTGTGTTCAGTTTCTTTTTCATGCTATATGCTCTATAAATCTAAGTTCTCTTGAATCAGGTTCAAAACCTAAAACTTTCACACCTAGTTCTTTTTGTTTTTTTGTGCGTGTGCTACTAATGTCAGTGTTGCCGTTTCTATCTGATCGTTTACAAAATGTTTTTACATCTATCAATGTTACATTATCTTCTTTCATTGCTATCATATCTACTGGTCCTGAACAACCTGAGTTTTGAAAGACTTCATAACCGTTATCCCATAACCAAGTGACTGCATAGTATTCTGCGAAGTCTCCTTTTCTACTTGGATTAATTTTCTTGTTAATGTGTTTCATATCATCCTTAAAAAACCTTGTTAAAAAATCTTCTATACCACTTGATTTATAATAAGTTTCGTTATAAGTTCCGTCAGAATATATACTTCTCCATTGTCCTGTTCCTATATAATAATCATAAGAATATCTTCTTAAATGACCTTTTCCATCAACTCTAGGTATAATTTTAGTAGTTAATTTTACTATATTGTCGTGTCTTTTATAGTCTATTTTCAGCTTATTTAAAAGTTTTTCAACGCTTTCAACAGTTTCTTTAATGTGTTTCACTCCAATTTCCTCCTATTTTATATTCGGCATCTAACGGACACCTCATGTTATAATAATCTCCTGCATCTTTGATTGCTTGGACTGCAAGAGAACCAAAATCTTTAGTGTGGTCTTTACTTACTTCGACTTGCCACTCGTCATGTATGTTAGCAACAAACTTATAATCTAAATTGTTTTTAGTTGCTTCGTTGTTTAATATAATTAACGCTCGTTTCATAACGATAGCACCACCACCTTGTAATAAACTATTCAAAGCCGCGTGTGTGTTTCGTATATTTATTCTTCTTCCGTCAATTCCTTTTAAGTATCCTTTTGTTGCCGCTTTCGTAACTCTATCTCTAAGAGTCTTAAATGTTGGCTGATTAGCAAAGAAGCGTTCTCTAAGTTTCGCTCCAGAATCTTTGCTTCCTCCAACCACGCTTCCAAGTTTTGCATCTCCTGCTCCGTACAAGAGTGCATAGATGAAAGTTTTAGCCTGATTTCTTGATTTAAGTCCTGCAATTTTTTGATTACGGGAGTGTATGTCTCCGTTGATAATTTCATTTGTAAATTCCTCGTCTTTCATGTAGTGAGCAAGCATCCGTAACTCCAAACCTGAAGCATCAATACCTACTAATTTATATCCTCTTGGTACAATCCAACATTCTCTGCATTCTGTACCGTAAGGTGTTTTAACTGAAGGTACTTGAGCCATGTTAGGATTCCTGTGTGTCATTCGACCAGTAATCGTACCGTTAGGTATCACAAACCCATGTACTCTTCCGTCATTTTCAACAAACTTAATCCAAGACTCTATCTGTGCTATCCTTTTTTGAAGTAAAAGGTACTCTGCTATGAGTTGAGCTTCGGGTATGTCTGTTATCTTATGTAAAACCTTTTCGTCAACGATAGGTTGACCAGTTGGTGTAAATTTATTAGGTTTCCAACCGAAGTCTTTTAAGTATTCACCTATTTGTTTACGAGAACCAAGATTAAATTCTTGTAGTTTCTGTCGCATGAAAGGTTTGTAAGGATCTCTCACAAGACTTAATTCTAGGTCTAATATTTTATTATACTCCTCATCAGTCAATCCTGATTTAGATAAGCCACCATCCTTTTTAAATTTAGGTGTTACTAATTTTATGTCAACCCATTTAGGTTTAAATACTTTGTGTACTTCTTCTTCGACCTCACTCATTCTTTTATAAAAATTAGATAAAAGTTTCTCTGCCTTTGGTTGATCAAATTGAAAACCATTCTGCTCTTGTTCTTTTAGTATTAAACTACAGCCTTGTTCTAGTCTGGCACTTTCTTTAGAGAAACCTTTAGACTCTTGTTGAATAAGTCTATGATAAACCTGTGTGTTAAGTTGAACATCTCTAACGCAGTAGTCCATCATCTCCTTAGAGTAACACGAGTAATCTTCAAAGTCAATCTTATTATAGTTAAGTTTATATCCCCACATCTCTAGGCTGTGTCCGCCTTCTCTGACTGGATTAAATAACCTAGATAGAACCAAAGTGTCTATAAGTTTCTTATTCGACAGGTCAACTCCTGTTAGTTTTTTAATCACAGGTATATCAAAACCTATGATGTTATGTCCTATTAATGCGTCTGCTGACTTTAATAACTCAAGACCAAGTTCTATTTGGTGAGGAGCAAACCGAAAGATTTCGTTAGAATCAAGGTCTTGAGCTACGATACACCACAATTTTGTGGCTTTCAAATCGTCTGTTTCAATGTCAAATACTAAACTACGCATAGTCATTAAACTCTATGTCGTTGTTATCGTCTTCATAATCTTCAGAAGGTATTTCATTTAGCCTTCCTGTTTCTCTGTCGTAAAGTAATCTACTAGCCAAACCTACATCTCCAGTGTATCTTGACTTTAATACTCTCAACTGTGTTGTGTTTGATTCGTTAGGATCATCTGCTTGTTGGTTTCTTTCTAAGGCTATGACGCAATCGGATAATTGTGCTATGCTTTGAGAACCTCTCAAGTGACTAAGGTTCACTTGTATTCCGTTCTCGTGTCCTTTGTTACCATCTACTCGTCTAAGGTGTGACACCAACACTAAACCTGCGCCTGTTTCTTCAACAATACTTCTGAGCCTAGTCATTATAGAATCAATGGCTCTGCGTTCATCTCCATCGTGGACAGCACTAACCAACATATGAAGATGATCTATGACTATCCATTTACAACCACAACCTACGATCATGTATCTAAGTTTCGAAAAGATCTCGTCAATAGAGTTAGTGCCAAAGTGCGCATGAATCCATACACGATTCTCATTGTCTCCGTTATAGAGTATGTCAAAGTATTTATCTATTTCTTCTTCTGAAAACTTCTCTAGTTCTTGGTCGATATACAACCTAGCATTAGCCTCAATAGATAGAATACCACTGATTGTTCTGTTAGGATCTTCCTCTAATGCAATGATACCTACGTTATCATCAGTCTGTTTAATAAGCCAGTGTTCTAGCTCACGAGTTACGCTTGACTTTCCTAAACCTGTACCACCTGTAAAGGTTACTAATTCTCCAGCACGAAGTCCGTATAGTTTCTTGTTCAATCCTTGAAATGGATAAGGAACGCTTTTCTTCTTTTCTCTTGTAAAGAATTTAAGTTTATAATCTGATACATTAATAACACCAGCAGGTGTATAAGTCTTAGCTGACCACCATGCTTGACTAAAAGCATTTGCTTTGTTTGCAAAGAGCATTTCATTAGGATCATTAAACTGTTCGGGTAATGTCATTATCCTAGCTTTGCTTGGAGTAAACAACCTAGCTACTTTTTGTGACGCTTGTTTGCCTGCTTTGTCATTATCAAAACAAATCACTACATTATCAAAGCTTTCTAAAAACTCTAGGCTTTCTTTGACATCTTTGACTGCGCCTGCCGCGCCTCGTTTGATAGATACGACTGCCCATTTAGAGCCAAGCATCTCGTAGCCTGCCATAGCATCACATTCTCCTTCAACAAGTGTGATATACTTACCACCTTTGCTAAACAACTGTTCTCCAAAAAGTCCTGTGTCTGAAAAAGAACCAGTGATATTGAAGTTCTTTGAAACTCCGTCATGGCTTTTGTACCTTACTTTGGTAGCAACCATTTGATTGCCTGAGTAGTAAGGATAGATGTGATCGCCAGTATTCTCAACAACCTTGACTCCGTACTTCATGGCTGTTGCTTTAGCTATTCTTCTGTCAGTTAAGTCTTTGAATATTCCGTTGGAAGGAACGCTTAACTTATTTCTGTGGTCTTTTATCTTAGATACTGTTGTTGTTGATGTTGATGTTGTTTCACAAGCCTTGTCATAGTCATGGAAGTGTTTGTCGCAACTAAAACAATGTGCTGATCCGTCTTTGTTCTTTGCTACTGGATCTGATCCACCACACTCAGGACAAGGTAATTTGTATTCATCCCAATTTGATCCGTCATGATCTGTCATCATTTGTCTTTGCTCCTTCTTTATTTTTTGTTTTTTTTGTGTGGTTAGTATGGGTACTCGGTTTAGTTCCTATGCCCACCTTCATCCGTAACCATGAACACCTTTAATTTAATCTAGGTACAGGTTTTGAGCCTGTTTCTGTCATTGGTTTTTACAACGGCTCGTGTCCTAACCACACTTTCTAATGCTAATCCTCTTCAGGTGGAAAAGCGTCAGTCTCTTCTATGTCATCAGGTTCAGGCTCGGATTCTTCCGAAGTACCTTCACTGTTGACAACATCTACAATCCGACCAGAAAAGAAATTGATTCCTGCTTGTAATTCTTCTAAGTCTAGTACAAGATTCGCTTTCTTTTGGTTGAGTCTTTGAAGTCTGCCAAAGATTCCTTTAGCCTCGTCTGGTAGATCATCCACTGAGATCTGCACATCATCAATAGTGATGTAAGGCATATTCATTTCTTCTTCGTTATTCATTTTTATTTTTTACCTCTTTTTATTTATTTTTAAAATTCGTCATCATTGAAATCATCGTTATCGCCACCGCCTGTGTACTCAATAAGGTCAATGATCTTTACCTTCACTAGATCAAGTCCTTGAAAGCGACCAAACTGATTCTCAACTTCCCACTCTCTGTATTTAACTAACACTCGTGAGCCATTACCTACAGTTAGATCAACTTGCTCTCCGTTAGAGTCATAGAGTTTGGGTTTAACATTAGGTGTGCCGTCTTTACGGCTAACTCTTCGTTTAATCATAACTGCTCTACCTTCGTAGTGGTCAGAAGTTTTTTGGCTTCCGTCTTGTCTCTTTGATGTTCCGTTTATAGTAGGAAATCCATCTGCTTCGAAAGCATCTGCTACTGCATCATCAACAACTACTTCAACTTGATAAGTTGGTTCAAAAGTTGTACTAGGTACAGTAATGTTTGCCCAATAAGCAATTCCTTCTACTGTTTTAATATTGCTATCCATATTTTTATCTATCTCCTTTTGTTAAATATTTATTTATACAGACGACATTATACCACATCTTGATACAGATGTCAAGTCTTTTTTTTTATGTAATTGGTTTAAATAATGTTTGGTTTTTTGCGAACCTTTAGAAAAACCAAAAAAAGAAAAAACTAAACTATTCGGGATAGGTTGGATCTTACCTAGTTGTTGTCTTTTAACAAAACCAAGAAAGAATGTGGTAAGAATCCAACAGTTCTTGTAAGTGATGATAGTAGTTGTATACATTTATTATTATAAGCCTTTATTAAGTTCTTGTCAAGTGTTAATTTTTTCTGCTCTTGGAAAAACTAACAAACCTCAATAAATTACAATGCAATTGATTATCCCTGCGTTTGTTTCAACTTCAGGATTCGAACCTGCGAAGATTATTTTACTAACCAAAAATTCTAATATTAGATTGTACGACTTATTTAATCTAACTAAAATTTATTCCGTTGACCGCTTGGATAAGTTGAGCAAGATAATCAATCTTTTAATCTTTTCATAACATTGTATGCTGTAAGAATCTAATCTCTCCTTCTTTTTATTTATTATCTTTTAGTATAATCAAAGTGATAAACTCTAGGATTATCTAAACCATTAATTAGTTTTATATTACTTAATCCGTGCATCTTAAACTTAGCCTTATTAAGTAATTCATAATCATTATTATTATTTAATCTAATCACTATGGACATATTCTTAAACTGTCTTAGATAATCTCTTGCCTTCTTTATGTTTTTTAATTTTAAGTTTAGTCCATTCCAATTATAATTATTCATTATGTTGTTTATCCTGTTGTTGTTGTTGTTTAGACTTGCCAAGTTAGAGGGTATCATAAGTCAACCATAAAGTCAAGAACTTTTTAAAATTGCTTGTTGTTTATTTACAACAATAATACTTTAACTGTTGTTTTTTCGCAACAACTCTTCAAGTTTAAAAATCCTAATTTTATCTTTTTCTTTAGTACAAACAAACAGATAGTATTTACCATTCATTCCATCTCGCACTACTTCTAACTCATAGTCCTCAAAAACCTTTATAAAATTATCAATAACTTCTTGATTCAAAACGATCCTCTGCTATTATTTCTAAGATAACATCTAAGTTATCATCTGCGTGTAGATTTCTGTTGTGCGCGATTTCATTGATCTCATTAAAGAGTTTTCCAGTGCTTAGTTCTTCTTCAATATCTTCGTAGATACTTTCAAAGATCATTTCGTTTATTAGGTTGCTCATATTTTATTTCTCCTTCGTTATTATTATTATAAATTTCATCTACATAATCTGATATGCTTTCAGTAGAAAATCCTTTAGAAATCAAAGAGTTATGTCTTCTTTCTCTCGCATCTTCTAGGTCGTAGCTCATGCCATTCAAATAATATAGATCGTTTTCGTCTTGGTAATCGTCTTCGTTAAATTCGTAAGTCATCTTTTAGATACCTCCTCTTCTTCTTCTTCTTCTTCTTCAAGCTCTTCTATTTTATAGACATCACTTAAAGCATCTTCAAATATTTCTTCTAAGTTATAGATAGCTGATTCTAAGTTATGTATAGCTGACCAAACATCATTAATTTGATAGCTATAGTAAGTTATGTCTAACTCGTCTGCTAGGTTCTCTATTTCGCTTACAATATTACTTGGTACATCATTGTATTTGATTTGCTTTGTAATGTCTCTAACGCTGTCTAAGGCACTATCAAGTTGCCATTCTAGGTCATGTAGTTGTTTTATATCACTCATTATCGTATTCCTCATTATTATTATTATTTTTATATTCCATTTCTTCTTCTCTATAAGACATTAGTTCTTTTTCAAGCTCGTCTTGATTGAGTCTATTAAATATTTCATCTTCAATAAACTTTTCACGCTCCGCCTTAGTCCAGTCTAAACCTAATTCATTCATTGTCTTTAGCATACTCTCAGCCTTTTGTCTTGCTTGGAGTTTCACCAAAGCTATGTTTATTTTGTTATCTATTGGTTCATTCATTATCAGACACCTCCTCATTACAATCATTACAAGTCATTACTATCGTTGGTTGTTCCCCTATTAAAAGCGAGCCACAATCAGGACAAGATAGAGTAGAGTTCTCCAGTTCAAAACACTTTAGACATAAAGTTCCTTCGTCTGTGTTGATCACATAAAAGTCCTCAACATCTGTAGTTTTTTCTGAATACTCATCTCCACAATGAACACAAGTCCATCCATCAGGATAGGCATAAACAGCTTCTTCTTTAAATAATGTTTCACTCATCGCTTTTCTCCTTAATATAAAAATCTACATCCCCAACCAACTCAGGTAGATGTACCTCTATTTTTTCGATTAAATATTCTCTGAATTTTTTAAGTTCTTCTAGTGACATATCATGTATGTTTGGGTTCTTTGGTGGTTTGTATTTATCCATTATCACCAGACACCTCCTCAGTATATTCGTTAAATGCAATTCGTTGTTTTACTCCAGAAAAATTAAAATTACCTTTACCTGTTATATTTTCAACATCTTCAAATCTTTTAAGGTTGTCTACAAACTCCCATAATTCTTTAACAGTCAACTTACTAACCTCATGTGCTAGTCTTGATGCTTCTGTTTTATGTATTAATATTGTCATTATTTTTTCTCCTTTTTATTTGTATATCCATCAAACCAAACAACATATCTCCAACCTTTATTATATTCATCAGAATTATAATATTCTTTTAGTTTACTCATCTTTTATACTCTCCTAATAGTTCATCGGTTCTTTGTTGTATGAATTGCCAACGATCAATAAGCTCATTAAATTTAAAATTACTTGAGTCTTTGATGGCTTGTTTTAAAGCTTTTAATCTTTTTTCTCTTTTTAGTTTTTTCATATTGTGTTTATCCTTTCATAGTTTCAGTTAATAGTCAATAGTTAATTCATAAGTCATTGATATATAAGCATATTTATTTTACTGTACTTGTCG
>Ga0208299_1002982_pt1 | contig 10966 bp, 14 predicted proteins | sample 15_taG_FD_184089 | JGI IMG/M metagenome (GOLD analysis project Ga0208299, IMG submission 184089) | Marine viral communities from the Subarctic Pacific Ocean - 15_ETSP_OMZ_AT15312 metaG (SPAdes) (version 2) | ecosystem: Environmental > Aquatic > Marine > Oceanic | place: Pacific Ocean | collected...
TAGCACTAAGAGACAAAGCACTTATGCCAGTGATAGCCTATGGCTCAGCTGGTGTAGGTAAAACTTATGGTGCTGTAGGAGCTGCCATTGAATGGCTAGCTAAGGGGAAGGGACAGAAGGTGATGGTGACAAGACCTAACGTATCCTTTGCTAAGGAGAGTGGGTTTCTCCCCGGTACTGAACGGGAGAAGATTGATCCTTGGGTGAGGCCTATCCAGCAGAACTTTGCTGCTCATGGTGTAGATGAGAAGAAGCAGGAGACGCTTGAGAAGTATAAGAGACTGACATACATGCCTCTTGAATTCATACAAGGCCTAACCTTTGACAACACCTTCATCATTGTAGATGAGTGTCAGAACATGAGCTTTCAACAACTGAAAGTATTCTTGACACGTACAGGTAAGTGGTCTAAGGTGGTGCTGTGTGGTGATGTAGCACAGGTAAGTCCTAAGTTTAAGAACTCAGGCTTAGCAGAACTACTAGAGATGATTGATTATTGTAAGCTGTCTGTCCACACCATTGAGTTTGGTAAGAACGACATACTACGTAGTGATCAGTGTAAGGCTTGGATAGAAGCGTTTGAACAATGGGAGTTAGCAGCATGAGCTACTTTGAGAAAGACTACGTAAGAGCACAGGCTACAGGCATCACCTACCATTTCTACATACATGGGGAGGTGGGGGACAGTGAGGAGTATGTGGAGCTGTTAGATACACTGTATAATGCTACAGCTAATGACATCCTCATCCTCCACTTAAACACACCGGGGGGCTACTTAAACACAGCTGTAGAAATTATCCATGCCATAGCTCAGTGTGAGGGGCATGTGTTTGGTAGTGCTGATGGGCTAGTGGCTAGTGCAGGCTCCCTCATCTTCTTTGCATGTGAACAATACATACTAGGGGAATTCTGTGAGGTGATGTTGCATGATGGGAGTGGCGGTGCTATTGGTAAGATTAATGAGAACCTCAAGTCTGCTGAGTTCACCTCTAGGCGACTCTCTCACATCTACCACACAATCTATGGACGGTTCTTCTCAGAGGAGCAAGTGAATGATGTACTGGATGGTAAAGACCTCTATCTTACAGCAGGGGATGTTGAACAACTTATTGAGCAGGCTGTCGAAGCTGCTGAGGAGAAGGAAGAGAGTGGTGAATAATGTACTAATTGGGGCTACATGGTGTGCCCCTTGTAAACGTGTTAAGAACTTCTTAGACAACAAAGGGGTGGATTATACATACATTGACATAGACACTGATGAGGGGCTGGCCTTAGCTAAGGACTGGTCTGTTAGGTCAGTGCCTAGCATGTCTGTTGATGGTAAAGTGGTGAGTGGTGATAAAGAAATTATGGAGATGTTTAAGTGAACAAGAGCAACAAGATATTGAGTGACGTAACCATCTTCAACAAATATGCTAAGTATGTTGAAGAGAAAGGACGAAGAGAAACATGGGAAGAGTTGGTTACACGTAACAAGGAGATGCACCAACGATCCTACCCACAAATAGCAGACCAGATAGAAGAGGCTTATGAATATGTCTATGCAAAGAAAGTATTGCCATCTATGCGATCCCTACAATTCGGAGGTCGTCCCATTGAAGTTGCAAACAACAGAATCTATAACTGTGCCTTCTTGCCAATCGACCACATTGATGGATTCAGTGAGCTTATGTTCCTCCTACTCGGCGGTACTGGAGGAGGCTACTCTGTGCAGAAGATATGGGTGGATAAGCTCCCAACAGTTAAAGGAACTCTTTCTGAGTCTAGAAGATTTCTCATTGGAGACTCAATTGAGGGTTGGGCTGACGCAATTAAAGTCTTGGTTGAAGCACACTTCCTCGGAAAGCAAGAGCCTAGCTTTGACTACAGAGATATTCGGGAGAAAGGCGCTGCGCTCATTACTACAGGAGGTAAAGCTCCCGGCCCAGCACCACTGAAACATTGTATTGAAACCCTCAAGGAGAAGTTGAATGAAGCGAAAGGACGAAATCTCAAACCTATTGAAGTCCACGATATCTGTTGTATTATTGCTGACGCTGTGCTTGCTGGTGGCATTCGTAGGGCTGCGCTCATCTCGCTCTTCGACAGAGATGACGATGAAATGTTACGGTGCAAGTCAGGCAACTGGTGGGAAGATAGCCCCTATCGGGCAAGAGCAAACAACTCAGTGGTTCTGCCGCGTGGAGAGGTGGAAAGAGAAGAATTCTACGAACTAATGAAAGTGGTGGAGGCTAGTGGTGCTGGTGAACCGGGCATCTACTGGACTTCTAATGAGGAGTGGGGAACCAACCCTTGCTGTGAAATTGGTTTGAGACCGTTCCAATTCTGCAACCTCTGTGAGTTAAATGCAGATGATGTAGAAGATCAACACGACTTGAATGCTAGAGCTAGGGCTGCAAGCCTCATAGGAACCCTACAAGCAGGCTATACAGACTTCCACTACCTACGCCCTATCTGGAAGCAAACTACCGAGAGCGAGGCTCTAATTGGTGTAGGGATGACTGGTATTGGTAGTGGTGCTGTACTTAAACTTAACTTACGGGAGGCTGCTGATGAAGTGGTTGAAGAAAACAAGCGGGTTGCTGCTCTTATTAATATCAACCCTGCTGCTCGTACCACTACTGTTAAGCCAAGCGGTACTAGCAGTCTTGTTGTGGGTAGTAGTTCAGGGGTTCATGCTTGGCACAATAGTTATTACATTAGACGAATGAGGGTGGGGAAGGATGAAGCTTTATATAACTACATGCTTAAGGAGATGCCGGAGTTGGTGGAGGATGACGTGTTCAATCCTAAGGGTGCGGTATTGTCTTTTCCGCAAGCTGCTCCGAGAGGTGCAATATTGCGTACTGAATCCCCAGAATCTCTCCTCGACAGAGTTAGGTTATTTAATCTTGACTGGGTTCGTCATGGGCATGTTAGTGGGGACAACACCCATAATGTTAGTTGCACTATTTCTCTAAAGGATGATGAATGGGGAGGCTGCATTGACTGGATGTGGAGCAATAGAAATGAATACAACGGTATAAGTGTGTTGCCTTACGATGGTGGTAGCTATGTGCAAGCCCCCTTTGAGGACATTACTGAGGCTCAGTATTATGAGCTTGAGAAGTCACTCACTGCAATTGACCTGTCGAAGGTCACAGAAGAGGTTGATAACACAGACCTATCAGGAGAGGCAGCATGTGCTGGAGGAGCTTGCGAAATAACTTTCTGACAGGCAATAAAAAAGGAGAGGGGCATACACCCTTCTCCTTCTCTTTCTACTTAGCTGTCAACACTTCATTAAGCCTATTCACTTCAGCATATATCCTATCCTGCCCTTCCTTCAAGTATAGTAAGCCCACCTTCTCTTTAGCCAACTCCTTTGAAAGTTCATGCCTCTCTTCATCATCCTTCTTCTGTTCAATAGCCATCACCTCAACTATCTCTATAATACTAGCAAGCCTTTCATCAGCAACATCCATCCTGCTCTGAGTGGTAGTATATACACCTAGGAGTCCTCCAGATACAGCTACAACAGCTGTCCCCGCAGTTATCCACTCTGGTAAATCACCTATCATCTCCCACCCCTACGAAACCAACTCTTAATTTCATTATACATCACCTTCGGATCTGGCAGGAGCCAGCCTAGTATTAACAACAACACCACCCAAGGTGGCATCTCCTCTACGTTAGTGGTGTTCACACCGCCTGTAATGCTCTCTGACACTATTTCAGACGTATCCCCCACCCTACCTACCACTGCCTCTTCCTTATCGCCTATAGTGGTGTCTACTTCAAGGCTAGGCCCACCACCACTATCAAACAACATCCCTGCTACATCAAGTGCTGAGCAAGACGCTAAGGTCAAGCTCAACAACAACAACACTACTTTCATAAGTCCACCACTTGTAAGAAAGAAGCTAAGAAAGCAATCACTATCTCATCCTCTTCTTCTATTTGTTTTAATAATCTCCTCCTCTTACCTGAAACACCTCCACCGCCAGCATAGCCCTTATCTGGTGGCTGTTCTACAACAGTTCCCCCAAGATTCAGGATTGGTAGTGGGCCAACAAACCCTGCTTGGACCTCCACCCCTCCTGCTAAAGGAGGAATGGGGAGAGGGTTTCTAAAGCCACCTTGAGTCCCTGCGTCAATCCCCGTTATTGGTGGAATTGGAAGTGGGTTTCTAAAACCACCCTGAGTAACTGCGTTGGTCCCTGTTATAGGGGGTATGGGGAGAGGGTTTCTAAAACCACCTTGGGAAGGTGAGCCTGTCCCAGAAACAGGAAGTACGGGAAGCGGATTACGAAACCCCGCTTGCTCTTGACTTTGGGCACTAAGTCCTAGTAGGAATAATGGCCCTCTAAATCCTGCCACATTACTTCACCCCTCTATGCTGGATCACTTCCTGTTACTGGATCAGCAGTGGCGTCTACGGTCAGTGCCGATGTCCAAGCAGAGGTAGTGTCATCTTCTTTAGTGACAGTTAGTGTGGTACCTGAGACAGAGTATTTATTGCGCAAGAATCTAGCTGCGTTAAGTAGCGTTCTCGCGTTAGTGTCTGACACAGCACTGAAGTCTCTGTTAAGAATGGCATCTGCTATGCTGTTTAGGGAGTCGGCTATTGCTGTGTCACACTGGGCATTTACATCAGCAGCTGACACATCGTTAAGCTCAGAGACAATCTTAGTGTCTGTCTTAATTGTGAATGAGGCTGGGATAGCTGAAGCGTGTGTGAAGGTGAGGCCAACAATGTCCCCATTCAACTCAGCTGCTAGGAGGTTTACGCTCCACTGCCCATTCCCCTCGTGTGCAGGAGTTCCTGTGACAGTTCCTTGAGTTCCTCCATCAAGCAGGTAGTATCCTGTCACTGTCCCTGATGTGATGGCAGACCCATCTGTGGCTGACACCAAGGCAAAGGGAAACCCTGTGATTGCGGTATTTTTCTTAAACATGACTGAATCCTCCTCCAATAAGAGTGTTTAGGTTTAATGCATAACTAGGAACAAAAGAGACTGGAGCAGGGTTATCAGCCAGTATGCCAGAGTAGCCGTAGCCTGCCTCCTGTCTCCACTCTTGATCTTTGCCAGCACTAGGTGTCACAGAGGGGCCAACTATCCGGTTGATACCTACAACACTCTGTCTTTTTTCTCTACTATCAATAGCCATTAGATCGCATTCCCCTCTGATTCTGAGTAGGTAGTTCCATCATCCGACAAATCCTTCTCCCACTCTGAGGCACCACCATCGTCATAGAAGGTCTTCTTAGTAGCAGTAACATCCACCCGATTACGCAAGGCCATGTATAAGTAGCCAAGCTTAGTGATTAGTGTGTCCGTAGCTGCTGGAACTCCAGTTGGCTCTCCAAAGGTATCTACGTTTAGTACGTCCAACACTTCAGCATTTACTTGAGCTGCACTTAGGTCGTTTAACGCTGAGATGGAAGCTGCTGTGGCAATCCCTTCTGCTGTCCCACTCGTATAGGTGACATCCACCTCAGGAACTCCAGCTTGTGTTGGTGTAGCCACCGCTGCCCCATTCCACTGAGTAACATTAACCGGGGCAAGGCTTGATGAGCTTGCTGGAGCTGTTGCGAACACTTGGTATGTGATAGTGCCTGTTGGGGTTGTTGTCCAAGCATCAACTGTAGCTGTATCAGTAGCACCTACATAGTCAGTAATAACTCTAGATTGACCCACACCAGTGGAGCCACCAGTGATAACAACTGTAGCACCAATAATCTCATCATTAGCAAAGGTTTCTCCAGATGCAAGCTGAATAGTTGTGCTTGTAACGCCCTGTGCAGTGCCGTTAGCAATAACACCAACTTGGTTTGTAACATCTGTAACCGTATCACACAGGTTGATGCTAGTTGATGATAGGTCTACCGATGTTGATGCATTCTCTACATTGCCCCAGTCAATCCCGGCTGCACCTGTAGCTGTGACATCTAAAGTATTCCCTGCTGTAATCTTAGGACGATAGAGTTCAACTGTCCGTGTCACTGGATGCATTCCAGAGGCAGTGATGTGGAAGCACATCTCCTCTGTGTCATTGCCTGAGCCTATGGTCATGTCCTCGTCAAGCAGCAGCTCATATACACCCGGCATGTTAGTGCCATCTGTCTCATTGACAGTGGGGGTAGTCATTACAGCAGCAGCAGCTCCGTCCCTAGAACGATATACAGTGAAGCCTGTAAGTCCTGTCTCTCTTGTTGTGAAGTCTGTTGCATCAACAGCAACAAAGTAAATGTATTGATCCGTTACACCGGAAGGTACTCTCATTGTAATCCACCTTTTAGATTAGATGCTTGTACAGGCATGGCCTGATAGTTCATTGTTTGTATTCCACTAGGAGAGACATCAGGGCCAGCAGGTGCCCCACCCGAAGGTAGAAGCATGATGCCCAATGTTGATGTCTTATCACCTGTTAATCCTGTTGTTAGTGTTGTAGTAACTCCTGAGGAATTACCTGTGATTAGTTTTGTTGCACAGTTGCCGCTGGTCGCTGTCCCCTGCACCCATTGACCATCACCATTTTTTGCATAACTGTTGTCTGTAAGTGTCCAAGTTGTGCCCGTCTTTGAACAAGCTACAAACGCCACACCGAGACCATCAGCCACCTCATCTAATGTGAAGGGGCAGTTTTGCGTACTGTTAGTTGAGTCTGTTGAATACCCTACATCCACCGTGTTAGTGAATGGTGTTGTCTGGTCTACACCAGCCGCAACAATAGAGGCTACAACAATCCCAGATGAAGCGGGGGTGTCTCCGTCTGCGTTATATGTGAGGCTACCATTTGATGTGCTTGGGCTTGTCCCGATTGCTGCGTCATTACACCCGTATAAAGCAGAGTTGATAGTACCGCCCGTTGCTGTAGCAATTAGGCTTAGTGTTGTGCTGGTTGTGCCGCTAACCGTTATTGTTGATGGAATTGTTGTCCATGCAACTTCGTGCTGTACAGCTATTAGCCAATAACGATCCGTCCCCGCACTTACCGATCTTGGGTTGGTGTTGTTATCACCTATGCCCGTTGCTGTATCTAGAACTGAAACTGCCATTACTTTGTATACCTCTGATAGTGATCAGGTTCGCTAACCACCATAATCTCGCCGCTGTCCAGAAAGGCTACGCCCTCCCACTGTTCGCCACTAGCTAAGTCTAGCTGGCTCTTAATTGTGCCATCCCCATTGGGATCTAGTTGTATTAGTCTCGCTTTTAGGTCTGACACGATAACCACATCGCCAGACTCCTGATGAAAAGTAATCCCAGCCAAGTCATAAGTGGCCTTAGTCTCTGGGAGGGCCGTTTCAGCATCAAACGGCTCTGTTACTACTAGCTCAGCATCATTGTAGTCATAATCTGTAGTTGTGTTAGCAGGCCGAACAACTTTATAAAACTTTCGGTCTGCCTGTGCGGTCTTCCCTTCCCCCACCCCGTAGAATATTTGGTTAGTCTGGTCGTAGCAAACACCCTCCATCCCTGCATTACTGCCAGCTCCAACCGGAGCAACAGTTAGTGTTTGCTTTGGTGAGATGGTGGCATCAGAACTTCCTGCTGGGTAGTCGAAGATGTGAATGATGTAGGCTGAGTTGCCCTCTGAACAAGCAGCAAACTCATCACCTCCCATCCAACACAGGCCTTCAACATCCGAATCATTAAAACCCTCTAGCGTTATTGTCCTAACTGCTGAGAGGTCGGAGTTGTCGTACTCTCGCACCTCCTTGGTTGCGTTACGAACTATTCCCAAACGATCATTGTCAGGATTATAGAAAATACCTGACGTGTTGCCAGTCACAGGGAAGTTAGCCTGAGCGCCACTGGTGGCGTAACCTGTAAGAGTGAAGCTTGGGCCACTAATCTTAGGGACACCAGCCCTTGGTAGCCCCCCGGAAGCGCTTATAATTGCCATCACATTAATAGTTCCTTGTGTTAGTAAGTGTTAGCCACTGGTTGGTATGGCCTGTATGCCTGTCAACACCCCACTATGATTTCTCTCAATCTTAAAGGTGTAGGTAGGCTTAACTTCTGTTTTGTTAGTTAGTTTAAATATGCTTTCTACTAGCCCCTCTACATCAAGAGGAGGAGGGGAAGCAGCTTCCCCACAGTCCCTCTCTCGCTGCATACGAGCCTCTCTAAGCTCTTTTACAAGCTCAGCTATACTATCCCCTAGGTCAGTGGTAATACTGACGTTAGAGAGCCTCTCAATGGCTTCCTTAATCATAAGGGCATCAGAGGAGTCTGCTATCTTCTTATACTGTGTGGTCATAATCTCCTCCCACCCTTCACTTCAAACCTGCCGCCAGTGTCAGGGTCTTCATACACACCATCATTCAAGCTCAGATACTGATGACCTTCAACACGTTCTGTCTTGTTCAAGTAGGCAGCTAGTCCAAACATAGCACCAGCCTTGTCATTGTCTCTTAAATACTCAGCACTCTCTTGGTCAGACATTGCTAAAAGTTCTTCCTTAGTCTTCTTAAGAGCCTTAAGAGCTTTAGGCCCAACCACTCCTCTGTTGAGCAAGTCTTTAAATGTAGAAGGAATGACTTGTAACACACCTCCTGCCATTCCCTTACTTATGGTGTTGTTCCTACCACCGCTAGTCTCCACCTTAGAGATGTTCTCTAGGGCAGCCACTACAGCCTCTCCTGTAAGCCCCCTAGACTTCATCTCCACTTCAAATGCTCCAGAGGCTACAGCAGACTCTATTGCCTTAGTAGTCTTCTTCAGCACCTTCACAGACTGCTTCTCAGTGAAGGCTGCTGTTCTCTCTTCCATCGGCACTGACTTGTCAGCATTATACTTCTCTGCCCAGAAGACTGCCTCTTCACTTGGCCCCTCCTCTTCCTCATAGCTCTCTTCCATGTGAGCTGTGAAGGTGTCAGTGTCTCTAGTGTCAACACCATCTTCCCTCGCTATTGCCTCTTCAAACATTCTCATGCTCTCTTCATCTACAAGGCGTTGTGGGCCAGAGGGCTTTGCCCTTCCAGCCTCATACTCCTCCAGAGAGATTGGCTCTAACTTCCTTTCATGCCTATTATTAATTGCTGTCATCGCATCACTCCCCACCCTTAAGACGAGTCCCATTGCGAATAAACATAACACCACCTGTTTCTGGATCACGATATGGCCCATCCTCATACTGCGAGTAGTCTATAGCCTCTGGCTTAGCCTCCCCTTGAGCAGGCTCTTCATCAGGCCACAATTGTTCCTTCCAAGCGTTAAACACCTTCTCCTGTGACTGTCCACTGAAGTTAGCATCAGCCCTGACGATACGGGTTAGAGGCCCAACGATCTTCTCGTTAACCGCCTCAACCTCCTCCCTAGCTCGCTCATGGAGGGGCTTCATCCTGACTTGTCCCCCTTCAAACACTAAGTCGAAGTCCTCTACACCAGCCACATTAGCAGCTGCTATCTTCCCTCTGGCACCAGTGCTTGACAGTCTAGCTCTCTTCTTCTCCGCTCCAAGGGCTTCCTTAGTTAAGTTGACAAAGCTGTTAGCCACTTTATACTTGTGGTTTTGCATTTGTCTGTTGACATTATCTAAGTCCTTGCCAGACAGCCCACGCTGCTTGACATACCTACCAAACTCAGGACTAGCATAATACTTAAGAGACTTATCTATCTCCTTGTCACTAAGGGTCTTGAAGTCTTGGGAGACTCTGGCTAGGTGAGCAGAGACTAGCTTGTCCAAGTTCTTCGGGTCTCCTTCATGCTTCCCCTCTAGGAAGTCTGAGACGTTAAGCTCTAGCACCTTCCTTGCCTCTTCCAAGGACTCTTTGTCCCTTCCCAAAGAGACAACCTCGTCCCCCTCATCCCTAGTCATGGCCTCTACATTAAAATTGTTAAGGGAGGTTGCAGCCTTGCTGTTCATCTGGTCGAAGTATACCAAGGATTGTGGCCCCCAAGTATCAGTAACCACTTTAGAGGCTCTCGTATGCTCTTGGTTAAGCAGGGCTATTTGAAGCTTAGCCTGCTCCTCTGCCTCCACTTCCCTCATCTTCTTGACTAGGTTGGCATCTCCAAGGCCATCTAAGAAACCACTACGCCTCTCCAGCATGTCAATGTATGCTGTCTTCTGAACAGGAAGCCCACCTTCTATCTTGTTGGCTGCTAGTTCAGCAGACCTAATGAGAGGATTCTTAAAGGTGTTCCAGCTGTTCTCAGCATTAAGTCTGGCTTGTGCCTCTCCAAACTCCACCTTATCCGACTCATACTGGGCTACAATAGTGGCTTGCTCGTTAGACACTAGGGCTGGAGCACCTGTAAGGGCAGTGTTTAGTATGCCTATTTGTTTCTCTTTTAGGTTACGTTGAGCCTTCTTGTAGTCATTAGTGCCCTTCTCATACCTCTTAGCTTCTAAGCTCAACCTGTCTATCTCAGAGGCATCAGCAGCCTTTTGGTTCATGTCAGAGAACAACTTAGCTTTAGCCGCCTTTTTCTCTTCCTCACTGTGGTAGGGGTTGAAGTAGTTGCTGTTATTATAAATCTCTTCAGCCTTCTTCTCTGCCCGTTCCTCTGCACTCCCCTCCAGCAAAGCCCTCCCAGAAAGAGTCTTGAGGGCTGCTATTTCAGTCTTATTAAGGTCATCAGCACTAGCTCCCTGAGTGACGAGGTCAGCCTTAACTTGACCTAGATAGGTATCTGCCTGTAGCCTAGTCATCTCCCCAGAACTCACTGCCCTACTATACTTCTCGATGGCAGAGTCATATTCATTACCAAACCGAGTTCTTGCAGCAGCAGCTTCCTGTTTCTGGTAGCCCTCTTTAATAGAGAAGGCAGATCCTACAAAATCCCCTACGCTTTGTGCAATACCAGACATAGCCATAGCTTTTGAGTTGTCTTGTACAGGGGCTTGTACAGCCTCAACATCACTTAGTTGCCCTTCCTGCACCTCGAACTTGCTAGCATCAAATGTCATTTATCCATCTCCTCTTTCAACTCCTTAAGAGCACTCTCTTGATCTTTAGAATATTCATATA
>Ga0208299_1002983_pt1 | contig 10965 bp, 20 predicted proteins | sample 15_taG_FD_184089 | JGI IMG/M metagenome (GOLD analysis project Ga0208299, IMG submission 184089) | Marine viral communities from the Subarctic Pacific Ocean - 15_ETSP_OMZ_AT15312 metaG (SPAdes) (version 2) | ecosystem: Environmental > Aquatic > Marine > Oceanic | place: Pacific Ocean | collected...
CACGCGAGTCGGCACAATGAACACCTTCGACCTCGCACTAACAACCGTCGCCGCACTGATGACGATTGCAATCATGAAGATCGGAAACGAGCGAAACTGAGTCGGGCTACTGTAGGAACGCGAAAGCGCCCCAGACGGACGGGTCGAGGATTGACGGGGCGGGTCTGACTACAGCGTGAGCGGATAGGGTGGGTGGGCCGCCCGAACGACTGCCTCTGATCCTTGGGTGGTTTTCCGCTCGCACTTTTTAGGAACAACGAAAATGAGAACGTGTCTATTTGAAGTCCCAGGAACGCCCGTCGCACAACCGCGACCACGGGTAACGGTACGCGGGAAAAACGCGGTGGCATACGTGCCCGCGAAACATCCCGTCCACGCTTACCGTGGGTCGATTGTCGCCGCGTTTTACAGCCTGAACGAAGAATACAAACGGGAGTTTACGGGGCCGGTATCCGTCGCAATCACGTTTTGGTTTCCGCGTCCGCAGGCGATGTGTTGGAAATCAAAACCGATGTTGCCCGTGCCGAAGACAACGCGACCAGACGTTGACAACCTCGCCAAAAGCGTACTCGATGCACTGGAGGGCTACGCATATGACCACGACGCGCAGGTCGTGGAACTGCGGGCAGCGAAATGGTTTGTGCAGGGCGGCGGCGTGCCGCGTACTGGAATCTGTATTTCAGAAGTCGAGGTGCCGAAATGATTGACCGCTCCCGCATACCCAGCAACATCGGCGAGCATCAGCACCTGATGAACCTCACCGAACCTCGCGAACGTCCAACGCACCAGCGGGAATATCCCGCCGACCATTCCCGCCGTGACTGGATTATCTACGAACGCGAACAACTGGCACGGGCAGACCGTCAACCGCACCTGCGGCTCGACGTTCTCTGCTACGTGTCACAGATGAAACATGCCAATCTGTTTTGGCGTGACGTTTTGGCGTCGAAAATCGACGCACTGTTTTTCCTTGAAAGGGATCGAGACTATGAGCAAGACAATGACCACCGCAACCGCTGCAAGCAACTCGCTGACGCACGAATCGCAGCGGGATATGATCACGTACATTCCGCTGGGTGAGAAGGCACCGATTCATCTGACGCTTCAGATGATCGCGCATGATATCGCGACGCCCACGAAGTCGGGAGCGAGACCGTCAGAGGGTGACTGTCTGCGGTTCGCGAATCTGTGCAAGGGCAGGGAACTAAATCCCTGGACGGGTGATTGTTTTATGATTGGATACGACAGCAAGTCCGGTCCAAATTTTGAGCTAATCACCGCGTATCAGGCACTACTCAAACGTGCCGAACGTTCGGAGCAGTTCGACGGGTTGGAAGGCGGTGTAACGCTCAAAACCGCTGACGGGTTGGAGCACCGCAAAGGGTGCCTCGTCATGAAGGGCGAGGTGATTGTTGGCGGATGGGCGAAGGCGTACCGCCGCGACCGCAGGATACCGCACGAATCGATTATCGATTTCAAGGTGTACGACACGGGGCGGAGCAGGTGGGCTGTCGATCCTGCGGGCATGATCCAGAAATGTGCGAAGGCGGCAGCGTTGCGGGAAGCGTTTCCCAATCAGGTCGGTGGGCTATATTTGCAGGAAGAAATGGACCGCGTTCACGAAGACGCCGAACTCAGTGCGGTGATTATGCCGCAGCGAATTGAGACGGTCCCGGAAGGGGAACCAGAACCGCAGGCAACCGTTGAAGCAACAGACTGGGCGGGAGTGTTCAAGCGTCTGGACATACTCCAGCAGGGCGGGAAGCTCCGCGACGCTGCGGATGGTCCCGAACGAATGACCGTTATGCAAGGGTTCACGGATCTGGACGACGAACAGTTTACCGCGCTGTCGAATTACAACGACGAACTCGCGGCGAGGGCGTCAGCATGACCACCTACACACGCAGAGCCGCCGCAGGCGTCTGCGTCCGATGCGAATCACCAGAGGTGACGCACGGGCGCAGGTGCCGCACCTGTCGAGACTACTTCAACAAGTACGCACGGGCGCGGGCGAAGCAGACAACCGCTGTCGGATGCTGCATCGGATGCGGTGCAGATGCCGCCGATGGGCAGTCGCGTTGTGCGAAGTGTCGGGCGAAAAATATCGAGAAGTGCCGAGCGTGGCGAGAAAAACGCCGCTGATTCCCTGCGTTTTCGTTGAATGTGTGTTTCTTTGGTTATTTTCGCCTAATTGATTGATTGTGTATTGCAATGGGTGTCGATGATGTTAATATTCACCTGTCAGACACAATCAACCAAACGAAAGGCGAAACAATGATGAATTATGCGGACGTATCGACAGCAACCCTGGACGAACTGACAGACGAACTGGCCGCAGCGGGGCGAGACTCAACGCTGACTGACGTGTACGACGCACGGCGGGCTGTGGCTTGCCTGCTGAACGATTTGGGCGACCTGCGTCTGTACGACAGCGAGACGGGCGACCTTGTCACCTCGGAGGTGAGTGACGAAATGGCGGCGGAATCCTGCCTGACAGCTGAGGGTCATTTCCAGATCGGCGGCCGTCGCGTTTACGTGGCTGAGTAAACACCCACACACCCAGCGGGGTTCGCCCCGCTCTTTTGGAGATGAGAACAATGAAACATGAACCGCAGATAATCACCGGCGAGGAATTAGCTAACAGAGTTATTGATTCCGAAGAAATCGAAGACCACGATTACTCGATGGTTGTCTCGGATGACGGCGAGGTGGTGGACGGGGTATCAAATAAATACTTCGTCGTCCAGTGGCCCGAGTGCTGCGTTACAACGCAGCACCTCGGGGATGCGTGGATTTCGGGGCCATTCGAAACGGAAAAGGAAGCGGCAACATGCTGAGTAACGACTAACACACGCCGCCCGCTTCGGCGGGTTTTCTTTCACATCAACGGGAACAGATGACGATGAGAAACATCACAATCACAATCACGAATGAAGACGGTGAGATTCTTGACCGCGAAACAATCGAAATCGCGGACGGCATAACAGTGATATCCGCAACGGCGAGAAAAGCACCGGATGCTATGTCTGACGCCGACCTGCAAATTGGAGCAGGGGAATGACCGACATTCAACAAAAAATCACGGACTACCTGAGATTCCCCGGCAGCAGTGAGGCGTTCACGCTTCGCTGTTTCGTCGGCATGATCGAAACGGGCGAGGCAACGCTGGACGACTTTGAGGCTGTTGGCGGGGTTGAGTTAAGGCGGAAGGTGGAAAGCAAATGCTGACCGCACTCTACACATTCGGGACCGCCGCAGCAGTCGCGGCGGTTGCCTGGGCACTGATTGAGGTCTGGGAATTGTTTGGCATTTTGACGGAGGGTGAGTGAGATGAAAACGGCAAAGCATAATCCAGCGGACGTTCTAATTAAACAGCACGCGACAATCACGCGGGCGATTCACATGCTACAGCAGGAACTTGACAGCATCCCATGTCCTGACGAATCAACCGAAGTCACATGGGCTGACGTAGCACGGGCATCGTGCGCGGATGACTGCGCGGAATCCGTCATCGAATGGCTCGAAGAAAGCTAAAGGAAACACCATGCCGACGGATTGGGAATACTGGGAGAGGTTCGACCGCGTCATGTTGCAGCAGTGCACTGAACTGCACGTTTTGCAGATTGAGGGATGGTACGAATCAGAGGGCGTAAGAGCGGAAGTTTGCATGGCAGAACAACTAGGGCTGCCGGTTACTTATTCGGGTGAGGAGGTGGAAGCGTGAGCGGTTACGAGAAGTTTATCGAAGGGAAACACCTGAACGTGAAGGCGTACGGTTTCGACGTGGCGGACGAACAGATAAACCGTCATGCGTTCGCGTGGCAGCAAAACGTCATTCGCTGGGCATTGAAACGCGGAAGGGCAGCTCTGTTCCTTGACACTGGACTGGGCAAGACTCTTTGTCAGTTATCATGGGCAGAAAACGTATGCCGGGAAACGGGCGGCAGCGTGTTGCTGCATTGCCCGGTTGGTGTGCGATGGCAGACGGCAAAGGAAGCTGAGAAGTTCGGGATTGAATGCCCGGTGGTCGTCGCTGACGAACAATCCTTCGCCCCGAAGCAGGGCATCGCCATTGCGAATTACGAGAAGCTGCACAAGTTCGACGCGGCGAAATTCGATGGCGTTGTGCTCGATGAATCGTCGATCCTTAAAGGGTTCACGGGTAAGATCAAACGGGCATTGTGTGACGCATGGCGAGACACTCAGTACAAGCTCGCGTGTACCGCTACACCGTCGCCAAACGACCACATGGAACTAGGCAACCATGCCGACTTCCTCGGGATCATGGCGAGCAATGAGATGTTGTCTCGATGGTTTTACAATGACACGATGCACGCCGGCGGGTACAAGATCCTGCCGCATGGTGCCGATGACTTCTGGCAATGGGTTGCAGGGTGGGCGGCGTGCGTTGCGATGCCGTCCGATATCGGCGGTGATGATTCCGGCTATATTCTGCCGCAGCTTACGCGGATCGATCATACCGTGATCGTCGAAGATGAAACGCCGGAAGACGGTCAGCTATTTTACAAGCCCGTGAAACTGACAGCCACGACGGTGCATCGAGAGAAGCGACGGAGTACAGCCGACCGAGCGGCAAAGGTCGCGGAGATCATCGCAGCGGAACCGGATGAACCGTGGCTCATCTGGTGTGACACCAACTACGAAGCGGACGTACTGAAAAAGGTAATTCCTGACACCGTCGACCTACGCGGAAACGAGAGCGACACAGCGAAGGAATCCAAGCTGGACGGATTCAGCAGCGGGGCGATTAAGCGTTTAATATCGAAGCCGTCGATGTGCGGGTTTGGCATGAACTGGCAACACTGCCGGCGAATGGCGTTCATCGGTCTCAGCTATTCCTACGAGCAATACTATCAAGCCGTCCGCCGTTGCTGGCGATTCGGTCAGACGGAACCCGTCATCGCTCACGTTGTGATGGCCGAAGGCGAATCTGCGATACTACGAGCAAACGAGCGGAAACAATCGCAACACGAACAAATGCAGGCGGGCATGTTGATGGCAATAACGCGACATCACGACCTGACTAACAGCGACGATCTGAAGAAGCGAGACTATGAAACCTCAACTGAAATGGAGCTACCAAAATGGCTGAAGTGATCGAACAGGCGAACGGCGAAACGTGGCAACTGTACAACAGCGATTGCGTGGAAGGGCTGAGGGGACTGCACGCGGACTCGGTCGACTTCGGCATTCATTCGCCGCCGTTCTCGAATCTCTACATCTACAGCGACAGCGAACGCGACATGGGCAACTGTGCGACCGATGAGGAATTCTTCCGGCACTACCGATTCGCTATTGACGAAATGTTGCGGGTGACGGTGCCTGGTCGATTGTGTGCGGTGCACTGCAAGGATCTGCCGAAGTATGCGAACGTCTACGGCGTGACGGGGCTGATTGACTTTCCCGGTGCGATCATTCAGGAATTCGAATCGGCTGGCTGGACGTATCACAGCCGCGTGACGATTTGGAAATGCCCCGTGATCGAACGGGAGCGGACCAACAATAACGGACTGCTGCACAAGACCGTGAAGCGTGACCGGTCGCAGGTGCGCCAAGGCATGGCCGACTATCTCCTGATGTTCCGCAAACCGCCATCTGCGGACGCGGGGCTGATGTCTGACAAGCCAATCGCAACGAATGGATTCGACCGCTACATCGGAACGCTCGATCCGAGAACATGCAAGGATCACCCGTCGCCGTATGCCCGCAAATCGAAAAGCTCTGCGGACAGTATAGACATCTGGCAGCGGTACGCCGATCCTGTATGGTTTGATATCAATCAAACGGACGTTCTGAACTTCAAGGCCGGAACATCCGAGAAGGACGTTAAACACATCTGCCCGTTGCAGATTGGGCTGATCGAACGGGCCGTTCACATCTGGTCGGATGAAGGTGACGTTGTGCTGTCGCCGTTCGCCGGCGTTGGGTCGGAAGGCGTTGGCTCGCTGCGACTGGATCGGCGGTTTATCGGGTTTGAATTGAAACCGGAATACTACGAGGTGGCGTGCAAGAATCTGCGGATTGAAGAACAGAAGATGAAGGCACCTTCGTTGTTCTAATTGACGATCCCGGTAAGGTTCCAGCGAAGGCGTCACCGTTTTTTGTTGTAGACCTTTGTGCGGGAGATGGAGTAGCCACAGAGGACTGCGAAAGCTCTCCTGCCATCATTACAAAGCATCTGAAGTGGGCCGCCAGCAGGGGCGTCGATGTCGGCGGGCTGCTTATCGAAAAAGACGCTAACACTTTCAGTCATCTGCAAGGCAACACTGAATGCCACGAATGGCTGACGTTGATTCACGGTGACGCCCGCGATTGGGTGCCGCCGGACATGACGGAAAAACAGGCGGGCGGCGGTTTTCCGATTATGGCTTCCGTATCGGATCACTGCGAAACTCGAGGGATCAATTTACAGCGGTTCAGGAATCACTCTTTTAAGGAAACACTATGACCAAAAACACACACGGCGGCAAGCGAAAAAACGCAGGCCGCAAACCGACACACGGCGAGCGAAAGCAGATGGCGTCAATGCGTCTCACGCCGACGCTGCTGCGGTATCTCGCGCAATGCGACGGATCAATGGCGGAAACGGTTGAGGACACGCTGCGGCGTTCTGCGGGATTCAAACGGTGGCAGGCGTGACCTGCAACGACTGCAAGCACTATCGAGCGACATTCGAGACGTGCGGCAAACTCGCCGCGAGGTTGCATTGTGTGAAGTGCAAGCGTGAATGGTTTGTTGATCAGGAAGGTGCTCGCTGCGGCGGGTGCAGTGGATATCGTGACCTCGTTGAGATCGCGGATTGCACGGGCGGGAAACCGTCCCGGTGGTGCCCTGGGTTTGAGGCGGTTCCGCCGCTGTTGGGGCAGGGGACTTTGTTTGATTGACAGGAAATCGGCTTCGGGTTAAGGTGTTGTGATGTGACGGGGTTGAGGCCTGACACTCAAACCAAACGTCTCGGCGAAAGCCGATTCCATAGCCGCATCTGGGAACGCCTCAACCGTTTCCTGGGTGCGGTTTTTTCGTCAAAGGTTTTTTGAAATGGAAGACTACCGGCTGAAAGCAAAGGAGCGAGCAGAAGCCTCGCAGTTAGCCATCACAACGGGTGACTTCGAGACAGAATCAGAGGGCGTGATCTGGATTTCCGATTTCATCAGGGGCACTGGATTATTCAAGGTTCATTACGAAGTGCCTGGTTATATTCTACAGCCACGTTTCGGGACTCAGCAAACTAGAGTCAGGGCCGACCTGCTGCTTTTACCCACCGAAAAGGGGATATCTGCTGGCTGGTCACTGGGCGCTGTACTGATTGAGTGCAAGGCTCCCGGCAAGTCGATTGGGAAAACGATCTGTCAATGCCTTGACTATCTCCGAAGCGCGTACACGCTGAAGGCCAGTGGGGTCACCGTCGTGCCGACATACGCTTTTATCTGGCACGCCCAATCATTACACGGATCACTGAGTAGCGTAGCGACAGGGAATAGAATCGGCACGATTGAGAGGAATAATTACGGCGTAAAGTTCATGTTGCCCAGTCTCAATATAATGCACTTTGACCTGGACTGTGGGCTGATTTCCATGAAGCAACCAATGAGCGGCAACAAAGCGGGGAGCCGGTAATGGACTACCCGAAACGTGAAAGCCACTTCGCACATAAGTTCGTGAGGCTGTTGCAGAAATCCTGCGCAGCATTAGATATCGGGCATCACGCTGCCCTGCTGCTGGTCTACATCGCCCACACTGAGGACGCAGCCCGCTACAGCGGACCTGTGCGTTTCTGGAACGAACAACTGATGACAACAATGGCGTTCACGTCGCCTAAACAGTTAACACGCGCCCGTGACGCCGCCATTGCTGCCGGGTGGCTAGTCTATTTCAGGTCGGGAAACCGCCAGGTTGGACAGTACTGGGTGACTATCCCGGACCAATTCGAGGGATTACCTGACGGGGTTATCGAAGACAATCATTCCGTAGAGGGAATGAATAACGGAACGAAAGTGAAACGGAAAGCGGAACGAATAGGAAACGGAAAGCGGAATGAAAGTGAAACGGAAAGCGGTAAACCTTCTAACCCTATCCCTGAACCTTTCCCTAAAGAGTTGCAAACGGAAGCGTTTGCGGCTTTGTGGGAAGAATGGCAACAACACAGAAGGGAAATCAAGAAGCCTCAGAAGCCGACCGCTGAGGGGCGACTACTGAAGAAACTTGCAGCGTGGGGCGAAGTTCGTGCGATGGCTGCACTCGATCACACAATATCAAACGGATGGCAGGGACTGCGGGAACCTGACGGGGCGACGACTGAAAAGCCAGTCGACCCGACAGCGTTCTTTGACGACCTGATAAGCGGGAAGCTCACGTACAAGCCGACAGGCATGTTTGACGACAAAGGAAATCTAATCGAGGACCAATCATGAAGCTGGCAGAAATCGAGCGAACATTGTCCGTGATTGTCGGACGTGGCAATGTGTGTGAAATACGGGCACTAGGAGTGGAGGGCAGGAAGCGAACAGACGGCGGGTACTTCGACGACTTCGCAGAAGCAGCAAAAGCCGTCAGCCAGTACAACGACGCGAAAGGCGTGTACTTCGTTTTGAATCCGATCAACGCCAGCCTGCTGGCAAGGTCGGGCAATAAGATGAAACGGTGGGCAGACCTAACAACCAGCGACAAGGACGTAACAAGCCGCCGCTGGCTGTACGTCGACTGTGATCCAATCAGACCGGCAGGTATATCGTCAACGAATGATGAGCGGCAGATGGCAATTGACAAGGCCGAGACTGTTCGCAACTGGATGATGAGCCACGGCGCGTACGCGCCAGTGATGGCAATGAGCGGCAATGGTTCTCACCTGCTGTTTCCGGTCGACCTGCCAAACAACGACGAATCCCTTGCATTGGTGAAGTCGCTGCTGTCTGGGCTGTCAGCGAAGTTCTCAGACGACACAGTGGACGTTGATGAGACGGTTTGCAACGCAGCCCGAATCTGTAGGCTTTACGGGACCAGTGCCAGGAAGGGCGACAACACAGAGGATCGACCGCACAGGGTGAGCGAACTGCTACAGGTGCCCGACTATCTCGAAAGCGGTTTTGAGGCAACGCCCCCAAAGGTGCTTGCCGCACTGTCGAAGATATTGGCCCCGAAGGGAAAGCCGCCAGAACAGCGGCAGCAATTCGCTGGCACGGAATCCCGCCTGGTGCCGTCGCGGTATTTGCGGCGACTTGGCATCGAGTACAGGGAGAACCACAAGGCAGGAAAAGAGGTGTACCAGATAGACTGTCCATTTGACGTAAATCACAAACGTCCCGACGCATTCCTGGCGGTGATGGAATCAGGGGCGTCGGTGTTCTCTTGCTCCCATGATTCCTGCAAGGGAAACAAGTGGCACCAATTCAAGGAACTATTCGGCGCACCACAGCCCGACGAATTCGACCCGCCGTTGCGGCAATCCTCGCCACCAGCACTAGCCCCACCGAAAGCGAAACCTAAACCCGAACCACAGAAACCAGCGGATCAAAAAACCACGACACTTGCGCAGGCAACGCTAAACTTCGCGGCAACAATAGACGAGCCATCGGAGCAGTTGATCGAACTCGGACTGGGCGACCTCGACAGGGCAATTGGCGGCGGGATCGCAGCAGGTGAAATGGTATTGATCGCAGCACGACCAGGGCACGGAAAATCCCTGGTGGCACTTCAGATCGTACACAAACTGACGGCGTCGGGCGTAACGTGTTGTTTTATGTCGGAGGAAATGAGCAGTTCAGCACTCGGAAAACGGACGGCACTTTATGCCACGCCGACGACTGAGAAAGAATGGCGGGAAAACCCCGAACATTTCAAGCAATCACTGGACGTTCATTTTCACCACAGGGCAGAATGCCACATTATGGAATCCAGCCGCACCGCTGAGCGGATGTGCGATAATATCAGAACACTGCAAAAGAAACACGGCGTGCAATGTGCTGTCGTCGACTACGCGCAACTTTTACAGGGCAAGGGCGGGAACCGATACGAGCAGGTGACAAACACCAGTATCGCGTTGCGACATCTGGCGACCGAGACTGGCGTGTCTCTGATTGTTCTATGTCAAATGTCACGGGCTATAGAAGGTCGAACAACGTTCATTCCGCAAATGGGTGACCTGAAAGATTCGGGGCAACTGGAACAGGACGCGGACGTCCTGGTGTATCTCGTCTGGCCGCACAGGCTTAACCCTGATAAACCAGAAACGGAATACGCAATGTTCGTAAACAAGAATCGAAACCGTGGTGTGATACAAGGCGTGGTTGCGTGCAATATTAACCCAGCACGTCAACGGATCGACGCCGCCGCTCCAGCGTGGCAATCAGCGGCGGAGTCTTTTTAGCACGAAAAAGCGGGGCGGTTGAAACTGGCGAAACTGATTGAAGAATTTGGCTACGAACCAGCGAAGGCGGTGCAGTACCAAAGCGGGGTTGACAATTCCCCCCGCGTTCGTCAACCTCAACGCAGGAGGTGACGCATGATGGATATCGTTCGACAAATTCTGCAGTCGAAGAAAGCACTCGCCGCAATCGCTGGCGTGCTGGTTCTACTCGCTGGCCGCATCGGGTTAGACCTGCCCGATCAGACGGCAGTGGAGATCACGGGAATCGTGATTGCCTACATTTTAGGCCAAGGCGTGGCAGACATTAACAAGGTGCCATAATGGAGATTGACCTGCCCATCCAACAAATCCTCGGAATCGTCCTGCTGATCGCGGGCATCGGCTACGGTGGCGCAACGCAACTGCCGAAACTGTGGCGACGATTCAAACCGACTGCGACGGCTCCCGGTGACAGCGGGCACAACACGGACGCAGCACCGCCAGAGGGGTTCCGTGAACACGTCGCAGTGATCCTGAACGCCGCACCGCACGCACCCTCCGAAACGCTGGTCAGTTATTGCGGGATCGGAATGACCGAGGCT
>Ga0208299_1002985_pt1 | contig 10959 bp, 26 predicted proteins | sample 15_taG_FD_184089 | JGI IMG/M metagenome (GOLD analysis project Ga0208299, IMG submission 184089) | Marine viral communities from the Subarctic Pacific Ocean - 15_ETSP_OMZ_AT15312 metaG (SPAdes) (version 2) | ecosystem: Environmental > Aquatic > Marine > Oceanic | place: Pacific Ocean | collected...
CATTGAGTAGCTCCAGTGATGTGATGGGATGAAGGAAGCTGCCGTAGTCGCCAGACCACTGCACCTTGACAACGGCTCGGTCTACCATAACCACAAGTCCGAGTTGCTGGCGTTTCCAACCTTGCCATCCGTCTTGTCGTTTTACCAAGTCACCGACTTTCACTGAGCATCCTTTCTATGCGATAGGAGCTACAACTTCCGTGCTCACCGTCATCGCAGTAGGTCATCCTAATGTGGGGAGGGGGTGGGTCATCAAAACGGTGGTGGCGTACATCGGTGATCACAGCCATTCCGCCGTGCTTCATCATCACGAGGTCGCCAACTTTTAGTTGGTGTCGCCACTCGTTCTTATTATGCTCTTGGGTAGGCATCTGCATACTCATCCTCTTCGAAAAATCCCATACCTGCCACAATTCGCCAAGCCTGGTTACGCAAGACTAATAATGTTTTGTGGTCGATAAGACCGTCGTTATCTACCAACAAGGCAATCTTGAGAGACTCTGGCATATCCATTATAATAAAGTTAGTTCTCATCTACCATCTCGATCATAAAATCAGGATCACGCTGGAGGCTCACCCACCTTATGTGGTGTTCGGGCGCAGCAGTTTGGAGTAGTAGAAAGGGGGCAGGAGACGATTTGCTTGGGAGGGCTTCACTGCGCTCTCCGATTACTTCCCACCTTTCACCTTGTTCACGAACTCGGTTTTTGCCGTGACGACTTTTACCCACTAACTTAACAATTTTACCAACGTTAGTACCGTGGTTCCAACCATTTAGCTTCGCTGTATTTCTAGAGTCCTTGTGATGCTTTGCCATTTTGTTACCCTCTCCACACTAATATATTACTACAGATTCAGTGGTTGTCAAGTTTTTTCGGAAAAAGAAATTTCCAAATTTTATAAAAAACAGAGGCTGGCTTTTCGGGAGGCGGCTGTACTTTAGTAATTTCTTCTCTGCAAGAAAAGTAATGTTGTTCCCTGTATTGAGATAATAAATCCGGATGCTTGAGTACCCATCTTCTTAGATTATACCACTCAATTAGGTCTTCGGGAGTTTTGATGGGATAAGACTCTAGGACAGCTAATCGACGCATTGCTGTTATTACAGACTGCTCCTCTGCCATAGACAAACTCCTTCGGCAGAGGATAAAAAACTAATTGCTTAGTCTAGGGTAAGCTCCTCTCGCCACTTTGTACAGTTCCCATTTGGGCACCTTTCTTATTCAATGATGAAATAATCTAAATCACTATCATCAATATTAATAATCACATCGCCGTATTTTTTTTCGTCGCTATTTTTTTTGTGACAGGAGTCACCAAGCGGACTATAATAATCCAACAGCGGAAGCTCTAAAACTAATTCTGTTTCTTTCGCCGGCACACGTTTAGTAATCGGCAAAATAAGAGGTACATATTTTTTTGGCATCATCAGATCCCCAGCTAAAATTAAAAAACCCTCTATAGTATTATAGTCCACTCGGCACCCCTAACGCCTAATCGTTTTCACTTTCGACGATAAGCATCTTCCCCGTCAGAACATCCGTTGCGGAGTAGTGGCTAACTAGGGTATCATCCTCAGCCCAGTAGACTTGGAACTCCCCATCGTTAACATAAGTGACCATTCCAATGCCACCGTCGTTCCATTGAACTTTGTCTCCAACTTTTACCATAACACTCATTTCATATCTCCTATGGACTCTATTGTCCGAAATGATTTCTATCTCAAATACTCGCCCCCTAAAGGCGATCTATTTCCTTTTAGTCTTGTTTCTCTTCTTAGCCTTCGAGACCTTATCAACACGCTTTTCCAACTGCGCAACCTTTGCTTCCAAGTTGTCTAGTCTCGATTGCGTATTATAATAAAATCCAGCACCGGTCATAATAAGACTAGCCAAGAACACACCGGTTTTCAAATCAACGTTCATTTTCAAAATCCCACTTCACAGAATCGAGTCCCAAAATTTTTGTCAGTAGCCTACCGCAGTACTCCACATCGCCAACCCGAACCACGTCCCCGGTGATCGGTGTAGTGTAGCAAAGCCTCCAGCGCCCCCGGTCATCTACCCTAAGCACCGCTAGCTCAAGGTGGCTCCCCAGATTGGACAGGCTGGCTCCATAGCCATTATCGAACCCCCATATGATCTGCTCTCTTGGTCCAGGGCTATGGCGGCGTACAATAACCGAAGTAACAAGGTCTTGGTACAGCTTTACATATGGGGTCATCTCTTCGCTCACATCAGTTTCAAACATTTTTTTCTCCCTGGCTCCCGGTGGAAGCGTTTTCTAGTTGGTGCTCATAAAACCACCTCTTCTCCTGGGTGTCGATAAACTGCACTTGAAGCTGCTTGACTTCCGACATATCACTAGGGTCTTCCCTGTGGCTCCTAATGATCAGACCAAGCCTGTGGTCTCGTCGGGAAACATTTAGAGCGCCACCTACAGCCCTACGGCGCACAAGATCACCTTGCTTAAGCACGTTCACTGATCAGCCCCTCTTGTAGCATTTGGTACGCAGTACGACCATAGTGACCCTGAAGATCCCAAACGATCCCTGAGTCAAATAGTTCTTGGAATAGCGCCACGGTCTCGTCGTGCGAGAGGTCGCCCTGCTCATAGGCGATGATTTTTTTAGTCAACTCAGTCATTATGCAGTCCCCAATACGGTCCAGCCGGGTACTCGACTGAAAGAATAGTGTTCCGGATATGCCCAGAAGGCTTCATTGTCCATTAGCATATTGTAAGCTTCCTTGATATAGGGAGTTGAGTCCTCCCAATCCTCTTGAGCCTTAGTGATCACTGACTTGAGGTCAATATTTATGCCTTGAAATAAGTTTAGTTGTCTTCCCATGGCTATCTCCTTATCCTTTCGAGTGACTGTTTGTACTATTCAAACGCAATTGCTTTTAGATTATCCCAATAAGCGGATCTGTCGTTCTCCAAATGGTCCCAATCGTTGAGCGGAACACCCTTTTTGCGCAAGATATCTGCTGTAAATAGGATTTTATGTACGGATTCTTCCGGGGATGGCTCTGAATCTTCGCTATTGAGCCGGCAAGAGCCTCCTCCGAGCGCCTGATAGGACGCCTGGAACTGTTCCATAGAGTCACAACGCTGCCATAAGCGCACAAAACTCTCCGGAGTGAGCTTTGCGAGGTAGAACCATACCGGTGAATCTTCATATTTGCCGATATTTGATACAAATTTGTATTGGAACTCTGGTTCATCGAGCCCGATTAGGTTAGTTTTATTGTTTTTAGCCTCCGGAGGTTGGGGGAGGTCTGCTAATTCTAGCTCTTCAATCTCAATTTCTTCACTCATATCCTAAAATCCTCAAAAATTACTGGGTGAAATTTTCTGCTGGTGTTGGTTCTGCGATTATTTTATCGAGCAGGCTCTCTGGTAGGCTGTATTCTTTGCCCTCTGCTAGTACAATGTAGCTGGGAATGTGCTCGGAGCCCAAAATGTCTGGACCCATCACTAAGCCTACCACTGGATCAAAGGGTTCAATGACAGGGGCGAGGCTCACTAGGGTGCCTGGCTTGATATTGAACTTGATTTTCTTATTTGGCATCGGCTTCTTTTTCTAATTTCTGGATTAGCTGTTCTGATAGTAGGGTGGCGAGGGGCTCAATGGAGGTCGGTTTGTTCAAATACTTTTGATTGTCCTTGAGAACTGATCTGAAAAACAGTTTTGCTTTCGATAGCCTTACTTCTTTATTATATTCTTTATTCATACTGTTTCTCAATTCTACAAAAATTACCTATCCGTGCAACGTCTGTACTAAGCACTACCTCTACCACCCTACCCCCAGGGACATAGATCCCGGCGGGGAGCCGGCTAGGGCAGGCACCCCCACCCCCTGTCTACCCCTTATTTTTACCACACCTTAAAGCCCTTGTCAAGCTTTTTCTTTCGGTTTCTTTAGTGAACCATACCCCCACTGCCGTCTTCCTCGGTGGCAAACCGCAGACCTAGGTGGCTCACGATGGCTTCCTGTTTGGCTGCGGTCTCTATGGCTCGCTCTGTTGTTACTAGGTTGCTAGCCGCTAGCCCCTGTAGCACTATAGCAGTCTGCTGGGAACTGGCATCTAATGTGACTACCCGCTTCCTTAGCTTCCTTATGCTGGCATACATTATTAGCTGGCTTATGGTTAGGGTTGCTATTACTGTTGTTAACATTATTTATTTATGCCCGCCAAAGCACCGTCAGGTTATTGGCTTGCCCTCCGTCAGTTGTTTGGCACATCGATTGGGATCACCCGCTCGTTGGTCTGGAAGTAAGGACGGCTGGCTCCCCGCTCATCGGTTAGCCACAGGCGTTGGGCTTTGCAACGTCCAGGCTTGGGGGCTTCCATATCCGTCAGGATGATCAGCCCGTCCACGCTGTTTTCGTTAGCCCACTTGGTGGGAGCTTCGAAGCAGGTGCCGCCGCACATCACACGTTCAGCCTTCTTGTTCTGACCCTTCTTCCACTCGTAGACCTTAGATGGGTCAACTTCGGTATCGAAGGGAACCACCGTGAAGCTGGCTAAGTTAGATAACTTATTGAGTTCAGCGAAGAAGGCTTCAAGCATGCTGTCGCTGACACTCCCTGACTGGTCGATGGCTACTGCAATCTTTGCTTGCCGGTTGACCTTCTTGCCTGGGTGGATGTAAGCGTAGCGCCTATTGATCCGCTTGACACTGGCAGAGCGATTGGCTCGCTGGCTGGTCTTGATGAAGTACCTTAGTACCTTCTTCCAGTCTACCTTGGTCTCTAGTCGTTTGATAATCTCTTTTTTTACTTGCCCGCTAATCGAGCCCCAGCCCTTGGCAGAACCCGCAGCCTCGCTTGCAGCCTCTTTGATGGCTTCTTTGAGCCGCTGCTTTGCCATCTGGTTAGCAGCCTGTTGCTCTTGGCTTTGTCCTGAATCATCCCAACCGGAGTGATCATCAAAGCTGCCAGGCTCACCAGAGCCAGAGCCTTGACCGTTTTCACCGGGCTCGCTGTCGCCGTCTCCCTCACCAGGCTCACCAGAGCCCTCACCGGAGCCGCCTTTGCCGGCTTCGTTTTCTTCTTTCTGAGGAAGATTGGCTAGGTACCACTCAGCCGACTCACCCAAGGGCATCTCAGCGAAAGGACCCACGCCAGGCATACAAGCCATATCGGGCAACTCGCCAACCAAGTGGCTGTTGATAGCCAGGTCAGCCGCTACGTTCCAAGCCTGGTGGCTTACGCCTTCTGGCTTCCGAGTGGTAACGTGATCAAAAATCAGATGGTAGAACTCGTGCTTGAGTACACCACGAACCTGCTCTTCAGGCAGGCTAGCAAAGAACTCAGGGTTGTAGATCATCTCAAACTGGGCAGAGTCAGGGTTGACCATAACTCCGGCAGTGGGGATGTTTAGACTGGCACGTTTCTCTACCTTACGGCTCAGAGCCGCAAAGAAGGGCTCATCCATCAGTAGGCGATAAGCGTGAAGTTTTAGATCAAAGCTCATTACTCTCCCTCTCTCCACCATGATATTAGCATTAATCCGCTATCTGTCAAGTTTTTATTTATGCCGCTTTTTCAGCACATTAGTTAAGTTCGCTCCTAGTTGTACATAAAACAAAAGCCCAGCACCACGCTGGACTCTTGCCGATCTCAAAGGTACCTAGGGGTTGAGAGAGAGAACTAGGCTCCCAAGATCTTGGAGAGGTGAGTACCAACCGCTCCATCGTTAGCGCCGTGGAACTTCACGACGTTATCTTGAACACCAGCTTGGGAGATTACGCTCCAGAGCTTCATAGCAGCCTCGCTGGGTAGGCTAACGAAGTAGTTAGCCAGGTTTTTGATGTGTTCCTCAGAGAACTCAGCCTTGCAGACCTCTTCAGCCTCGATCTTTTCGATCATAGCGCAGTGCTCGTTGAGGGAGAAGGCTTCTAGGGCTTCTGCCCGCTCACCGTTGAGAAGTTGCTCAACGCTCACAACCCGCTCATAGTTCTTGGCGTAGTCGTTGAAGGCTACCGCAGCCTCAAAGCCGACGAAGCTGGCGGAGAGGGCGAACATCTCCGGACCAGGGTTCTCCAGAAGGTCAGCACCCTTGAGAACCTGATTCAGCCGATCCCAGGACCGGCGGCTAGGGTAGACCTTGTTGGGCTCATAGTCACCGCTGTGCTCTAAGTGGCTGCGATTGTGATTGATGAAGTCCCAAACCAGGGAGTCCACATTGTCTTTTGCCCAGGAGAGCCAGTCCTCGACCGTGGGCTCAATGTCCCAAACGCTGTAACGGTCAAGTTCAGCAGGGTCCATCTCATTTACTTGGTACTGCTCACCGTGTTCGCCACCGTTGACTGCGGCGAAAACCACCGTCTCAGGGTGCAGGTGATGCCCGTTGAGCTTGCGACTGTCGGTCAGTTCGAAAATCCCTTGGCGAACTTCAAGCACCGCACGGTCAACTTCATCAAGGAAGAGGACAACCGGCTGTTCGCAGGACTGTTTGAACCAATCAGGGGGATTGAAGCTGGTGCGATCACCATCGACACTAGGCAGCCCAACCAAGTCACCCTCGGTCATTTGGCTGGCTCGACGTTCCACAACTGGAAGCCCCATGTTCTTAGCGATCTGATAGACCACCTGGGACTTACCAACACCGTGGCGTCCTCGTAGGATTACTGGCAGACCAGCTTTGCTCACTGCGGGGGCTAGGCTGATAAAGGTTTTGAAGTCTACTGACATTATGTTGTCTCCCTCTCTCCACTAGTATATTAGCATACTTTGGTTGCACGTCAAGTTTATTCGACACTTTATTTCACTTTTATTTGCCGCCGATATCCTGTTGCTTTTTTCTTTACATTTGCCAGCCTTTGTTGTATAATGGAGAGATATGTCTGTATTTGTTGATTTGACAAAAGCTCATACATCGTATACTTGATACATTCCAGATTCACCCCCGCTCCCTCCGCTCACTAATTGACCTACTATATCCCTAGTATTTATAATAACTTACAGGTTTGAAAAATAACTGCTTAACATTTAGGCACACCCCGCTGACAATGGTGTCACATACTGCCTATTTTATGGGCAGCCTAAACATTGGCTCTAAACAAAAGGAGCAGCCTAAACCGCTCCTCTTACCGTGCCCCAATAATGTTGAATACATTATCCCTTTTTATTGTTTTTCCTATCTCTAGATTCTAGAGACTTTTCTACCTTTCGGTTCTGGATATCACCACCCTTCTGTGTATGTATACGCTTTGTTGGACTAGGGGGCACTTGGTAGCAGTAACCAGGGTAAGAGGCACAATAATATTGTCTGTAGTTAACTCTCATGATCCCTTACGTTACTCCTATAATAAGTAGTTTAGTTTTTTTGTTTTGTGCCGGCGAATCGGTTGTCGATCCAGGCTTTGCCGTAGTACATTACACCTATCCAGATTGAGAACAGAATACCATCTATCCAACCTAGGCTATCCCACACTGTCAGTATATCCATCTACATCTCTCCTCTTGATATAAGTTCCAGTTCCTTGCCCATAAATATTGATTCGTGGTTGAGTATACGGTTAAGGGTGGCTGCGAGCTTGTTTGAATTTGTTAGATATATCTTATAATATATGCCCGATGATTCTTCGGTTCGATCTGTCCCCATATTCGCAATAACTAAGCCAAACATGCCCTGGAAGTGTTCAAGGACACAATCCTCTCGTATTTTTACCAAATCTCCTGGCTCAAAGGTCAAAACTCTTCGCAAGTGGGTTCGGCGGGGTCGCAATCTAGTTTCTTGAGCCACCCATTGCTGTCAACGTGGTCTTCAGGAACAATATAACTTTGAACTCGATAATATTCCTGTTCGTCTCCGGCGGCTATTAGTTCTTGGTCGGTCTCAACATTGAAAACAAACTTGCAAATGCCAACTGCCTTGCCGGCACTTTCCTTCACGCCATTGCCAACAGCCGGTGATTTGCTCTTGCTCAAAAAGAGAGCAACCTTACAATATCGATTGAACTTTGACATTTCTTCGTGGTGCAAGCTGAGTCTCTTGCAGCATTCACGGGGGTCGTCGATCTTTGCGACCCGGTGCCCTTGTAAATAGAGCCCGTGACCACACCCGCTAGCCCCAAGCATGAGTGCCAGACAGGACAATATCCCTAGGATAGTAATCACATCAATTGTAGTAAATCTTTTCATCTTTTCTTCCTAGGGATTCCAGACATGTCTAGCAACATATCCATCTCCCAGTCGTTAATTTGCTTGAGGACATCTTTATTATTATTTTTCTTCTTGCAAGCAGATTCTTTTTTGAATTCTAACCTTGGTACCCACTTCATATAATACATTACCGAGCGTAACACACGAGGGTCTTGCCTCTTCAGCATTTGTACAATTTGATGTGCCTGAGACCGAACCTGACGGTGGGTCAGGGGTCGCTTTCCATAACTTGTAGGGGCTGCGATCAGTACCGATAAAAGTATGCTGCTCATCATTCTCTGTCTGCCTTCTTTTGCCTCTGGTGGTAGCGCAGTTGGGTCCAGTGTTTCTCTACTGTGCTGATAAAGAGACCTAGGATGATGCCGGCGCTGATTGCCAGTGCCGGGTACAAAAGTGATTCTAATCCGTTCATTTCTTCTTCCAATCATTGGTAAGTAACAATATTCCCTTGTTGTGAAACCACATCCCAATGGGTCTCCCCCGGCGAACAAAGAACCTCGCTAAAGAAAAAGAAATCACAGACAACAACCTTGCTAATGTACCCGGCATCTTTATTCTTCTAAATCGTCAGTAAACCAAGTAGCACGGGTGCCTGGGACAACAATAGATGGCTGAGTTGGCTCTTCTGCCAGCCCTGTGCCAGCTTGGGCTGGCTCCTGCTCTTCGTTCCCTGTCACAATAGAATCAAACTCTAGCCAAGAAGTTTCATTCTTTTCCTTTTCCCATTCAACTTCTTCATGGGGTTCGAAACATTCTGCCAGGTTCATTCTGTGCGCCAGCCCCCCACCGTGATCGCCGCCCATATCGACCTGGGTGTCCCACATTTTGATAAGCAAGTCCTCCATAATATCCTTCATATCACGAGGCTCAACCCCATCTTCTGAGGCTCGGACGATAGCTAGAACCTCCGAGGTTAGTTCTGGGTACTTCTCCGTATCGATCACGAAGGGTACAAACTTACGAATCTGTTCGCAGTAGTCCTTGCCGTAGACCTTAATCTTCATTAGTGTTTTCCTCTCCGACAGAAACAAGCTCAATCTCAAAGTTTAGGTTTTGTCCCGCCAGGCGGTGATTCATATCAATCTTTACACCAGCTTCTTGTAGTTCGGTAATCGTTCCCACCGCAGGTCCATTCGGACCCATCAAGGGGACAGCGTTGCCCACTTCGAGAGAAAAATCATCCGGGAACGTTTCGTTGGGCAGCTCGATAAAGGCATCGGGGTTTCGATCCCCATAAGCCACGTCAGGGGTCAAATTAACGTTTTTAGTCTCCCCGACTTCCATCCCGATCATCGCAGCATCAAAGCCGGCAATGACGGACCCAGTTCCAACCTCAAACCCGAAAACCTCTTCTCTGTTGCGGCTGTTATCAAATTCATCCCCATCGTCAGTTGTACCTCTATAGTGTACCTGCACGAAATCGCCATTCTTAACTGTTGTCATTTGTTGTACCTCCTTCAAGGTAATATTGCTCGCAAACACTTGCGAATTTGTTAATTGATTCCCAGATCTGGCTATCTAGGTCATCTAGTTCATAGTTGGTATCGTCGTTATAATAGTTTCCAACTTCTTCAGAATCCATCTCGAAAATACGCTTATTTTGTAAAACATCACCATCCATAACAGCTACTCCTGTCACACAGGTTTCATCTTTTTGGATAGTTGTCATTACAGCTAACTTATTTTCAAGATAGCGAGAAGCCTTGGATGCATGCTGTAGCCATTCAACCGGAGATTCCCATTTGGTCTCCAGCGTCAGGTGTAGACGCCCTTGGGGGAGATCATATTCATATTCGTCTAACTCAATCCAACTGATGCCGCCCCAGTTATCCCGATTAGGAACCAGTTCCTGCACCAAGTCTGCTGTATTCGTAGGATGATGATCAAACTCAAAATCCTCAGCTTCCTCTGGCGTCACATTATAAAATGTTACATAGCTTTTCGAAGCGTCCATTAGTTCAGTTCCTTTCCGAGAGTCAACTTAACCAAGTCTGCTGCTGCTGACTTGATAGCCCGAAGACTCTTACGAGCCCGCCCACCGGCTGCCTTGTTGCCGGCAGCGTTCTTCTGAATATCATCCTCTAGGGACTCTACTAGCGCCTTGAGGTCTTCCCATTTATCTGATACATTACTATTCATTTTTTTCTCCTATTCGGTTTCCCGACGATATTCGTACATGGTTAAAAAGTTATCTTTTGGACGACAAAACGTCGCTCCACTCTGAAGGTTCTCAAAGTATACCATATCCGGTAAAACCTTAACAACCTTTCCCATACGACCTGGGCGGTTAGTTGCCTCCCAGATCGTGCCTTCTCTTAGATTATCCAATAGCTTCTCCTTTTCTGATAATCAAGCTTTCTTCAGTCAGTTCTTCAAGCCGCTCAAGCGACTTATCAAAATATTCTTTATCAAATTCACACCCCATAAATGAACGTCCCGTGTTTTGGGCAGCAATCATTGTGGAGCCTGAACCACTAAAGCAGTCTAACACAGTATCTCCGGGTTGTGTGTGTGCTTTTATAATTCTTTCCAAAAGAGCGATTGGCTTCTGCGTTGAGTGCCAACCAGCGTATTCTTTGCTGGTGGTGTGATTGTTCTTTGTCCAAACATCCGTGGGAATCTTACCTAGGGCATTTAGTTGCACACCTCGCCGAACACTCTTTGCCATCTTATAGGGAACTCGAATATCGTCAGCGTAAAAAGGAAACTCTTTACCCTTGGAATACATTAAAAGATCCTCGTGCTTTCTAGGAAACTTCTTTTTAGTTCTTCCACCCCAATCGTA
>Ga0208299_1002986_pt1 | contig 10958 bp, 9 predicted proteins | sample 15_taG_FD_184089 | JGI IMG/M metagenome (GOLD analysis project Ga0208299, IMG submission 184089) | Marine viral communities from the Subarctic Pacific Ocean - 15_ETSP_OMZ_AT15312 metaG (SPAdes) (version 2) | ecosystem: Environmental > Aquatic > Marine > Oceanic | place: Pacific Ocean | collected...
GTAATTGGGCAATGTTTGGTGCAAGGCAAGGTACTTATATGACTATGCTTACTGATTGGGATTACACTAAAGTGCAGTGGTTCGACAACCTTAAAGAGATTTGGGAAAGCAATGACCACTCATTTGACCCTGATGAATTTTATAGTTACGGTGAAAAGTTAACTGAGCAATTAGATTTGCCAACTGTTACATACACACCTGAACAAAGCAAGTTCTTTAAACAACACTACATGAGCAATTGGCGTAACGTAGGCGCAACTGTTAAGGAAATTGACGTTATACGCAAAGTAGAAGGATGGTGATATCAGTTAGTACTAGTGATTCTGTAATATGGAATTTTGAAAAGGTAATAGCAGATATTTGTGTTGGTATGCACCAAAAAACAGATATTGAACTTGATTTATTAAACGAAGGTCCTGCCTTGTCAGAAACTAATTTATATAAACATATTGAGTATTGTGCTGATATGTTCAATTATGCTTTGACAGATATAACAATACACACGTGTAATAAGTTAGAAAATCATCCGTTAATTAACATAAATTACTGTCCTCCTAGACATTTTGTAGATAGTACAGTTGAAAGTTTAAAAAATGTACATGTTAATAAATCGTCCACATTGAAGCATTTTGGTTTGTTTATTGGACGTAGTAATGCACCGCGTTTATTATTGTCTACTACATTAAATAAAATATCAAATAGTGTTATTCAAAGTTTTCATTACCGTTACGATGATGATTTTCACACAGCAAATATAGGAATCGAAGACATAGTCAGAAACTACAAACAAAAAAGTTTAATTAACGAAGCAAAGTTTCTTGACAAATGTCCTATAGTATTGGATAATACAAAGGTAACATATCCAATGTTAGTTGATCAACACAATAATATACACCAATATTATTCGACATTTTTTGTTGAGGTTGTGTGCGAAACTTATTATAATGGCGAAACATTTTTTCCAACCGAGAAGATTTGGAGACCTATTATGCTAAAAACTCCATTTATTGTACAAGGACCTCAATGGTTTTTGAGAAACCTAAAAGCACTAGGATTTAAAACATTTGATCGTTGGTGGGACGAAGGGTACTCGGAAGACCCGCATAATCATTCGCTGTATGAAATAGAAAAAGTATTGCAATACATAAACAATAAAACGTTAGATGAATTACTTCAAATGTATTCTGAAATGACTGAAGTTTTGGAGCACAATTACAATACACTTATTGCATTGGGGAATAGTTATGAATAAAGGCGATGAGACAGATGAAAATTTTAAAAGTAAGTTTTTAACAGACGCAGAAATAGCACATCAAAAACTAGACAAAGTTAGTTCTAGTTTTTGTTTAGCAAAATGGAAGCAAGTTAGTTTGCATTTAACAACAGGGTTAAATAACTCTTGTTATCATCCTCCGCTACACGAAATACCAGTAGAAACACTGTCAAGTAATCCGTCAAGTTTACATAACACTTTACAAAAGAAAGAAGTACGTAAACTAATGATGCAAGGTAAAAAGCCAGATGAGTGTCAGTACTGTTGGCGTATGGAAAGTAATGGCAACTTAAGCGATAGACATTATCGTTCGGGTGAGCCATGGGCATCAAAAGACTTTGATAAAATTGTAGAGAATCCAAATGAAGACATTACACCGAGTTATGTTGAAGTAAACTTTAACCATGCTTGTAACTTAAAGTGTAGTTATTGTAGTCCGCAGTTTTCTAGCTCATGGATGTCCGAAACAAAAGATCTTGGTGCATACCCTACAAGTACTCCGCATAATGCACTTGAGCATTTTGTTGGTAATAGATTGCCAATACCACATAGTAAAGAAAATCCATACGTAGATGCGTTCTGGGAATGGTGGCCTGAATTATATAAAGAACTAGAACACTTTCGTATGACAGGTGGCGAGCCACTAATGGATAAAAACACATATAAAGTATTTGATTATGTACTAGAAAATCCTAAGTCCAATTTACACTTAAATGTAACTAGTAATCTTAGTGTAGAACAAAAGTTATGGAACAAGTATCTAGATTATGTTAAATTGTTATGTACGGGAAAGATCGAACACTTCATGCAATATGTTAGCGTTGATACATGGGGCACTCAAGCAGAGTATATACGCGAAGGTTTAGATTTCGATTTACTTTGGGGTCGTGTACATCAGTTCTTGGAAGAAGTTCCTAGTTACAGTAGTATCACATTTATTATTACTATGAATAACTTGTCCGTTAGTAACTTAGATAAGTTAATGGGAGGTATCTTAGAGTTACGCAAAACATATAGCAAAGATTTCCAACGTGTGTGGTTTGATACACCTGTGCTACGTACACCCAGTTGGCAAAGTATGCAGATATTACCTGAGGCGTATGTAATGAAGTTAAATAATTTACGTGACTGGATGAATAGTAATTTAGAAACAGAAGACGATTTATATCACGGGTTTAAGGACTACGAAGTAAAACGTTTGGAACGCGATATTGCTTGGATAAAAGAGCCACTAAGCGATGAATACATAAAGAAACAACGAGCAGACTTTTATATGTTTTTTAGCGAGTCGGATAAACGTCACGATACTAATTTTTTAAAAATATTTCCTGAGATGAAAGAATGGTGGGAGTTATGTAAAAATGTCAGTAGATAGACTAGGACATTCACTATCTCCAAACGACCAATACCAAAAACCTGAAATTGAGGTTTGGAATAATATTTGTGAACAAGTAAATATACAATTTCCAAATGATCAAAATTTAGTTATAAACATGACTTGGTTTGGTCCGCAATTTGATGGAAGTGATTGGTATGAAATTGTTACATATAAAGAACGTAACATTGTATACGATAATTTATTTTTCTTGGCAACGGTAGATCCACCATATTTAAATGTATTGGAATTGCAAGAAGTGAAGAATATGGTGGGTGCATTACATGTTTATTATTTGGGCAACTTTGGCGGTCCCCATCAATTTAATCTCTTTGCGCCGTTACTAGTAGATAACTTTAAAAAATACACAGAAGAAGAATTAATATTAAAAACACCAACAAGTGTTTATATGACACTTAATAGAAAGCCGAAAGAACACAGAGTAGATTTAGTAAAAGCGTTATTGAAGCGCAAATTAGATAAAGATGGAATCATCACATTGGGAAAAGATGAAACAAATGACTTATATATAACAATGAACACAAACGACAGTGAGCCTGATATTGGTGATTTTGGAATGTCCATGGTTTATTATAATTTAGGATGTATCAATAAGTGGAAAAGTAATTTTTTGTATATTAATGGTGCAACTGAATTCAATCCAATTAATGATTTATTTTGTCAGCAGGATACGTTTAAACCGATGTTGGGAATGCGTCCATTTGTAATTAACGGAGTACAAAAAACATATAGGTGGTTGCGATACAATGGATTTAAAACTTTTAACAATTACTGGTCACATATTGATATTGAACATGGCAACGTAAAGAATACCGTAGTTGAGTTGATAGAACATCTTAAATGTGTGGACTTAAATGCGTTATATAATGATATGTTGCCAGACCTTAGATACAACAAACAAAGATTATATGAGTTTGCATCAGAGCAAAGAAATAAAATGAATAATTTATTTACATGATTTTAAATAATATAAAGGACCAATTTAATCAACAACTCATTAATAAATGTGCAGAATTATTAAATTATAAATGTGACTTAATTTATACTAGTATTTTTGATATAAAGGACAAATTCACTGAAGAAAATATAACACATGATATAGTTTTGTTGTGCGTTCGTGATCAATTTTATTCATGTCACGGATTCGAATCTTTAACGCACAATGAATCAAGTTTAATTGAAACAGTTATTTACAATGTAGTGATTAAACACCCATCAAAAACATTCATTGTATTCCATGAACACATACACAATAACAATATGTATTTAGAAAAAAGTACAAATAATGTTTTTTTTGTACATATTAGTGGCTTAGTAGACGATAAGGAAGAGTACACTCAAGTGTTGGAGGTGTGTGATAAAAACCTATTATCGCAGTGTGTGGGAATATCACTAAATCGTAACATGCGCCCGCACAGACTAATGTTGATATCGTATTTACATGGCAAAAAATTAAATAATCTAATATATACTAGTGCAACAATGATTAATGATACATTGGACAATGACCTAATGGATATTGTTAGTTGGGATTTTAGTAGTTCAGAGTTGTTTAAGGAAGTATGCGAGGATGGGTTTAATTATATTAAGAAAAACGATAAACTCTTTGTTAGTGACGAAGCGTATTTGTTATTAGAAAACACGCGTAGTATTATATCGTTTGATAATGCTAATAATTTTGATAAAAAATTAAGAAAATTATATAATAACAGTTTTGTTGAGATTATATCGGAAACGTTGTATGATGCAGAATTTGGCCTGGTTACTGAAAAATACTTAAATAGTGTATATGGAAAAAACATACCTATTTTTATTGCAGTTCCTGGAATAGTGTCGTATATACGTAATTTAGGGTTTGATGTTTTTGATGATATTGTAGACCATACGTATGATAGTATATTGGATCCATCTAAAAGAATGGAAACAGCAATACAAATGAATGAACACTTATTTAACATGCCGAATCAAACAATTAATAAATGGAAAATAGCAAATGAATCTGGAAGATTTAACAACAACATAACATTTGCTAGAGATAAAATGTACAATTATTTTGAAAACCTAGCATTATCACAATTTAAAAAAATATTAAAAAATAAATGTCAGAAACTGATTTAAAATATAAACAAAGGGTGTTGGATACCAAGAGTGCTAGTTTTTGTGGTGCTAAATGGTATAACGCAACTATATGGCTAGGTTCAGGGATGACAACTAGTTGTCATCATCCATTACCGCATTATGTGTCCGTAGAAGATGTGTTGGAGAATCCAAAAGCATTACATAATACACCACAAAAGAAAGAAGATCGCAGACAAATGCAATGTGGTGAACGCCCACAAGGTTGCGAGTACTGTTGGAAGATTGAAGATATTGCTAAAGATAACATTAGTGACAGAGTATATAAGTCAAAGATTTATAAAGAGCATTCTTTGCAAAAAGCATTTAAACTAAATCCAAACGAAGATGTTAACTTAAAGACATTGGAGATTGCATTTGATAGAACCTGTCAATTTGCTTGTAGTTATTGTAACCCTGCATTTAGTACAGAGTGGGTTAAGGATATTAGAAAAAATGGCTCATACGAAAATCTAATTAGCGATGGCAGAAATCACTTTACACACGAACACGAAAGTTCACAGCGTTATAAGCCAAGCGAAACTAATCCGTACATTGAAGCATTTTTTAAGTGGTGGGAAAGCGATCTACAACATACATTGAATGAACTACGTTTAACAGGCGGTGAACCGTTAATGAGTTCACACACGTGGCGTTTATTGGATTGGTTAAAAGGATCTAAATCCAAGGTACAGTTTGCTATGAACAGTAATTTAGGACTCGACGATAAAACAATGCATAAGTTACTTGACGTTACTAAAGGAATCAAAAACTTTCATTTGTATACTAGTAACGAGAGCATAGGCAAACAAGCAGAATATATTAGAGACGGATTAAATTGGGAACAGTGGACAAGTAATATGGACTTGCTATTAGAAGAAGGCAATCTCAAAGGACTACATGTCATGTGTACTATTAATGCATTATGTTTGGATACATTACCTGAATTTTTAAGTTGGTGTTTGGATAAAAAAGAAGTGTACGGAAGAGATTTTCCTAACTTTACATTAAACATATTAAGGTTTCCTAGTTTTCAAAGTCCACTAATACTTCCCGATAATATTAAAACAATGTACAAGAACAATTTACAGGAATGGCTTGATGATACTATGGATAATCCGTTGCTACACGAGCACGAGATTAATCATGTACAGCGTTTAATTGATTACTTAGACGTAGTTAAAACTCCGCACAGCGATACGTTTGAAATGCCTGCATTATTAAACGACTTTAAAAAATTCTATTCACAATATGATGAACGTCGCGGTAAAAACTTTACGGAAACATTTCCTGTATTGAAAGAGTGGTATAATATATTATGAAGTCGTTTATAAACAGAGCAGAGTTTTACATTACGAATGTATGTAATTACAATTGCGAACATTGTAATCGATTTAACAATTATCGTTTCACTGGGCATGAATATTGGAAAGATTCCAAAGACATCTACGCACAATGGAGCAAAAAAATAGACATAGGTGCTATATCTATACTTGGTGGCGAACCCACGTTAAATCCTAGTATCAATGAATGGATTGATGGAATAGCAAGTTTGTGGCCGGAAACACGTATTGAGATAGTAACAAATGGAACTCGACTAAACAATGTAAAGGGTCTATACGACACAATTAAAAAACAAAACGGCAAAGTATTTGTGCATATTGGCTTACATAATAGAGAACAACTTTCTGATACAATTGCAAATGTTGAAGAATTCTTGGATGACATATTAATTAACACAAAGATATATCCAGATGATATCGACAATATATGGCAAATGGAATATAATAAATTAAAAACTGATAATTGGCCTGAATGCAAAATGCCAAGCGAGTTTAAAAATTTGCCGGACGAAATAAAAACGATTTGTCTTGAAAATAATTTTAGCGATGAAATATTTTTGGATTTTAATGGCTTTGTTGGCATTCTTGACAAGAATCATATAAGAGTAGAAATACATATTGAAGACATATTTCATCAAAGTGCATTAACGCGTGACAATAATGAATTTATAGTTCATGATAGTGATCCAAGCAAAGCTCATGATATCTGTTTTGAAAAATTAAATCATCATTTCATTAAAGGAAAATTATACAAATGTAATGTTTCTGGAGTGTTGCCTGAATTCTACAAACAGTTTCATGTAAAAATGAGTGACGAAAATAAAAAACTTATGGATTCATATGTTCCGTTAACTATTGACGACGACGATGTAGTTGTTGAACAATTTATTAGTGAACTTCCTAATAAAATCAAACAATGCAAATTTTGTCCTGAGTGGTTAAATGCATATAAACTTAATCCTAGTACAACCAAAGAAAAAATAACAAAAAAACACAGATGAGCAAGTACGAATATAATAGTTGGGAACCAGTAAACGTAAACAGCAACGACCTAACAGAAGAGCAAACAGTTCTTTTAAGAGACAGCAAAACTTTTTGTATATATCCTTGGATACACTTGCATTCTTATCCCACTGGCGAAACATATCCTTGTTGTCATGCAGAAATGCAAATGCCCGTTGGTAGTAACAAAGTAGACGCATTGGAAGTTATCTGGAATGGTTCAAAAATGAATGAACTTCGTAACGACATGCTTATGGATATTCCTAATAAAATTTGTACAGGTTGCTACGAACAAGAAAAGCATGGCTTCTTTAGTGGACGCAAAAGTGCAAATAAACATCATGGTCATCACATTGACAGAGTAGACCAAACTACAGATGCTGGAACTGTTACAGATTTTAAAATGACGTATTGGGATATACGTTTTAGTAATCTGTGTAATTTAAGTTGCAGAAGTTGCGGACATATCTTTAGTAGTAGTTGGCATAAAGATCAAGCAAAGTTAGCAGAACAAGCAGGCGACATACATTGGAAAGACAATAACAAAGTAATGCTGGTAGGAGGTAATGATAAACTTAATATGATTGGCCAAGTAATGGAACACATTGATTATGTAGAGCAGATTTACTTTGCTGGCGGCGAACCTCTTATGATGGAAGAGCATTATATCATATTAGATGAACTTGAACGTAGGGAACGTTTCGATGTACGTTTAATATACAATTCAAACTTCACACAAGTTAAATTAAAGGACCGTTATGTATTTGATTATTGGAAGAAGTTCAATAGTGTAAGTGTGGGTGCTAGTTTAGATGCAATGGGCAAGCACGCAGAGTACATACGAAAAGGTACTAAGTGGGATGTAGTAGAATATAATCGCAGGCGTATGCTTGATACTTGTCCTAACGTGGACTTTTATATAAGTCCTACGTTAAGTATTATGAATGCAATGCACATTACAGACTTCCACAAAGATTGGGTAGAGAAAGGTTTGTTAAAGCACCAAGACTTAAACATTAATATACTTCAAGATCCAATGCACTATCGTATCGATATTGCTCCTGAACATTATAAAGATAAAATTAGAACTAAGTTCAGAGAACATATTAAGTGGTTGGAAGGGCATGATGATCTGCAACGTGCTACCAACGGATTTATTAGTGCTATAAATTTCCTAGACGTAAATAACACACAATACTTAAACACTTTTTGGGAAAAGACTAGACAATTAGATGAGATACGAAACGAAAGCATATTTGATTCAATCCCTGAATTAAATGAAATTACCACATGATAAATTCTGTGTTCTACCTTGGGTTAGTTTAGAAGCAAGTCCGATCGGAACAGTACGCCCGTGTTGCTTAGCAAAGAATGAACTTAGTGATAACTTAGGCAATAAGTTTGATTTAAATAACGCTAAGTTATCAGATATTACTAGTAGCAACGAACTAACTAACTTACGTAAAGAATTCCTAGACGGTAAGTTGCCTGATGCGTGTCGACGTTGTTGGTCCGAAGAAGATGCAGGCCGTACTAGTAAACGTATGCATACGTTAGACAGACTAAAAGATATACTAAAGCATGAAACTACATGGACAGAAGAACCAAAGCAGTTGTACTTTTTGGATTTGAAGTTAGGAAATATATGTAACTTGAAATGCCGTATATGTGGTTCGTGGAGTTCCAGTACATACGCAGGCGAGGAGTTAAAAGAACTTCCTAAAGAACAACGCAAAGATAGTTTCCACAGAGAAATGGTACAAAAAGGTGCCTGGCCACGTAAGTCAGAAACGTTTTGGAAAGACTTAAAAGGACACGTCAGCACAATACGTTACTTAGAGTTCACTGGCGGAGAGCCATTTATGATTAAGGAACATTTTGAATTCCTTAATACGTTAATTGATATGGGTGTTGCACATAACATCGAAATACATTACAACACTAACGGCACTATCTATCCAGGAGAAGCAGAAAACATTTGGTTTCATTTCAAGCACGTGGAAATTGCATTTAGTATTGATGCACTAGGCGAACGTTTCGAATATCAACGCACAGAAGCAAAGTGGAACGAAGTAGAAGTAAACATTGCTAAATTTAAAACACTAAGAGAACACTTTAACAATATTTCATTACAAGTGTGTAGTACGATTAATATCTTTAATGTGCTGTACTTAGACGAAGTTGCGGAATGGATTGATAAACAAGGGTTTGATTTTGTCTATTGGAATATGTTGCATGATGCACCTGTGCATAGTATTATTTCATTACCGCCCGATGCAAAGGAAATTGCTTACAACAAGTTAGTAAATTCGCCTAGCAAGCACGTAGACGAATTTAAACGTACTGCTGATTTTATGATGCAACGTAAAGGAGTTAGTCATTATGATTTATTACTAGATATCAAACGCATTGACCAACGACGCAACCACTTATTATCTACTCATCATTATGAATTAGCAAAGGCAATTGGTTATGAATAAACCAGAAAATAAACCAGATACAATGTGCATGGCTCCTTGGACTCATACATATTTAAGTCCACAATCAGAACGACGTTTATGTTGTGCTAGTAGAGAACCCGCACAAAATTTTAAACAGTATATTGATACATCCGACGCAGATGGAATTTACAATCCGTTAACACTTGATGAGTGGTGGAATAGCGAGCATGTTAAAACAGTTCGCAAGAAGATGATGAATAATGAGGTACCCGAAGAGTGTCAGGTTTGCAATCATAAGTTACTTAACACAGATGTATATCGTAGTTATTTTTGGCATTTATTTCGACATAAGTATGATGAAATTTGGACCTCTACTGACGAGCAAGGATATACACAGATGAAACCTGTTAGTTGGGATTATCGTTTTAGTAATCTGTGTAATTTTAAATGTAGAATGTGCGGCGATATGCTGAGTTCTTCGTGGGAAAGTGAAGAACGTAAACATAATATGATTGACCTAACCAATGTAAAAAATAATTGGATGCGTCCTGATGTTAAAAAAGAAATTTCCAAATTTCAAGATGATATTGTTCGTAAAGAATTTCAAGAAGCAGTAGATGAACACCGAGTAGAAGAAATCTATTGGGTTGGTGGCGAACCACTTATGATGGAGGAGCATTGGGATTTTATGAAGCAAATTGTTGACCAAGGCGATGGCGGAAATGTATATGCACGTTACAACACAAATTTGAGTCGTGTTGAATATAAAGGAGTCAACTTGTATACTGACATACTAGCACATATTCGCGACTGGCAAATATGTGCTAGTTTAGATGGAACAGGAAAGACAGGCGAGTACATTAGAACAGGCTTGGATTATAACAAGTGGTTAGATTTTTATAAACAAGCACAAGCAATACAAACAAACTCAAGACAAATGCGTATTGATTTTACATTAACACTTCCTGGGTTATTTGAAGTAAAAAATATCATCAAACTTAGCAAAGAGTTAAATACTGCTTTACTAGCAAAGGTTATTTTTTCGTTTTCTCCTGACATTGTAATGAGTCCATTAGCGTTACCTAAGACTTTATTACAACAATTTATTAATAACTTATTAAATGAAATTAAACCAATTGTTACGCATTTACAACAGCCTATGGTTGATATATTGGAAAATTTATTAACACGTAAAACGTTTGCTGAGGAATGGCCCGATTGGCACAACGAAGCAATCAAAAACGGAAAGAAAAGAATTATTACATTAGAGAATATCAGAAATGACACGTTTACAATGGATGATATTTTAAAACAAGACGAGGAAATTTATGAATGGTGGAAAGAAATTACTTGATAAAATAGAAATACAACTAAGAGACGAAATTACT
>Ga0208299_1002987_pt1 | contig 10956 bp, 7 predicted proteins | sample 15_taG_FD_184089 | JGI IMG/M metagenome (GOLD analysis project Ga0208299, IMG submission 184089) | Marine viral communities from the Subarctic Pacific Ocean - 15_ETSP_OMZ_AT15312 metaG (SPAdes) (version 2) | ecosystem: Environmental > Aquatic > Marine > Oceanic | place: Pacific Ocean | collected...
AACAACATTAGATAATTCTACTACTGTTATGGATATGGATGCTGTGGGAGAAATATTACATGTTACTCGCTTATCTGCTAATAGTGGTGGCTTTCAAGTTCCAGTTAGAGAGATACCTGCTATGTATGGTGGCTTAGCAACTGATTCAACAGATTTAAATTATTATGCAACTGCTACTGATCCTGTGTATTGGATTGATGGCAATACCTCTGATGCAGCTACTTTATATGTTAAGCCTACTCCAGAGGCAACACAAACAGCTATAGTTCATCATATTTCATATCCAACCGTAGATGTAAGTGCTGTTAGTGTAATTGCAAATTTCCCTGATGAAGCAGAGCATCTTGTAGTATTGTATGCAGCTATAAAGCAATTATTACAATATCAATCAACAATGTCTGCAACCTTCAATACTGATATTGGGACTGCTTTAACAGCAGTTAATGCTGAAATTGACGAAACATTAACTATTGCTGATCTTATTAACACACAAGTTGATTCTGCTGTAGTTGAACTTGCTGAGGCAGCTACACAGGTAGATAGTAGTGTAGATACCGCTCTTAGTGCAATGACAACAGCAGCAGGCAGAATTAATACAGCTGTTATACTTGCTAACGCAGAATTTGATAAAAGTGATGCTATTTTGGATTTAGGCGAGGCAGATACGGAGGGTGATGTAAATACTGCCCTCACAGCAGTTAATGCAGAGATAGATGAATGTCTAACAATAGCAGACAATATACATACAGAGGTTGCACTTATAAATGGTGAGGTTGATAAGGCTACTGCTGAGATAGCTCTTGCTAACGCTGAGGTAGATAAAATGGTAGCAGAGGTTGGGCTTGATAATGCTGAAGTTGATTTAGCAAAAGCAGAACTTGCAGAAGCAGCTACGCTTGTAGATAGCGGTATAGACACAGCTACGGCAGCAATGGCAACAGCAGCAGGAAGAGTTAATACGGCAGTTATACTTGCTAACGAAGAATTTGACAAATCTGATGCAATTCTTGATCTAGGAGAAGTAGATTCAGAATCTGCTGTTAATGATGCAACAGCTAAAATAGTAGTAGAATTAGATGAAACTCAAGCCGTATGTGATAAAGTAGATGCTGACTTAGTTCTTGCTAAAGCAGAGATTGTACTTGCTAAGGCTGAAGCAGCAGAGTTGGCTTCAAATACAGATAATAGTGGTGATTTTGAAACAGCATTAGATGCAATAAATTCAGAATTAGATAAGGTTGACGAAATTATTGTTGAGGCAAGCACAGAGTATGATAAAGTTGATAATGTTATTGTTGAGGGAAGTGTAGAGCTTGATAAGTCTACTGCACTTTTAGATTTAGGAGAAGCTGATAGTGAAACTGCGGTTAATGCAGCAACAGCTAAGATAGTAACGGAGATGGATGAAACACAGGCTATATGTGATCATATAAATACACAAGCAGATAGTGCAGTAACAGCTCTTGGAAATATGGCTACAGAAATAGCACTTGCAAATGCAGAGGTTGATCTAGCAAACCCTGAAGTTGATTTAGCAAAGGCTGAGATATTAGAAACTGTTACTCTTATTGACGGTGCTATAGATACAGCTGCTACTGCTATAAAAACTGCCGTTGACAAAGTAAATGCTCAAGTTGCACTTGCAAGTACTCAATTTGATAGTGCTGTAACGCAAACAGCAGCTGAAGACGTTGAACTTGCATCATCTTATATTGCTGCTGGTCAAGGTTATTTAGGTGAGGCACAAGGGCAACTAGGGGAAGCAGGTGGATATGTTAATGAAGTAAACGCTAGAGTTGCACAAGTAAATGGTCAGATAGCTGTAGCAAATGGATATTTAGCAACTGCATCTGGGTATAATCAAACTGGACAAGCATATCTTGGTACGGCAGGTGCATATGGAAATCAGGCAAGTGGTTTTGTAACTGCTGCTGGTGCTTTTGCAAGTGAACTCCAATCTAAGATTAATATAGTAAATGGTTATATAGCAGAAATTAATGTAAGGCTTGCACAAGCAGGAGCAAAAAGACAAGAATCTCAATCAAGATTATCAGCTGGAAGTGCCTATCTCCAAGAAGCCAATTCAATAATTGGTCAGGGAAATGCTTATATTCAAGAGGCTCAGACATACATATCTCAAGCACAAGGATATGCATCTGAAGTTAATGCACGGTCTGCATTTGCCTCAGCTAAATCCCAAGCTATTCAAGGACATATTAGCACAGCTCAAAACTATGTGGCTACAGCACAGGGATTTGGAAGTGAGGTTCAGGCTAAAATTAATATAGCAAATGGGTACATTGCAGAAGTAAATGTAAGATTGGCACAGGCTAGTGCAAAGAGAGAAGAATCTCAATCTAGAATAGCAGCTGGTAATGCATATTTACAAGAGGCTACAACATCTTCGCAGGAAGTTCAGGCATATGGGGCTGAGGTTAGTTCACGTGTAGCTCAAGTTCAAGCACAAATAGGCGTTGCCCAGGGATATATTGCAAGTGGCGGTGGATATTCACGTGTAGCAGATGGGTATAGTAAGATTGCTCAAGGGTTTATAGGAACTGGAAATGGTTATATGGCAAGTGCTGGTGGATATTCTCAAACCGTACAAGGGTATGCATCTGAGATTCAATCTAAAATAGCTATTGCACAGGCTTATTCAAGTGAGGTTACTGCAAGATTGTCACAAGGTCAGGCTAAAAGAGAAGAGTCTCGATCAAGAGTTGAAGCTGGTAATGCTTATTTGGCAGAAGCAAATGCTAGTGCTTCAGAGGTTCAATCATATGGAGGGGAAGTTAGTTCTAGGCTTGCCCAAGTGGGAAGTCAAACTAGTGTTGCTCAGGGATATATAGCTGCTGCTAGTGGATATGCTTCTGAGATTCAATCTAAAATAGCTATAGCACAAGCTTATGTTACAGAAGCCACAACAAGACTTCAAATGGATACAACAAAATATCAATGGTATGGCGATCAATATAGCAGGCTTTCAGCTGATTATCAAAGGGGATTACAGATGTTAATAGGCGGTGGTGCACAACAGCAACAAGGAGGTGGAGAATAATGACGGTTAAAACAGTATTTTCACAATTAGAAAAGATGTTTGGAAGAAATTCCGAAGCATACCTTATACAGCTTATAAATGATGGTTTAATGGATATAGCTAATAAGAAACAAGGTTATACTGTATCTGCTACAACCGACCTTGAAAAGAATAAGAGATGGTATGATCTTCCAGCAACGGTTATGAGTATTGAAAGAGTAGAAATACTAGATACAAATGACAGGTATATAATGATACCAAAGCTTAACGATCCACATAAATTACTTAGAGCTGATACTGATGCTTCTAATGATGCACTTAAATAGGGAATAACATGGCAGAAAGAAATTATCCTAATGATTATTTTGCATGGTTTAATGATGACCAGCGTTTAGCAATATTATCTTTAGACACAACATCTACTGATTCAAGTGAAAGAACAACGGAGAAGTATGATACATTCCAAGGAACTGGGAATTTAACTGGAACTATAACCGCATCATCTACTGGTGCTGGGTCTTCTGTAGCCTTTACTTCGGCAGCACACAGTCTTGCAGTAAACGATAGAGTTTCTATTAGTGGTACTACTAGCTATGATGCTAATTACTCTGTTGCATCTATTACTACAGATACTTTTACCGTTAGTGCAACTAATAGTGAGAGCACTGAAACAGGAACATTTACTTCATTATTTATTAATGATGGTCTTAGGATGACATATAAGTCAAAGTATGAGACTGTTACAGCCTCTACGGAAGATTTAGATACCGACATTGGTCTTGATACAAGTTTACATCCACAATTAGTATGTTATATGAAATCAAGATTATATGAAGATCAAGGCAATATGGAACAAGCAAATTATTTTAGGCAAATGTACGAGCAACAAATGATGAAACAAAGGTCTCGTAAATCTGGGGTTCGGTCTTTATCCGTCCCCCCTATGTAAAAAGGAGAATTAATGTCCTCAACGTCAACAACATGGACAACTGATACAAACACAAAGTCAGGTACAGTGCAGGTATATGAAGGTAATGTCTCTGTATTAAGGATACTTGGAATTGAAGGTGGAAATGCAATACTTGATTTGTTCGCTGACCAAGGAGATGATAACGCTGATAAGTGGAGAATGTGGGTAAATGCAAGTGATGATGATCTACACTTTGCAAACTATACAAGTGGAGCATGGGCTAACCTTTTAACAATACAGGATGGTGGAAATGTTGGTATAGGTACTGATAGCCCAGCATACGCACTCCAACTAAAGGGAGACTCTACCTATCTAAGCGTAATAGCAGCAGATGGCAGTGCAGCAGTATTATTAGGCTCTGATGGTTCAGGGGATGGCAACTTGACCCTTAAAGACCACGGTGGCAACAATAAGATATATCTTTCTGGAGAGAGTGGGGCTGATAATTATTTTAATAACAGTGGAAATGTTGGTATTGGGACTGATGACCCTGATGTTCCTTTAGATGTGAATGGTGCTGTACTTGGTGGATTAAAAGCAAATACAACTTCATATATAGCGATGCAAAGAAATGACGCTATTGTGGGAGGGATGAATACCCAATCTGGTGTCTTGAATTTATTTGCTGGAACAGATACAGAAGAACAACATTTGACGATTCGTTCTTCTGGCAAGATAGGTATTGGGACTGATAACCCAAATGCCTTGCTTGAAGTAGCTGGTGGTTCTGACGGTTATGGTGAGATTATTGTGTCAAGTGATTCGGCTTCTAATATACAGTTGTTTGACAATGACGCATTGATAGGTGGTATGAATACTCAATCAGGTAAATTTAATCTATTTGCTGGAACTAACGAGTGGGCACAACATCTTACAATTTTAAGTAGTGGTAGAGTGGGTATTGGGTATGGTAGTCCCCTAGATGTATTCCACGTTAAATCTGCTGAAGACGCAACAGGTTCGATACTTTTAGAGAGTTGGGGTTCTGCTTCTGACGACCATCCAAGACTTCGTTTAGCTCGTGCTAAGAGTACTGGTGATTTAGCTGTAGATGATGGTCAGTCTCTTGGTGCTATAGAATTTCTTGGCTATATGGGCTCAAATGGAGATTATTATACAAATTATGAGTCAGGTGCAATCATAACGGCAGTGGTGGATGGAGAGCCTTCAAATAGCAATGAAGATATGCCATGTGAATTACAATTTTGGACAAGAGATGATGGAGGGGTTTCTCTTTCTCAGAATATGACAATAAGGGGAAGTGGCAATGTCGGCATTGGGACTATTAGTCCACTTAGGCAGTTGCAGGTTGAGTCAGATAATACATCACGAGCAGATTCAAATCAGGGATGTTTTGCTTTTTATGCAACAAGTGATTATGGGTCAATGGAATCTATCTTCTCTCACAGACAAGATGCCAATGCGATTGTTGTGAATGAGGGTGGAAATGACTTGGATTTTAGAATTGAATCTGATACCCTTACCCACGCATTCTTTGTTCAGGGTAGTGATGGCTTTGTTGGTATTGGGACTTCTAGTCCAGGAAGTTCTCTGCCAGATTCATTGTCTGCAACCACTCCCGCATTGTTAGAAATTCAATCAGTATCTGCATCTACGGATAGCGGTATTCTTCTAAGGAGAAGTGATGGAGCTGTTGGTTTAGATTTATGGCAAGATGGTAGTGGTGGGGCTGTTTATATAGATAATAGATATAACGATGTCAATGGTGAAATTCATTTTAGAACAAAAACATCTGCTACTCCGATAGAAGCTATGATGATTGATGGTGATGGCAAAGTTGGTATTGGGACTTCTTCACCTGATTATAATCTTGAGATTGAAGCATCAGGTACTTTTTCTAAGATGGCACAAACAGTTTATAGAGACAGTGATAAGGGAAATTATCAAGATATGTTCTTTTCAAGAGGAGCTGTTGGTTCTCCTGCTGTTGTTCAAGATGATGACGAATTATTTACATTAAGAGCTTTTGGATACAATGCTGATGGAACTGCTTTTGACCAAGCGGGTGCGATTATATTTTCTGTTGATGGTACTCCATCCTCATCTTCTGATAGTTCTGATATGCCAGGTCGTATTGAATTTTGGACTTCACCTGATGGGACAGAAACGCCAACTGAAAAAATGGTCATAAAAAATACTGGGCATGTCGGGATTGGAGTTTCCAACCCAACTAGCCTACTTGAGATTCAGTCTTCAGCTACCCATGCACAACTTACGTTGGCTACATTTTCTGAGACTAATGACCATTCAGGTATACTTACATTTAAAAAGTCAGGGAATGCAACAAAAGGTTCTTATACTGTAACGGCAGATGATGAAACACTTGGTGATATAAGATTTTATGGTACTGATTCAGGCCCATCAGAATCTGCTTTATCTGCATGGATTAGTTGTTATCAGGATGGTGCTGCTGGAAGTACTTATATACCATCTAGATTAGTATTTGCAACAGGGACAGATGCAGCATCTGCAACGGAACGTATGCGTATTGATTCTTCTGGCAATGTTGGTATTGGGAATACTAACCCAAATGCTGACTTACACGTTGGGATGTTTAGTACTTCAAATCAAGAATTTAGAATTGAGAGTTCAGATAATGCTTACTTCTCTGTATTAACTGAAGGGAGTCTGGCTAAAGTTTATGCTGGGGCTGCGTCAACAGGTGACAATGAGCTAGCATTTTACACTTCAGATGGCGGAACTGAGGGTGAAAGAGTTAGGATTGATGAAGAAGGAAATGTTGGTATTGGGACTTCTAGTCCTGGGTCGCTTTTAGAAGTACGTGGGCCAGCAGGTGATGATTTTGCTTGTGCTGGCATTCTTACTCTATCAACAGCAGAATTAGGTATTATATCAGGTGATGTTTTAGGAGCAATATTATTTCAAGCCCCACTAGAGCACGCAACTGATGGAAATGAACCATCGGCAGCAATATGGGGTGAAGCAGAAGGAATTTATGACGCTGCTGACAATAAGGGCTCTTTGGTATTTGCAACTTCAAATTCAGAAACTGCATTTGCATCCGCTCAAGAAAGAATGCGTATTGACAATGAAGGAAATGTTGGTATTGGGACTGATGGCCCAGATGGTAAACTTGTAGTTGTGGGTGGCAGTGCTGTTGATGAAAGAAAAGTAAAATTCAAAGCTGATAACGGAGAAGAGAGATTTGAATTTCATATGGGTGCAAGTGGTAACGCATCTAATTTAAAGATGTATGATGATGCTGCTGTACAGAAGATTCATCTAAGTACAGCTAGTGACTCTTACTTTATTGGGGGAGGTGTTGGTATTGGGACTACTAGTCCAGGTAGCCTGCTAGAAGTTCGTGGTACAACTGGTACAGACTTTTCTTGTGCTGGTGAATTAAGATTATCAACAGCAGAAACGACCGTTATAGACGGTGATGTTTTAGGTATGATAACCTTTCAAGCTCCTTTAGAGGGGACTGGCTCAGATGCTATTCTTCCATCTGCTGCAATATGGTGTGAAGCTTCTGTTTCACATTTTGATGCTGATGAGAATGATGGAGATATAGTATTTGCAACAGCTAATTCAGAAACAGCCATAGCATATGCTCAAGAAAGAATGCGTATTGATTCAGATGGCAATGTTGGTATTGGGACTGCAACACCAACCAACCTTTTAACAGTCGAAGGCAATCCCCCAACTACTAGTGCTTTATTTGTTCTTAGAAATACTGGCACTGGTACGACTGACGATATTTATATGGGCTATAACAGAGACGATAGTGATGGCAGTGATGGTTGGAGCACTGGTGTAGATTCACAAGCAAATACCTTCTGTATATCTGAAGACGCTGATACGCTAGCAAACGATGTAAGGCTTGCCATACTAGCAGGTGGCAATGTTGGTATTGGGACTACTAGTCCAGGAGCTGATTTAGATATAGAAGATACCACAGCAAGTAGTGCAACTCAAGGAGGTAGTTTAAGACTTGGTTCTAATGATGGTGCTGTGATGGGCGATGGTCATAGACTTGGTGTTATTGAATTTGTAGGAGCTGAAGATACTTCGTCAACCATGACTGTTGGAGCAAGAATTGAGGCAAAAGCAAATGCTACTTGGTCAGATACAGAAAATAGTGGATATTTAAGCTTTCTTACAACAAATGGCGATGCTGTTCAATCAGAGGTACTACGTCTTAAAGATAATAAAGATGCAACATTTTATGGCAATGTTGGTATTGGGCTTACGCCAACAGCTAATATGGTTGGGTTGTCAATAGAAGCTGGTTGTCTAACTTTAAAAGAGAGAGCCACTCCAACTGCTGATACAAATTATGGCAAAATATATACAAAAACTGATAATAAGCTCTACTTTCAAGATGGGGCTGGGACTGAACACGAAATAGCATTCGTTTAATTAATAACAGAAAGGAAAAAACAATGGCAAAGACAATAACAGTAGAATTTACAGATGCAGAAATTGCAAGCTTGCAGACAGCATATTCAACAGAAGATGCTGATGCTACTGTAGCAAGAATTAAGATTGCATATGTAAATTTAGTAAAAAGTGATATGAGGTCATATGACAAGCGTCAGGCAAGGAGCAATATATCCTACACTGCACTTGACCCTAAATAACAATAACAAACAATAAAAACGAAGGGAAGTAATAATGAGTAAAGCAAAAGAAACAGAAGTAGTAGAAGAAGTTAAAACTAACAACGTAGCAGAGCCTGTAAATAAAGATGTTAAGGCTAAAGAGGTTATTGATACACTACGTGTTCAGCTTAAAGAACATTTACAACAGGCTGAATACCATCGTACAATGGCAACAAAAGCACAGGGAGCACTTGAAGTATTATTGCAATTGAATCCTGAAGAAAACGAAGAAAACTAAATAACCCATTCACGCCAGTCATGGCTTAGGGTAAAGGAGAAATAAAATGGCAAGTACATTAGGAAGAAATGCGTTTACAGTTCAAGAATCTGTAAATATGGATGCATTTAGTGACTTCAATTACGAAGAAATAGACCTAAGTTCAGCAGGGGCTGTGTCAGTAAGTGCAATTACGTCAGCCAATCCAGCTAAAAAGGTAGTCATATATAATGAACCAGCAACAGCAGGGACTTTAGAAGCTGACGATACAATAACGCTTACAATAAACAGCAAGACAGCTAAAATATCTAGAGATCATTTACCTTTTACTCTTTCAGGTTTATTGGTAACTTCACTGACACTTACAAATGATGACCCTGAAGGCACTGAAGGCCTCGCAGTATTGTCATTTCATTAAAATGTTCGGTAATAAGAAAAGAAGGATACCAATATCTGCTAAGGATTTAAAGCAAGCTGTTCTTAAAAAAAATAAGTCTCTTGAAGCTAAAAATAAGGCAATAGAGTTTTCTTTAAAAGATAAAGAGAAAGAGCTTAAATCTTTAGAGCAGACATATAATGCTGAAACTAAAAAACTTGCATCATTGTCAAAAGATGTACAGTTTGAAGAAGAGAGAGTACAAAAGATTAAAAGCGGTGTTTTCTCTAGCAAGAAACTTTTAGATGAACAGTTAAAGAGAGTTGATAAGGCTGAGAAAGAGCTTTGTGAATATGAAAGTGCTGTTGAAAAGCTTGAAGATAAAGAGAATAAACTTTTAGATAAAATTGCATCATTAGAGCTTTATAAATCTAAATGTGAAGATTCTAAAGTTGAACTTTCAAGTCTCCATGTAAAGAAAGATAATCTTCTAGATGAGCTTGATTCTGTTAATAGTGAAATTGAATTATCTATAAAAGAAGGTGAAGATAAAGTTACCTATTTTGAAGCTCAATATGATGATTTAGAAGAGAGAGCTAAAAAACATGAAGAGATGGTTTTTCAATTTGAACAGCGTCTTGTTGAGACTCAAGATTTATTTAAAGATGAGGACAATAAACTTAAAAAGTTACTTGCTAAATCTAAAATAGAAAGAGAGAATGCTAGCAATGAGCTTCAGGCTATTAAGAACCTTTGTAATAATAGTGAAGATGAATATATTAAGTGGGAGCAGAAAGTTGCAAAAGCTAAAGCTAGGGCAGATAAAGAAGAAGAGAGGTATCAGAAAAAAATTGAAAGAAGTAAAAAATGGGATATAGGTTTTCTTGAGGAGGTTGCTAAAAAGAAACTTAAAAGCAAAATTGATAATATTGATAAAGCTGGGCTGAGGGATGTATTAGATGGCTAATGTAATTGGATTAGGAATAGCAAGAACTATTGTAGACGCTGAAGGTGATCCTGTTAATATATCGGATGCTGGCAACCTAATGGTTGACATAGGTGCTGCTTCTATATCTGGAGATCTAAGTGTTAATCTAACACAAACAGATAAGGTTAGTATATGGGGTAATGAACAGGCTGATGGAGAAGGTACTGCAAGGGCTATATTAACAGATGACGGTGGACGCCTTCAAGTAGATGTAATAACTGCTCCATCTACTGCAGTTACTGGAGCATTTTGGCAAGCGACTCAACCTATAAGTATAGCTTCTGCAGCAGCTGTAGATGGGTCTATAGTCACTTTAGGTGCTAAGACTGATGATAAAAATGCTGCTACAAATACCACATCTATTACCGCTATGTCAGTGTTAAAACAAATAAGTGCATCGGTTCAAGAAGTAGATAGTGGACAGTTGGCTGCTGGCCATACTATTGATTGCAATGATTCTGATGTAAATGTAACAAATATGATTAGTGGTTTTGCCACATCAGGCAATCAGTTAGCAGCTGGTCATACTATTGATTGTAATGCTAGCTATGTGAAGCTAAAAGCAGAAGATGGCACTGCACTAACAGATGGTACTAATAGCGGTATGCTTGATGTTAGTATACACGCATCTGATGGGAGTCCTTTTACTGATACTGCTGGCAAAATGAATATTCAGATTGGTGGAGATTCATCTGGCGGTGTAGAAGTAGTTCAAGATACCC
>Ga0208299_1002989_pt1 | contig 10943 bp, 9 predicted proteins | sample 15_taG_FD_184089 | JGI IMG/M metagenome (GOLD analysis project Ga0208299, IMG submission 184089) | Marine viral communities from the Subarctic Pacific Ocean - 15_ETSP_OMZ_AT15312 metaG (SPAdes) (version 2) | ecosystem: Environmental > Aquatic > Marine > Oceanic | place: Pacific Ocean | collected...
TCAGAAAATGGGCATGACGGTGGTATATATGGATTCAGAGTCAGCGATTGACCCAGGATTCCTGGAACGTACCGGATGTAATCTAGATGATCTGATCTATGTCCAGGCCCAATCGGTGGAACACGTTCTGGAAACAGTTGAAAGTGTCCTTAATTCGGGCACCGAAAGAACACTGTTTATCTGGGATTCGTTGGCTCTGACTCCTACCGTCTCCGATGTGGAGGGGGATTTCAACCCCCAGTCCACGATGGCAATGAAAGCGCGCATACTATCAAAGGGAATGTCCAAGCTGACAATCCCGATTGCGAATACAAAGTCTGCCTTCCTGGTTCTTAACCAGTTGAAAACTAATATTCCACAAGGACCGAACGCACGCATCGTCGCAATGACGACACCCTTTATAACTCCAGGCGGAAAGGCTATGCATTATGTATATTCTCTCCGTATCTGGCTGACGGGGCGTAAGGCGAAGTCTGCTTTCATCGAAGATGAGAGTGGTTTCCGCATCGGTTCCGAGGTGAAGGTCAAGCTAGAGAAGTCTCGCTTCGGCACACAGGGACGCAACTGCGCGTTCAAGATTCTATGGGGTACCGAAGAGGTTGGCATCCAAGATGCCGAGAGTTGGCTGGAGGCCATCAAGGGCTCCGACAATCTAAAGCAGGCAGGAGCATGGTTCTCGCTGGTCCATAAGGACGGTAAGGAAGAGAAATTCCAGACCGCACATTGGATTGATAAGCTTCAAGACAAGAAGTTCAAAACCCGAGTGCTTGAGATTATGGATGAACAGATCATTCGTAAGTTCGATACCCGCGAGGGAAGCGCCGAGGATTTCTACGACGTAGATAAAGAATAAGACTATTTAGTATATCCCCATATAGGATTTACGCATGACAACTTATTCTAGTTTCCCACAACACCAGTTGATTATGGAGAATTGGCGCACCTACGCGGCCGCCGATCAGCCACTCGACGAAGCGATGAATCTGAGAGACCTGATGAAAGACGCGGTACAGGTTGTTGCTTCTACTGGCGCCGTCGTGGGCACAGCCGGAGCAGGTGGAGATGTAGTCACAGACGCCTTTTTTGCGATGGACACTGCCAAAGAGGTGCTGGTAGAAGTAGAGGGCTTACTTGATGAGCTGTCCACCCTTGCCGCCGTTGCCGGCTCAGTTGCTACCCTGAATTATGGCGCCAATCCTGTGCTGTTCTATACTCAAGTTAAGCAGACTCTCAAAAAAGCTGTTTCCACCGGTACCGCTGGTGAGGATATCAAAGATTTTATTAGAGAAGTACAAGAAGCGACAGAAAAAATAATAGAAAGAATTATACGCGCCGTTTCTAAATGGGTGAGTACGCTTCTTCCCGACGACTTCGGTCTCGGGGGCCCCGCTTTTGAAGCCACCATGAGTACGGCCATCTTTGGAGCAGCTGAAAAGTCGTACACTCTGGCCAGCGCTGGGATAAAGTCTCTCGGCCAAACGGGCAAACTTCTTACCGACGCGGATGCTTTACAAGATTTTCTCACGAAGATGGTAGATAGCCTTATCGCGGCCGCCATGAAAGGTCAGGAGATGCTCGAGAATCCGGAAGGCTTCACTGAAAAGATCAATGCCATGGGCGCCAAAGTCATCAGCAAGCACCCCGCTGTTGCCCTTTTTAAGTGGGCAACTGATACTCCCGACATACTTGAAAAGGTGATCTCCCTCTTAGAGGAAGCCAGAGAAACCTGGATACCTACCGTCGTTAAAGTCATGCGCAAGCTTATTTCTTTGCTCTTCGCCGCTGTCGGTGTCTTTCAGTTGATAATGAATCCCGAAGAAAGGGAAGAAATATTAGATGTTGAAGTTGGCGAATTTGATGCAACTGACCCGGCCGGCATTGACGCCGCCCTAGCGGCGGAGTCTCTTAACAAGCACTCCAGTTTCCCGGAGCACCAATTGATTATGGAGAATTGGCGCCGCCATTTATTAACAACGTAGATAAAAAAATGAAAGAGTTTGTAAAGTTCTTCCTAATTTGGTATAGTCAACAAATGGCTATACCTTTTTGGGTTTTGGGACATGTACACTTGCACTTTGCAGACTATGGGGCGCTCCATGAGTGCTTTGCGTCACTGGTGATGCATCTGATGGTGGCCAGCGGCTTTTGGCTTGACTGGAAACAAAGTAAAAAGAAGTCTTGACATCGGGCCCCGTATAACGTATACTCTATAGTGTTAGGGGATAACACATGAAAAGAGTAATGATCGTTGACGCTCTGAACGCCTATTTTAGAGCCTTCATCGTCAACCCAAGCCTGTCCGTCCACGGACAGCCCATCGGGGGCCTGAAGGGCTTCCTAGGCATCCTGCAGAAGCTCTGCCGGGACATCAAGCCTGACAGTGTAATGATTATCTGGGATGGTCCCGGCGGAAGCCGGAAGAGGCGAGAGCAAAACAAGAACTACAAGGCCGGCCGCAAGCCTATTCGGGTTAACCGGCAGACCGATCTTACCGATGAGCAACAGCGGGCTAACATGGCATGGCAACAACTTCGTTTGATGGAGTACCTGAATGAACTGCCGGTCATTCAGCTTCGTTTTGATGAGGTGGAGGCCGACGATGTTATTGCATACGCTACCCAACTACCCCAACTTGAGGGGTGGGAGAAAGTAATTGTCTCAAGCGACAAAGATTTCCTTCAGTTATGTGATGATGAGACGGTTTTATTTCGCCCCATCCAGAAGAAGGTTCACACCAAGCTAAATATCGTCGAGGATTTTGATATTCATCCCCGGAACTTTGCACTGGCGCGCGCCATGGCTGGCGACCCATCGGATAATCTCAGCGGAGTTCCCCGCGCAGGCTTAAAAAGTATTTCAAAAAACTTTAATTTTCTGAGAGAAGATAAAGATATAACATTGCAGGACATTTTCGATTGCTGTCTGCAAACGGAGTCAAAAGCTAAGTTTTTCACGAACGTTTTAGAGCATCGAGATGTAATTATAGAGAACTATAAACTCATGCAATTATATAATCCCGCTCTCTCTCTGCAGTGCCGAGACAAGGTACATTTCGCGCTCAATAACTTTGAATATGATTACAATAAGACGGAGGTTATCCGCATGATGAATCAGGATGGGTTTGGGGTATTTAATTGGGACGATCTTCACGCAACAATGAATCGTATTTGCCTTGACAAAGCGCTGCAGAAGTAGTATCATAAGGCAATGGGGACAGCAATGAAATTAAACGGCGAGCCAATGAGCTTCTCAAAATATGGGAAGTCATTTCAAGAAAAGCTTTGCATGGTCATACTTGATGACCGCGCTTTTGCGGATCAGATCGAGGAAGTACTAGATGTAAACTTTCTGGAGTTGAATTATCTTAAATGCTTCTTGAATAAGGTATTTGATTATCGTAAGAAGTACGAAGTTCACCCCTCCCGAGATATTATGAAGACCATTCTTAGGTCTGAACTGGACAACGAGAACGAGTTGACTTCTAAGCAGGTACGAGAGTATTATGTACGCAGCCAAGTCAATGCTGTTACAGATATAGAGTATATCAAGGACACGGCCCTAGACTTTTGTAAAAAGCAAAACCTTAAGTCGGCGATGGTGAAGTCCATTGGGCTTCTGCAGAACTCCTCCTTCGATGAAATCTCTCAAGTGATAAATGATTCACTCAAGCTGGGGATGGACAACGACGAAGGCTATGACTATAAGAAGGACTTCGAAGAGAGGTTCAAGCCACGCTTTCGCAACCCGGTCAGTACTGGCTGGGAACTGATCGATGATATTTGCAAGGGAGGTCTGGGACAAAAAGAGTTGGGCGTTGTTATCGCTCCTACTGGTGCCGGCAAGTCTATGGCTTTGGTGCACCTGGGGGTGCAGGCGCTCCAGGAAGGCAAGACGGTAGTACACTACACTTTGGAACTTCAAGACACAGTTGTGGCCTCGCGCTACGACTCGTGCCTCACCAAAATTCCGTTACAGAGCCTTACTTCTTTCAAAGAACAGATTTACGAAGAGGTTCAGGATATTTCTGGTCGACTTATTGTGAAGGAGTATCCTACTAAGACCGCAAGCACTCAAACTATTCGGAATCATTTAGAAAAGTTACGCATGCGCAGCATAGATGTTGACATGATCATAGTGGACTACGGAGACTTGCTTCGCCCTGTTCGATATCTTAAAGAGAAAAGGAACGAACTCGAATCTATTTATGAAGAGCTGCGAGGCATTGCGGCAGAATATGAGGCGCCAGTGTGGACAGCATCCCAGACCAATCGCTCTGGTCTTAACGCAGAAGTTATTACGATGGAATCAATCTCTGAGGCGTTCAACAAATGCTTCATCGCGGACTTTATCTTTACTATCTCCCGAACCATTGACGACAAAGTAACTAACTCGGGAAGGCTTTTTGTTGCCAAGAACCGTAACGGACCCGATGGGCTTGTCTTTCCCCTTTTTATGGATACAGCCAACGTGTGTATCAAAGTACTGGAGCCATCCGAGGAAGACGAGATAGTTGAAGTGAGTGCTAAGAAGCAAAAAGAGAATTTGGTCGAGAAGTATAAGAAGTTTAAAAAGAATAATGGAGGTTGATATGTTTCAGGAAAGTGAAGTCCGGGCGTCGACGTTGGAATATTTTAGTGGAGATGAGCTAGCGACAAACGTTTTTATGACGAAATATTGCTTGCGAGATAAGAAGGGTAACTTTATGGAAAAGAACCCTGACGATATGCATCGTCGTCTTGCGAAAGAGTTCGCGAGAATGGAAGACAAGTTTATTACGCGAAAGTCTAGCCATTTAACAGAGAAAGAAATCTATTCTTTCCTCAAAGACTTTCAATACATTGTGCCCCAAGGGTCACCAATGATGGGAATAGGAAATGATTATGTTAATGTATCTTTATCAAACTGTGTGGTTGTCGACAATCCACAGGATAGTGTTTCGTCCATTATGGACGCTGGCAAAGACCTTGCTAACTTGTTTAAACGTCGTTGTGGCGTTGGGCTTGATATTTCTGATCTGCGTCCCGAGGGTGCTCCCGTTAACAACTCTGCTCGGACTACTACTGGGGCTTGGAGTTTTGCTGATTTCTATTCATACGTTTGTCGTATGATCGGACAGAACGGCCGCCGAGGAGCGCTGATGATCTCTATGGACATCCGCCACCCCGACATTGCCGAGTTTGTGAAGATGAAACACGACCTTACAAAGGTTACTGGCGCCAATGTATCAGTTAAGATCACAGATGCCTTCATGGAAGCCGTTGAGAGTAACGACACTTTCACCCTCCAGTTCCCTGTTGAATCGGACACTCCGGATTATACTGCAGAGGTAGATGCATCGGCATTGTGGGCAACGATTATTGAGTCGGCAGCACAGACGGCAGAGCCCGGCCTCCTCATGTGGGATAACATTACCAAGAACCTGCCGGCTCACTGCTATGCGGACTTTAAGACCAAAACTACCAACCCATGCGGAGAAATCCCGCTTTCAGCCTATGATTCGTGTAGGCTTGTCTCCCTCAATTTAAAAAGTCTCGTCAAAAATTCTTTTGAAAAAAATGCAGAGTTTGACTTTAACAAGTTGAAAAACGTTGCGGCCGTGGGCATGAGACTGTCGGACGATCTGGTGGAACTAGAGCTGGAAAAACTTCGGAGTATTCAACGCGCTGCCGACACTGCTGACGAGACCGCCCTGTGGAACAAGTTATATGAGGCTGCAGCCAACGGTCGCCGCACGGGCCTGGGCACTCATGGACTCGCTGACGCGATCGCCTGCCTTAATTTGGCCTATGACAGCACCGAAGCCCTTGTTATCATTGAGAAAATCTATCGTACCCTACGCGACGCCGCGTATGAAGAAAGCGTCTATCTTGCTCAAGAGCGAGGAGCCTTTCCGGCATTCGACTGGAGCATAGAGGAAAACAATGAGTTTATTCAACGCCTCCCGGAAAAGATTAAAGAATTGCTGGCCCTCCATGGCCGGCGAAACATTTCAATTCTTACAAATGCGCCCACAGGCTCTGTTTCTATTATGTCTCAGACCTCTTCGGGGCTGGAGCCGGTATTCCGTAACTCTTATATTCGCCGGCGCAAACTTTCACATGATGAACAACACCTAGATGCCGATCATGTCGACGATCTAGGAGATCGCTGGGTGGAATACAAAGTGTTTCACCATAATGCTCAAGCGTGGCTCGATTGGCAGCCTTTTGAAGATCCAGGCCCCCTGCCGGCCTTCTTTGTGGAATCTGATACGATCGACTGGGAGCAGCGTATTGCTGTACAGTCGGTAATTCAACAAAGCATTGATCACAGCATTAGTTCTACTATTAACTTGCCCAAGGGGACTTCGCCCCAACTGGTCGCCCGACTTTATATGGAAGGATGGAAACAGGGCCTTAAGGGCATTACAGTATATGTCGATGGGTCCCGTTCCGGTGTCCTAATCACAGAGAAAGAAGAAGATTCGTCTTTCCCTCAGCACACCGCTCCCAAGCGCCCCATCGAACTGCCGTGCAATATCCATCATACCACCATCCAAGGTGAAAAGTGGGTTGTTATGGTCGGGCTAATGGATGGTCGCCCCTATGAGGTTATGGGAGGATTAGCTCAATATATTGAAATCCCCCGTGACAAAGCAGAAGGGACCCTGGTTAAGCATCCCCGTAAGACGATGAATTCCATTTATGATTTACATATTGGAACAAATGGCGACACAGTTATAGTAAAGGACCTGGTAAAGGTTTTTGATAACCCCAACCAGAGCGGGTTTACCCGGATGATCTCATTGGGCCTCCGACACGGAGCTAACATCCAGTATGTCGTGGAACAGTTGCAGAAAGATCGCGATTCTGATATGTTCAGTTTCGCTAAGTGCATTGCCCGTATACTCAAGAACTATATTCCCGATGGCCAAGAGGCCACGGAGAAAACTTGCACTGAGTGCAACACAGAAGGATTAGTATATGTGGAAGGCTGCGTGACCTGTAGGAACTGCGGCTTTGCAAAGTGTGGATAAAGGAGATAAAATGAATCTTACACCAGTAAATAATTACCTCGTAGTACGAACTATAGAGGACACAGATATAGAAGACAGCGGCATCCTATTGCCCCAGGATTACCGTGCAGTAGAGAGCCCATTTGCGGTGGTTGAAGTAGTCAACTGCTCAGGCGAGAACGGAACCCTATGGGGCGCCGGATTGCAGCTTGTTGTGGAAGCACACATGCTCCGCGACATCCAGCACAACGGCGAGACCTTCACGGTCATCAAGGAAAACCACGTAATCGGCATTTTAACGGATAGTTAGACTATTTATAAGTGATGAAACTTCTAATGGAAGACTGGCGCGAATTCTTAAGTAAGGCGCGCCGAAAGAAAGAGCCTGAAGAGGAAGAGGTTGACCCTCCCTCTTCGGTGGTGATGGCTTTAATGAAGCGTGGTGGGCTCTCCCGCAAAGAAGCAGAAGCGATGGCAAAGCAGCAAATTGAGTTAGAAGAAGTAGATGATTTGCTAGCGTGATGCTCTCTTAAATAATCCCTTGACCTAACCAATCATCGGTGCTATACTAGCACTATGATGAAACTGCCTCCTCTTGAATACACCTTCGACAACGTAGTCCTTGGGTGGCGAGAGGAGGCTGTTTCGTTTGCGCGGGAACACGGCTATCACCTGATTGTGAATAGCGACCAGCGCCCCTTCCACCACTTCGTGGGATACCAAGACATTAAAAGCAAATGGTACGAGGGAATCTTTGACCTCGGTATGAGGTCGTTGCTTCCTGTTCCCTTTGACGTTCAGACAATTGGGATGGATGAAGGGAAACTTAAGGTGGTTACTCAGGGTAACACCAAGGTGATGATTAACTTTAAGAGCCTCCATGTTTTTGACTTAGATAACTGTGGCAACCTGGGAGTTGAGGAGGTTATAAAGGATTATGTGGTGCACGATATGTTTGACATTACGGCTGGGTCGCGCTTGGGCCGAGACATTGTTCTCAAACCCAACGATACCTTTGTTAAGTTAGTCGAATTTGTTACATCAAATCGCATAGATAGGAATAGTATGGGAGATTTTAAGGACATCGTGACCACGAGCGTTATAAACCACGAAGATATCAAGAATTTTGACTATTCTGAGACCGTAGTTCGTATTTTTTTGGAGCGCAAATTAAAACAACACGAAATTAAACAGCCTGATGGTCGTAATTTGAAGATAGAGCATTCATTCCGCCATATAGTAAAAAATACATTTCACCTTAAGCCGGTGGATGAGTTGGATTCGAGAATCATCCTCCATGAGTAAGCTAACGATGCCGGGCATCATCCCCGTAGCGGGTATGAGCACCGAGTTCGGGATGGAATGGGATGCGTCACTGGTACCTGTGGGGCCCAATTATACTGCTATCGAAGCCGCCGTTTATGAAGCACTGCATGCTGGCTGTAACTCTATGTGGATTGTAGCGAATGATGATGTGGCCCCCCTGCTACGCCACCGACTAGGAGAGGTAGCCACAGACGTCGACAGCATCCAGCGAGGTACCTTTGCTAAGTTTGGACAGACCAAACACATAGAAGTTCCAATTTATTATGTTCCCATTCACCCTAAGCATCGCGATAAAGTGGATAACTATGCGTGGTCAGTAATTTATGGCGCTAATGTAGCCTATTGGATTCACACTAAGTTCTCCAGATGGACACAACCGAATCAATATTATGTATCCTTTCCTATGGGGATGATGGATCCAAAAGAGGTATTGGGGCACCGCTCTTTACTACGCAAGAACGCACCCTTTTATTTCTCATATGAGGGAAAGACAGTAAAGGATGGTCTTCCACTCAGTTTCGTAATAGACCCCGAAGAGTGGCGCAGAGCCAAGCATGTGATCACCACAAACGCATCAGTCTGGAAGGCTCCCGACGAAGGGATGCCTACAGAAAAGCTTCCCCCCGAGGAACGCCTCGTCTCTCTGAGTTACGGATTGGCCGACGTTTTTGGCGAAGGTCCCGCGGGAACAAAACAGGAAATGAAAAGCTTTTATGACTTGACAACATGGTCAGGATATGGTAAATTTATATCATCGGAACTTGGTAAGAGAACCAAGCGTCCGAACACTAACACAATGTATAGGGGAAGAAATAAATGACAGACAAGAAGATTCCTTTCGTAGGGCTCCACGCACACAGCGTAGCGGGTTCTATTTTTGATGCCATCGGTTATCCGAATGAGCATATGGATTTTTGCTACGAGAACGGGGGCGAAGCACTCGCACTCACAGACCATGGGAACATGAATGGGTTCTCGCACCAGTTTTTACACTGGCAGAAGATGAAGTCCGAAGGGAAGGAATTTAAGCCTATCTTTGGGGTGGAGGCATACTTTGTGCCGTCCATCGAGGAGTGGCGCGAAGAGTATGAGCGCTCCAAGGAAGACAAGAAGCTCGCTAGAACCCTAGCCAAGCAGGGCGCCACCTCCGGCGCAACCGTTGAGGATGAGGGCGCGACCAAGACAGCAGGCAAGTCAGCCCTCAACCGACGGCGCCACCTTGTCCTTCTAGCCCAGAATCAGACCGGACTGAACAACCTATTCAAGTTGGTATCCGAGTCCTACAAGGAAGAGAACTTCTATCGCTATCCGCGTATGGATTATGCGATGTTATCAAGGTATAACGAAGGTATTATTGCTTCGTCTGCTTGTCTGGGAGGACCCCTCGCCGGCGACTTCTGGGCGAACAGCGAATACGAAGAGGATGAGGAGACAGGCAAGGATGTTTGGCTTCGAAGCAAACCAGACGAGGTCCGCGCAGCAATGCGTGAGACGACCCGTCGCTTTGTTGAGATTTTCGGGGATCGTTGGTATGGTGAACTCCAGTGGAACAGCATCCCCCAGCAGCACGAACTCAACCAGTATATTATTGAGGTGTGTGAGGAGTTTGGGGTCACTCTGATCTCTACGGCAGACAGTCATTACCCCAACCCCGACGCCTGGAAGGATCGCGAGTTGTATAAACGTCTCGGCTGGCTTGGTGCTGGTGCCCCTGCTTGGGCTGACGGAGAGACAGGACTTCCTTCTGGTGTCGAAGAGATCGGCTACGAGTTGTACCCCAAGAACGGAAACCAGATGTGGGATTCCTATAAGTATTATTCAAAGACTTGCGGGGCTGAGTATGATGACCAGCTTGTAATGAACTCGATCACCGAGACGCACAATATTGCGTTCAATCGTATTGAGGAGTTTGTTCCCGACACCACCGTTAAACTTCCAGACTTTGTGGTTCCAGCTGGTTCCACCGATGGCGAAGCGCTGGTGAAGTACGCGTTGGAGGGGTTGCGGGAACGCAATTTTCACACCGACAAAGCCTATGTAGACCGCCTGCGTCAAGAACTTGATGTTATTGACGAACGAGGGTTTAGTAAGTACTTCTTGACAATGAAGGCCATTTCAGACAAGGCAAACGAGGTCCAACTGACCGGACCAGGACGAGGTTCTGCAGCCGGTTCGCTGGTTGCATATGTCCTTGGTATCACGCAGATTGATCCCATCAAGTATGGGCTCCTCTTCGAGAGGTTCCTGCGCAAGGATGCGACGGACTACCCCGACATTGATTATGATGTCGCGGAGCCAATGGAACTCAAGGAAATGCTGATGGAGGACTGGGGCAAGAACTCGGTCATCCCAATCTCTAACTGGAATACCCTTCAGTTGAAGTCATTGATCAAAGACATTTCTAAGTTCTATGGCATTGAGTTCGGTGAAGTTAATAAAGTAACATCAAGTATGATCTTCGAAGCAACCCCCGCAGCCAAGATGAAGCATGGGATCAAGGCGGGAGTTTATGTTCCGACTTGGGAAGAGGTGATGGAACTATCGCCCTCCTTGCGCGGCTACCTAATAAAGTATCCGCACATCAAGACGCACGTTGAGGCATTGGTGGGACAGGTTCGTTCCT
>Ga0208299_1002990_pt1 | contig 10943 bp, 21 predicted proteins | sample 15_taG_FD_184089 | JGI IMG/M metagenome (GOLD analysis project Ga0208299, IMG submission 184089) | Marine viral communities from the Subarctic Pacific Ocean - 15_ETSP_OMZ_AT15312 metaG (SPAdes) (version 2) | ecosystem: Environmental > Aquatic > Marine > Oceanic | place: Pacific Ocean | collected...
ATTTACGTTTAGAGATGCGTAATAATGGCGACCCGGCGGCTCATTTGGTCAAAATTTTTTTGAACAGCTTATACGGAAGATTTGGAATAAAGGAACGCCCCGGTAGGGTTGAGGGTGATGATGCTATTTACGAGGCTCAGGAGAAGGCGGATTATGAGACTAGATACGAATTGAGGTTCTATGATGGATTAGGATTACAATGGCCTTATCTTATTGATTATGGTCAATTAAGGAAAGCCCCTTCTTCTCAATGGTTTGGGTTCTCTTCGTTCATTCTTTCTTATGGCCGTGAGCGTTTAGCGCGAGCGATTATTGAGGCGGGAGAAGATGCGGTTTATTGCGACACCGATAGCGTTCATTTGAAGGTTGCATCTGCTCAATCTTTTGAGTCTAATATCCCTATTGGTGAAGACTTAGGAATGTGGAAATTAGAAACCCCTCGCCCGATACCTCAAGCGAAATATTGGGAGGCGAAAGTTTACCTTCATTTAGACGAGCATGGAAATAAAATGTTAGTCAAACACAAAGGAGTTAGGGTTCGTGATGACTCAGGTGCATACTTGCCAAACGCCGGAGACTTAACTAAAGAACAGGAACATAGAATAGTCGTGTCGCTCTATGAGGGCTTGAGAAGGGGTCTTGAGCCGGGCACACCGTTAGTCACGAAGAAACGCTCAAAGAGGTTTTACAATGGTCAGGATTAACCGAAAAAAGCGCAGGGCAACGATTGTCTTAGCTGTTGAGCGCATACTCTTTGAGAAGGGTGAATTAGCCATAACAGATTTAACAATAAACATACGAGAAAGGACGGACTACGACGTGAACGCTCATCAGGTCGCTTCATTGTTGAAAGGTCATCCGAGGGTCTTTAGACACCAAAATAAGTTCAACCGTTCTTCTTATTCTCTAGGAAACCCTCTTAACCCTATTATGGATGCGTGATATTGTGGGCCTACTTGACGACCGAGAAGTGCGGGAAGCAATTGATGACTTGCTCTCGTCGGCTGCAAACCCGAGTGACGTCTTAATGACTAGACTTCTCGCGCTTGGATGGAAACCTCAAGGCGAGGCTCACATTACACTTTTAGGTCTAATGTTGATTGTTCATTATTACAATGAAGACCGTAACAAAGGAAACAACATTCAGGAGTCATTATCGGAAGCCTATGTTAATTCTATGAACCATCCTACAATTCAAAAATACATGGCTAAGGTTACGGCTGATGGTGTTGATAGGGCGGCGGGTATTCAATGAGTATGAATCATTCATATACGCATCATCGTTCTAAAAGCGTTGAGCGTTGGATTACTTCGGATAGGTTACGTTCAAAGTATTGGTCTGAGAATTGTCCTGAGTGCGATTCATCATTTTTAAGATTCAAATTAAATGGTTCTTCTGTATGGAAGGTAATTTGTTTTGATTGTGAATGGAGTGAGGAATAATGAGTAAATTAAGAGATGAAATAGTCAAGAGTCATAAAAGCGGCGAGGTCGCTTTTCATGAGGCTCATGAAAGATTGATGAAAGAGTGTGGAATGTCTAGTGAGGATGCTCACGATATTTTATTCCCTCCATTTGAAGAGGGTGTTGATTTCGATTATATCCCTAATCCTAATTTGAAAGAATGGATGGTGGAATGATGGGAAAATATAAACCGGGGCAGACATGGCCTAAAGGGCCATTTTCAGGTGGATTAATGATGACTTATTCCGATGAAGACTTGAGAAAGGGGTCGCACGAAAGTAGGAGATTAAGAAAACATCAAATCAAATATCATCCATATTTAACCCCACCACCTATATTTTATCCAGCAGGGAAACCACTGAAGACCGATACTGAGATTAGGAGATTCAGAAAAAAACATATCTTTGGGTCACATCGTTTTGGTGGCAAATCAAAAATTGAATGGATAATTGGGAAGTGGAAATGATGGGCGAATATGCAACTAAAAATGAAGACGAAGAAGGTAATGTACGCTGGCTCGCCAGTGACGGCAAATCATACAAAACGCGAGCCGGTGCTTGGAAGCATTCTAAAAACTTAGAGGCTAAAGCAAATGCACCCGAAGTGGTTGAGCCTAAAGTTGAACCTATTATTGATGATTCAGAACCCGACCCTATTTCATGGGCCTCGGTTGATTTCTCCGGTGATACTGAAGACGTAACTGAAACAATCCCAACAGCTTTGAAAGCGATAACACCGAGTAAAGCCGGGGTAAAGAAGACAAAGAAAGAAATTGAAGCGGAGATGAAAACCAATGTTGCAGTTTTGAAAATTGGTTATCGTTCTGCTGACCATTTAATGACGAGATATAAGCGGGCTTTGATGGAGGATAAGAACGCAGATGCGATTACTCACTCAGAAGCCGATTATAACTGGATAGCGGGTATTACGAACGCCGCATTAGTTGAAAACGGTCTAAGTGTAGGGGAGGCCATCGGAACGACGCAAATAGCCGTTGTTGCCAATGTGTACTTTTTCGGTGCGCCTCTAGCTAAGATTCATGCGGAGTCTGAGAAGTCACCGTTTAAGGGTAAATTAGGAGGAAGGTTTGGTCGCTTTTTGGAAAGAGTGCCTATTATTGGGCCACGATTGAAAGCGAGAAAACAACCGAAATATCCACCATTAGAAAACGAGGTGAAGAGAATTGAACCAAGAATTGAAGGAAACTGAAGACAAACAATATACGATAGTGTACCAAAACGATGATGTTATTATTGCTATGCGTGTGCGCGATGATGTAGGAGAGGGTGAGGAATAATGCCGGGCTTCTTCGATATTATATTCGGTTCAAAGCCTGTTGAGCCGGAAGCCCCTAAACCAAAGAAGGTTAAGAAGGTGAAAACAAAAAAGGTTGAAACAAATCCTCTTGAATCAACCGTTAATAGTTTGAGAGATGAAGTGGCTTCGCTTAAAGAATCAATGAATGTAGTTAAAAACCAATCAAGTGCAGGGCCGTTAAAAGGTGATGATGATGACGATGTATGAATATGAAAAGAAAATGAAGGCTGTTTTACTTATTGCTTCCACCTTAAACCCTATATCAATAATGGAATTATCAGTCAAACTTGATGAAATGGCTAGGCTCAAGGATGAAGAAGTATGGGATGGAAGTCAATTAAATGACTCAGATGCTTGATGATTTGTATAAGCCGGACGGCCAAAGGCTCACCTCACAAATCGTGGGTAAGCCGGGCAGCGGCAAGTCATTCTATTTGATGAATACAATTTCTCAATTTTTAAAGAAACACAAAGACCCTTCATATAGGCTCGTTTATATCTGCCCTAAACAAGAAGCTGATTTAGGAGAGAAAAACCCTCCTATTAGTGTTGATAAATTAGAAAAACAATTGAAGAAAAACCGTGTAGCCGTTGTTTATCCTAATCCTCATTACGTTGAGGCAGAAGTTGATTACTGCATAGACTTGATGTTCTCTATTCAACAGGCCAACCCGGACTTCTCATGCACGATGATTATTGACGATGCTCAGACTTTCATTAGTGCAAGAAAAGCAGCCAGTCCCGCATTTAGAAGACTGGCTTTAACTGGACGTAGTAAGAATATCCGATTTGTAGCCGTAGCACATCAAATGGTATTCAGTAAGGATTTAGAGGGTAGCACATCTTATTTGGCTTTATTCTCTATGCCTGTTAAATTATATCACAAAGATGCTGAGAAAAGATATGGACTGAATGTTGAACCTTTCATCGAACCCTTAGCAGCTAAACCTTATTCCTTTGTCTTTTTTGATGTAACTAAAAATAAGGCTCAATTATATGAGCCGATTGAAGTTAATGAAGCGATTAAGGCGGAGTAATTGGAATCTCAAACCACGTTCTTTTCATCCCATCACAACCGGGTGAAAAACAAATCCACCCAACAGGCTTACGGGTTAGTTGAGATTTAGGTCGCTCATCATCAGCCTGACGTACCCGCGATTCAAGTCTCTCCATTACGCAATTACAGTTAGCGCATTTTGGTCTTGTTACCATATATGCGCGTGTGAGAGTCCCCCTTTTGAACTATTGGATACATCGGTGTGATTAATATAACAAACTCATATCCGTTTTGACTAATGGCGTTTATTAACTCTATAATGGGAGGGTTCGGTGTCTCAGTAGCCGTGCTTAGTGTCCTTGCAATCAGCAACGGCCTGAGTACTTGGGTATTCGACGGCGAAACCTTAGAATCGAAGGTGAATGCGCGAATCGGAGGGAGTCAATAATGATACCACTACCCGCCCTTTCCGTTGACGGATTGTTAGACTATGCAGGTCTTGCGATTGGTTTGACTCTTGGCTTTACAATTTTGAAGCCCGCTGCTGAATCAATACAAGATGCAATTTCAAAGAAGGCGTGATATTATGGGTGTCCGTTATACTCTCGTTGAATCTAACACAACCGACGCACCGAGTAACGCAGCAGCTACCTATAATCGTGGTTTTAACGTGCCCGGAGGTGCAGTTGATGAGGTGATTGTCCGAGTTACTCAGACTCTAAACGCTGCGGCCGATATTAGCGCAGACTGGCCTAATACAGTGTCCAGCCTACGTCTTATCCTTAACGGTGAAACTGTTTGGGATTATACCGGCGGTTACACTTCAGCAACTAACAACGCTGCTTCACCTCTAGGTTATCTATTGAATAGCATGGGTCGTGGACGTTCTGTTGAAGTGAACACAGGCGATGCAACACGCGAAGTATTTTTGAGAATCCCAATCGGCCGTAATATTGCTGCTGGGATTTCACGTTTTGAATACTCTATATCTTACGCTGCTCTTGCAGGTGCTTCAACTGGAAACACTGTTCAATGGTGGATTCGTTATAATCCGGCTATGCAGACTACAACAACTCTAGGTGCTGCAACCACGTTTAATTACAGTGCTACAACACAACAAGTACAAATGAGAGTCCCACAGAATGTATCGGGTACTCTTGCAGGTGTTTTCGTGCAAAATGATGCAGTTACAGACACAGACTTAACCGACTTTAGAATTGTAAGTCAAAGCGATTTCGCTATGGACGTTGATATGTGGAGGATGCTAAACGGCGACCTTTACAACGGTGTTGAATATATGGACCCGGCAACGGCTACACAACTTACATTTGCTCAAGAATGTGGCGGTTGTGTCTTTTTGCCTCTATACGGATTATCAATGAGCGATGATTTGAGGATGCAAGTCACGGCAGCTACCGCCGGAACATTGAGCCTGACGCCCATAATTACATCGGGCATAGCAGGTAAGCCAGCACCGGCACAAGTTCAAACACAGGCCGTCAAAACCAATGTGGCGAAGTCTGTTCTTGACGACTCCGCAGCTCAGGTCTAAGATGGAGGTTTTACGAATGAGGGATAGGCAGGTTTTAACCTGCTGCCCTCTTTCGTTGAGGTGATAACATGGGCCGTATAGTACGTATTGCAACTTTGGTTGAGAATAACCCCGTAGCCATTGATTTAGGAATGACTACGCCGGGTAAATTGTTTATTCAAAATAGCGGGTCGAATGATATTTGGGTCGGTTATGACCAAGCTAATGTCCTCGCTGCTAGTGCTAGTAATTATTTTACAATACCAGCCGGAGTTATGTTAGTCTTTGATATTGGTTCGGCTGTTGGAGTGTTAAACAATGTCTCTAATATGTGGTTTTCTGCTCAAGGTGGCAATTCAACTTTAGAAGTGTGGGCGGCCACAGCGTAAGGTGGTTGCATGAGTGGGCCTATTACACCTCCCTTAACCGTTGAAACGGTTGACGGTGCAACAGAAGGCAGACCGATTACGACTATTAAAGTCTCTAATGGTGATTTAACCATAAGTGGCCGAACAGCCACTATTGATACAAGCGGAAGTGGTGGTAGCGGTACAGTTACTTCTATTGCTACTACTGGCCCGATTCAAGGCGGGACTATCACCACCACTGGAACCATTTCAATTGACAAAGCCGACAGTACAACTAATGGTTATTTATCATCAACGGACTGGACTACTTTTAACAATAAAGGTTCAGGTACAGTTACAGTAACAGGGACTCCGGCTGATAATGAATTAGCGGTTTGGAAAACTGCTTCATCAATTGAAGGAGATTCAAACTTAACTTGGGACGGTTCACTTTTCACCGTATCGGGTGCGATGAAAGTTGATAACATTAAGATTGATGGAAATGTAGTTACTAGCGAAGATACAAACGGCGACATCAGTATTTTTCCAAATGGTACAGGTTCGGTAAAGATTAGTGATAAATGGTATTTACCTAATGATGTAACTAGCGATAACGATTACGTTCTCACAGCTCAGACCGACGGTACAACTGCTTGGGCTGCTGCTGGCGGTTCGGGTATAGGTGGTTCAATAGCAGATACTCAAATAGCCTACGGCGATTCATCCTCAGAAATAACAGGAGATGCTAACTTTATTTGGGAAGCATCTAACAAGAAATTGAAAATTAACACACCGGGTGGTAATCCCGGCGCATTACGGGTCGCATCATCGGCCAACAATCAATTAGGTGCTTCAATCGAAGCAACTATGACCTCCACGACTGGTAATATTGACGCGCTCTATGTTAAAGGTGGACTTACGACAGGCGCACACGCAGCCGGGTTTGGTACAGGGATTTCATTTCGATTAGCCGATACAGGATATTCGGGAACACAAGCAGCCCGGATTTATACTGAACGTCTTGCTGCTGATGCCGATAGCGACCTTAAACTAATAGCATCGGGAACAGGTAATATCTCATTAGGTAACTTTGAGTTTGATGCAGACCAAACGGTGGGAGTCGGCCAAGACAACTATGTTCTAACTTATGACCATGCTAACACTCAAATATCTTTGGAGGCTGCTGGCGGTGGTGGTTCAGGTGACGTTACTGGACCCGGCTCAAGCACAGATAATGCGATTGCAAGATTTGATGGTACAACAGGTAAAATATTACAAAACTCGGGACCAACGATAGATGATAGCGGCAATTTAACAATAGGGGATGGTACAGGCAACACATACTTTTCAAATACAGGTTCACATGATTTGATTATTTGGACTAACGGAGGTACTGACTCAGGAAAAATAAGAATTAGAGACGGTGTGAACGCCGACTTAAGCATCCAACCTAACGGAACGGGTGCGGTCGAGATAAGTGGCGCGTACAAACTACCAACGGCTGTAACTGGTGCGAACGATTACGTTCTCACAGCTCAGACCGACGGTACAACCGCTTGGGCTGCTGGCGGCGGTGGTGGTGCTGCTTCAACGATTGATACTACAAACGATACAACCGATGCCTCACGCTATCTTACATTTGTCGCAAATTCAGCAACAACTTCAGGCCAAGACCTTTACACTTCAGGAATTGTTTATCTAAATCCGGCCACACAACAACTTACGTTTAATGGTGCTGTTAATCTTCTTGGAAAGGTGAATGTAGGGAGTGGTTTAGGTAGTGGATACGTTCAAACTAATTCGGCTCATGACCTTATTCTGAGAACTAACGATGGGACTAATTCAGGTACGATTACAATAACCGATGGAGCCAATGGTAATTTATCACTTACGCCAAATGGAACGGGAAAGGTGGAGATAAGTAGTGCATATACACTACCAACGGATGCAGGGACGGACACGTATGTATTAACGAGTGATGGTGCAGGTGCTTCTAGTTGGGCTGCTGGCGGTGGCGGTCCTAATATTCTTTTTCCGAATGCAGCAATGACTACTAATTATGACCAATGGAACATAACAAACTCACCACCTTACTATGCGGGAGGCACAAGTACAACCTCAACATTTACTTCAAATTATCAGTTTTATTGTCCGTTTATCGCCCCAAAAAGTGGAGATGTATCAAAAATGGGTATTGTTCAAGGTGGGACTGTACCGGGTTCAACAGAATATCTTTACGGGGCTATTTATGACTCCGATTCGGATAATATGCCTGACTCGCTTTCGGGCTACGCTACGTTCGATATTTCAGTAGGCGGCACAAATTATCAATCAAGTTTTTCCTCAACTATTACATTGGTCGAAGGTACGTTATATTGGTTTGCATGGTCGCGTAGTGATAATACAAGTGCTAACTTTGAGTTCTGGGACAGACCTCAAAGGTTTTCCATGAATAACGCACCCGCAGGTTTTGGTTGCCTTCTAACAAATGAAGTTAGTACATCGACTCCCCCAGCATCAGCGCCATCACCTGCTTCATTATATACCTATAATCAAACTGTTTTATGCGTGTCGGTGATTATAACATGAATAGAAAAGTAACACATTTCGCGGGGACTGAAATAATAGATGAATATTTTGTTGATGTAGGCTGGTCTGAATTAAGAGAAAAAAGAAATGCTGCTCTTAAAGAAACTGATTGGCGGTTTATGTCCGACCAATCACCTTCAGAAGAATGGGTAACATACCGACAATTCCTTAGAGATTTACCCGAAAACTTTAGCGGTGATAATGCTAACGCTGCTTGCGACGCTTGGCATGAATATGATATACCGGAGTGAGATTAATGACAGTAAAAGCAAATCAAGAAAGAATCATTCATCTTGAAGATGATGTGAAAGAACTAGACGGACGGGTTACTAACCTTGAAACTAATATGACCGATTTACTAGCTAGGCTCGATGTTGTTATAAGAATGGGACGGCTTACACTGGCTATTGTGGCGGCTGCGCTCGGACTAGACGTTGGAATTGAAGGAGGAATGTTTTGAATGAGTGAAAATGAAAAACTAATCCTCGCTGTTATCGTACTCGCGTGGATATATTCAAGGATGGATTGAGAGGATGTCTGATAGTGATAAAGTAATCCTCGCTATTTTCGTTATTCATGCAATAGTATATTCAAGGAGGGGCTGATTATGGGAACGAAGAAAGGTCAAGTCAGAAAGACCGCTCGGCGGGCTTATGAGCCTAAGAAAATGAGTAAAAAAGCGAAGAAAGAGTTAGCAAGAGCAAGAGGATTTGGACAAGTCAATCCGTTTGCTTCAATGTTACTCGATAAATTAGAATCAAAAAAGTGATTATCATGCCGGTCAAGAAAGTCAAAGGAGGCTACAAAGCCAAATCCGCCATTACTAAGAAATGGTTCAAAACGGTTCACAAAACTAAAGCCGGGGCTGAAGCACAATGGAGAACCTCAAAAAGAAGAAGCCGAAGAAAACGGTCAACAGGTTCAAGAAGGGCGGGGCGGTGAAGATGGTTGTTAGAAAATGGTTCAAGTCATTAAGAAAGGCCGAAGATTTTGGTTTACAAATGGGAAATAGATATGGCGGCAGAAAACGTAAATCGAAAGAGTCGCCTCAAGGTCTAACACTACCTTGGATGACTAAATACACTCCGGGTAAAGGATATTGGGTTAAAATTACAAGTGGAAAACATGAAGGCAAAGCCTACCCTGTAAAAAAGGGTGATAAACGCGTTGATTACTACGGAAGAACGAAGAAGTGATTATCATGGCTAAGGGAGATAAATGGGTGCAATTCGGCGTTTATCGAAGGAAAGGTGATGCTAGAAGTGCAGCCGAACGAATGAGAAGGGATAACGCCTTTACTCGTTTAACGAAGGTTAAATCGGGGGGATTCAAAGTAAGCTGGTTATGGACACCTATAAAGGGTGAAAAAGATTGGCGAGGTAATCCGCTTTTCAAACCGAAAACGAAGAAGTGATTATTATGGCTATTACAGACGGATATTCAAGACCCGTTCCAGTAGGAGGGCGACCAATACCATTTAGCCCGGTGGAGACTAAACCAACAATAGAATATGCTAAACCCGCATACAATAGTGTTGGAGAGGTTCTTGATGCGTTCAAATCAGGACTGATAAGTGCGGAAGCTGCTGTAAGTCTCTTAGTTACTCAATTTGGATATAGTGAAAGAGATGCAACAAATACCGTTTTCAGTGCCTCAAGTACAGGGCAAGACCTAGATGAATGGGTTGAAGAAGCACAATCAGGAATGAAAGAAGGTCTTCAAGGAACATTCGGTACAACTCCTAAACCGGGAAAGCCGGGTAAGCCAAGTGCAGAAATAGAAACCATACCACTCGATGATTCACCTGAGCAGGGAGGTGAACCGTCGAAACCTCTCACCGATGACCAAAGATACGCTTTGATAGGGATTCTAGTTGCAGCCTTTATGTTTAAGGTTGTTAGCTCAAGGGTGAAGTGATTGATATGAAACGAGGGAGTGGGCGAACCATAATATTTCAAGGGGAAAAATATAGGTTGTACCGAAGTGATTTAGAAAAAGCACTACTATCAAAACAAAAGAAAAGCCAAATCGGCATACCGTTAGCGGATTATAATCAAGATACAATTTTAACAAGAGCGTATAAAGACAAAGGTATAAGAAGAAGATATAATAAATATCAATCTAAAAGTGGTAAAAAAACTTTTAGTAGTTGGTTATGGAATGTTTTAAGGTAATTATCATGGTCGTGCCACTAATATTAGCCGGATTCGGAGTTATGGCGGGCGCGGGTATAGTTGTTGCCGGAGTAGCAACACAAGAAGAACAAGACCTAAGCGATTCACTAGAAACTACAATGATAAGAATAGGATATGTCTCAGAAGGAATACTCAAAGGCTCACTCGTAGCAATTCCCACTTCACTATTCGTACTACTAGCATTTGAAGCTGTTATGAGAATGAAATCAAAGGTTGGGGTCTGATGGTTGTCGCTGTTGCACTATGGTATCATGGAGGCAAATGGATTGCCAAAAAAGCAGACGGACAGGTTCAAGAAGTTACTCAAGATGCTGCCAATGCTCTGATTCAAGCGGGAACACCCGTTGTTGATGCTGTTACAGAGGGTTTAAGCGACGCTGTTAGTGAGTTGGGGGATGTAACCCTCGGACTGATTAAAGGGGCAGGAATAGCCCTTGTGGAAGGCGTAGGAGATACTTACGATTATGTGAGTGTTAAACTGGCACCGCATCGAGTTGATGCAG
>Ga0208299_1002993_pt1 | contig 10939 bp, 6 predicted proteins | sample 15_taG_FD_184089 | JGI IMG/M metagenome (GOLD analysis project Ga0208299, IMG submission 184089) | Marine viral communities from the Subarctic Pacific Ocean - 15_ETSP_OMZ_AT15312 metaG (SPAdes) (version 2) | ecosystem: Environmental > Aquatic > Marine > Oceanic | place: Pacific Ocean | collected...
ATGGCCATGGCTAATTGAATCAATTGATATGCTTCCTTGCCTGCGATTAGTATATCTACTGCTCGTCCAGAGTTATGTGTTCCAGGTCGGGCTTTACTCTTTTCCACTGGGTGATTGGCACAACGATAGGCGCTGCTGACCGGCATCGATTGACTCCATGTGGTCCTCAATGCTTCCAAGCGTTGCATGAATGCATCATCCATCAGGTTGACCTTGCAACCGCATCGGCATTGGAGTTCCTTGTTGCTGAAATGTGGGTAGTCCATCATATCTCCAGTTGATTGATGAGCAGGTACAGCTGGTGCGCTTCCTGCTCGGTTACTTTTCCATCCTTCATGATCTGCTTGAGCTTGGTGGATACCAACTTGAGATCCTTGCCGATCTTCATCTCCAGATTCTTCTGCAGCAACTCATTGTTAACTGTCACGCCTCCCAACTCCTGCAGCAGGAATGATCCCACCTCTTCCTTCACGGCATCAATGGTCATGAGTACGATTGCTTGTAGTAATGGTGTCATTTTTGTAAAGCTCCTCGTTGCCATTGCACGGCACGTTTTAATATTTCCCTGTCATCGGGGGATAGCTCCCGTAGAAATGGTTTCATTAACTTCGTCGGCATCCCTTGCAGTGGCCCATACTTCGGTAGCATGGATTGAACCAACCCACCTGGGGTTCCCCCCAATTGTCGATATCGGTTAAGCCATCGAAGTAGAGCGCATTAGCTTTTTTAGTTGGTGCCATTGCAGGTGGTTCGCTCCCATTCTCTCGCAAGAAGTCATGCACTTGGCTTTTCATTTCCCAATAGGCTGCCTCGCCTGGGTCGGTCCTGTACATAAGCAATTCCGCCAAGTCCTCACTGATAGGTTTGTTAGGCGCACCAGATATTCTACGGTAAAGCTTATCCACCCCAGCGGTTCGAGCAATGTGTAAAGCAGTATCACGGATTGGTCTGCCCCCACCAAACGGTTTCGGGTATAACCCTCGACCCATCATGGCTTCGATGCCTGTTTTCATTAACGGATTAGTAGATAGCACAAGCTTCTCGAATGGAGCAGCTAATGAATCGCCCACCACATCCCCGACAGATCGCTCACCCTTGGATATTTGCCGGATGTCTTCAGGCAAGTCCTGCAAATCTAGCCAGCTGATGAAGTCAGCAAAAGCCCCTTGGAACCGTACAGTTTTGATGCTCCCGTCTGCATTCTGTCCAATGATTAAATGTGGTTCTCGTCTTGCGTAACTCCCCAGTTGCTCTTCTAGTTCTGGGTGTTGGGTGTTGTTCCATAGTTGCATGGCGGTGTACAGCCCAGCGGCACCTGCTCCAAACTTCAACCCATTCTTGGCTGTACCGATAGATAATTTTTTTCCGGCAACGGCAGCCAACCTACCGGCAATGTTCTCACTTCCTTCAGCGGTAATGTTCTTGGCTAGTCGAACATAGCGAGGCATGTTTACTTCCATCCATGAGTAGAATGGGATCATGTGTCGTCGTAGCCATTGACCTCCAGCAGAGATATTACCATAGTCACCAATCAAATCCCTGGATAATCGAGCAGCAATATCGTTGTTATCAAATGTTGGGTCAGCGTACATAGCTTCAATATCCATCTGCTTGGAAGCGGCAAAGAACTTTTTATTAGGATTCTCCGCTAATTCTTTCTTGAAGTGCTTGTATGTGGCCAGTCGGATAAGATTCTCTCTCCAATTAGTGAAGTTCTGACCTGATCGCCACAGTCGCTTCACCATTGACGGGTTCTTGCCCATAATTACCTTGAAGAAGTCATCATCAGTCAAGCCTTTCACCTCCTGACCGGAGAATCCAGAGTCGATTACCCCTAGCCTGATAGCTTCTCGAACATCTTGGGGCACTACCTTGGCATCAGTTGGGGTTATTCCAGGTCGGTCGGTTAGTTCATCGTACTTACCACGGGTCAGTGTGGTTGCTTCAACCGCAGCTTCCTTCATGTGGGCGAAGATCTTTGGGTTATACGCCATGGCAATGTCGGCATCACCAGATAGGTTGTTCAGGTTATAACGGAGTACTCGGAAGGGATTAGTGAGGATCCATTTCTTCCATGTTTTGGTGATGGTGCCTGCGGTCCTAGCGAAAAAGCTATTGTCTTGAGGAGGGATCATGTCATCAATAGTTTCCGCTATATTTCTTGGCAAGTACATTTCATCTTTATGCTTACGGAATTGGAATCCTCCTGCCTCTTTGATCTCTTCGGATCCCACCAATGCTTGCCCGTTGGTCATCACCATCTCAGCCACATCATCTTTGATGGAGAACACAGGCCGGTAGGCAGGCATCTTATCCGGAGTCCACTTATCCAATGGTTCAAGCCCATCCTCTAGTCTACCTTTGTTGATGAAATCCAAGGCTGCGTTCTCAGTTACATCCCAATCTTTGGCCACTCCCTTTACCAGCGAGGATTGATCGGCTACACTTTTAATGTTGTTCAGTGTTTTCCGCTGTTCCAGCTGGAACTTACCTTGGGCTACCCATTCCATTTCTGCCGTTGCGTATTCCCTAGAGTATGCTTTGCTGTTAATCGTCCTTCCCATCTGGAACCCAGCCTTCTGTGTCTTAACAGCTTTGGTGCTACCTGGGGAGAATCGTTTATCCATTTCCATGTAATCCAATACCTGCCGGTGGAAATAGTCGTTGTTATCTTTGGCATGTATATCAATCAGATCCGCATCAAATAGTTCCTGCTTGAATGAATCCATAAGATGCTCTCGCCTAGAGAATGCTTCAATCAATTTCTCATTACCAGGCATAGCTATCAGCTGGCCGTACTTGTGAATGGCGGCATCCAAATTCTCTTGCGTTCCCCACAGTGGTATCTCACCATCAATACTCTTTGCTGCCAACAGATTCTCCTTGGCATCCTTGGCTACAGTCATCTTCTCGAACAGTTCCATCTGCTTGGGAGACAGGTCATGGATTATATCTCGGATTTCGTAAGCGGTTTCGAAGGTTACTGAATTGGGGGAGCGTTCGTACTGATTTAGCACTTCTGCTATCTTACCATCGGTTGGGTTGTTATGATCGAGTCGGGTGTATTTACGGAAGAAATTTTCTGTGACCTTTTTCGGAAAATCAACCACGTTATCCCACATGGTTTTACCTTCAGGTAAGGTGTTTGCTTGGAACTCCATCTCCGCTGTGTCTGATGGATCCTTGATATCCATGTCAGCAATAGGATCTTTGCTAGCTGCTCGGTCGGTGCGCCACTGATTGACACGATCCACTGCTGTCGTTGCAGTAGGAACAAATATTTTACCAACTGCTTTACGCCCCACGATGTAGGCTGGAGCAGTGAATGGGTCGGAAGCGAACTGCGCTCGGTCAGACCACTTGACTATATGATCCATTGCTTGAGCAGCTTGGGCTGCCCCTCTACTTCTACCCGCTATCTTAGCGACTGCCCCAACGGAGCCTGCTCCAAGGGAGATGAGTGAAGACATGTCTTGGGCAAACTGAACTGGGTACTGGTGCGCTCGGTCTAGAAAGGTGCCCTCTTGGAAAGCATCATACCAACGCTTGTAGGAATCAATCATACTGGGGATCATGTTCTCCCCCACTTCCTTGAGCGTATTCACTGGGTCATCAAACAGCAACTTGCCCAATTGCATGTACCCTTGCCCCATCTCTTGGATATCCAGAGCAGCATTATCAAAGATATCGCCCTCTCTAGCACCACCAAAGGCATCAGAATTCTCAGCCACCTTGCTACTGAACTGTGCAGGTCGGGGGATGAATTGGTTCTCAAGGTTCCTCCCCATATTCTGCCTAGCCAGCACCAATTTCTCTTGTTCTTTACGTTCCCGATCCAGTTCGAAGATACTTTTAGCCATTGTTAACCACCAAATGCAATGTTGAACCCAGTGCGGTCATGCTCTTCTTCCTCCTCTTCAGCGGGAGTACCCCACCGTTTCTTGTGGTTAGCATGTAGTGTTTCCAATTCTTTTTCCAGCTTCAGGATTTTCTTTGGCCCAGCTTGGAAGTCCAAGTTTCGAAAGGCTACCCCAAGGAAGGACGAATTCTGTAGATCCTCCAACTCTTTTGTCTTGTTGTCAATGGTTCTGAGAGAAACATACTCAGGGTTCTTTAGCAATCGCTTATGCCCCCCTGGGCGACCGCCACTGGACAGCAGATCGTCTTGAATAAATTTGTCTATCTGTTCTTTACGTTTCACCGCAGAGTTGGCGGGATCAGGGGCATTATTGATATCAGTTGGGGTCGGCATCGCTCTCGGTTCCCAAATGGTTCCTTTGAATGCTACAGCCGGATCTACTTTCTTTTTTTCGTCTGCCTGAGTCACATTGGCTGGGTACAGCCGATTCATCTTCTCCCCCAGTTCATTGGATCTTCGCTTAAAGAAATTGTGAGCAGTAGTCCCGTTGCCATAGCTTGTTCCATTAGCATGATTTAATGCTACGGCATATTTTGTTTCCAACCAAGCTTTATCCACCATGGCTTTGGCATCGGCATCGGAAGTTCCTATTGGAATTTCCAAGGCATCAAACATGAACTGTCGAGTCTGCTTGTCTTCAGGGATACCCTTGGCTCCAGTCATGGCTCCAAACATAGCCGCTAGGTCATCGCCCGAAGCTTTGTTCATCCTGCGATTGTTCCGAACCATAGTGTCCCAAGTCTCTTTGTTCAACTCATTTTCGTTCACCCGAAACTGGTTGTCCTGCTTCTCGAACCCAGCCAACATGTCAGACCGGAACGAAACCATGTCTTTATGTGTCTTGAGACTCTTGGGAACATCAGCCCACTGCTCCTCGAACTTGGCTATTTTCCCATCCAAGGGAGCATTTATCTGTGTAGCGGAGGTAGTCATTTTATTTTTATGATGACCCATTAGGGTATCATTTATTTTCTCAAAGTCAGCTTTGGTTCTGGCTTTCTTTACAGACAGAAAGTGCTTCTGCATAGCCAATCGAGTTTGAGGACTAGCATGTTCCATTTGGATACCAGTCATATTGACAGCGTCCTGCATGTCCCTGATCCCTGGTTGCCCCAATTGTCCAATAAATTTTCCATCGATAAAGTCTTGTCGATCCTTTTCAGTCTGCGCTGGAGACTTGCCCATCAGTTGTGACAAAGCTATACCATAGTTCTTGACTCCCATAGTATCACTCACTGCTCGACCATCCGCCAGCTTCTTATCTTGTAGAGCATTGTGCTTATCAATAGCTCCCTGTCCTTGTGTCTGAAACATGTTCACATAGGTTGGGCTGTCCTTGGTGATTCGCCTTTTATCTACTTCAGTCTCATAAGCTTGGAGCATCTGGGATTTGGAGTTAGCTGTCTGGTTCTGCTGCCGAAACAACCCAATGGCTGCCGCCATGTTTTTAGCGGAGTTCTGTTCAGCAACCTTAGCTCGCTGTTGCTCATTGAGAGTCTTCGAGTCTTCAAGTTGTAATGCCTGTGCATCCTTCTCCAGCATTTCTTTTTTCTGACGAGCCTTAGCTGCTTCATGCATACCGCCAGCCTGCAATCCTATCTGAGCCACGGCCAGTGGATTGACGGGCTTACCGCCTGCCATGTTGCCTGCCTGCGCTCCAATGGAACCCCCAAGGGATGCACCAGCGAAAGCACTACCGCCTGCGGCTGCACCAGCTGCCCCACCGACAGCCATGCCTGCTAAGGATCCAAGGGTTTGCATCTGTTGAGCATGTTTGGCTTTGTTTTCAGCACGTTTCTGTCGCTGTCTCTCTTTTTCTTCCTCTTTACGTTGGGCAATCAAGGCATTGGATCTCCCCAGTTCGCTGTATGCTTGTAGTAATCCTGATAAGTTAATTGGCCTGGGCATAGTTCCTCCTAATTACCTTTGTTAGCAGCTACTCTTGCTACGTTAATTTGTTCTGGAACAGTGAGATTTTGTAATCCAGTGTTGATGGCATTCAGTCGAGATTCCTCAACGGTATTATTAAATCCAGCGAATCCCGTTCCCAAGCCCAGTAGATTACTGGTGAGATCCGTTTGCTGACCCAGTAACTGACTACTCAGTCCGGTACTCGTTCCGCTGATACCCGCTTGTTGCCCCAAGAGAGCAGCGAGGGTTTGCTGTGTCTGAGCATCCTGCCCGAATTGCTGGCCCCCTAATGCTGCCAATAGACTAGCTCGTCCTTGTGCGGAATTTAATATTTGATTGATCCCTGCCAACTGAGTCTGATTATTCTGCTGGTTGATGTTCTGTTGGTTCAATGTATTGTTATTGAGCAGGTCAGCGTTCTGTCCAACTACTCCTTGTTGCTGTCCCAATAGACCAGCGTTCAGTTGAGCCTGTTGTGCTGCTGCATCGGAAGATTGTCCAATCAGTCCTTGCTGTGCTGCCAAGCCTTGCCCAGCAAATTGTCCTTGCTGTGCGATCTGACCCAATTGATTCCCAATGTCTTGTTGTGTGAGTCCCGCCCTTTGCCCGATGACATTGGCTGCATTGCCAAATTCTTGCTGCCCCAGTTGTGCCCGTTGCCCGATCTGATTAGACTGGTTGGCAAAACCTTGGTTCTGCAACTGTCCTTGTTGTCCGATAATATTGGCCGCATTGCCGAAGCCTTGCTGTGATAGGTTAGCAGCTTGTCCTAATTGATTCAACCTATTGCCAAATTGTTGTTGCCCAAGTCCGGCCTGTTGCCCGATAATATTGGCAGCATTGCCGAAGCCTTGTTGCCGAAGCTGACCTTCCTGCGCTAGGAGAGAGGACTGGTTTTGTAATCCCTGCTGCCCGATCTGTTGCTGTTGCCCGATGATATTTGCCTGATTACTGAATCCTTGATTCTGTAGTCCAGCTTGTTGCCCAATTTGATTCAAGTCATTCTGGAAATTCTGCTGACCCATGCCAAATTGCTGGTTGAGGATGTTAGCCTGATTCTGGAAGCCTTGATTTCGGATACCGGCTTCTTGTCCAAACTGACTGAGCTGATTCCCAAAGCCTTGATTAGCCACACCAGCTGCTTGGCCTAATTGACCTACTCTATTCTGGAAACCTTGTTGCCCAATTTGTTGTTGCTGCCCGATGATGTTGGCCTGATTACCAAAGCCTTGTTGCCTGAGTGCTGCTTCTTGTTGCAACTGGTTCATCTGATTACCAAAGCCTTGGTTCCGAAGAGCCGCTTCTTGACCGAACTGATTCATCTGATTCCCAAATCCCTGGTTCCGAAGAGCCGCTTCTTGACCTAATAAATTAGATTGATTTTGTAAGCCTTGGTTCTCAAGTCCTGCGATTTGCCCGAACTGATTCATCCGGTTACTGAACCCTTGATTAGCAAGACCGGCTTGTTGACCAATCTGGCCCAACGCATTCTGGAATCCCTGCTGTCCCAATTGTGCCCTTTGTCCAAGGAACCCTTGGCTCAGTCCAGCACGTTGGTTCTGCAATCCAGCTAATCCGCTCAGTGCCTGATCCTGTCGTTGCAGTTCTTGTAAGCCTAGTTGACCAGACAGGGCATTCTGTTGCAATGCCCCACTAGTGGCTAAAGCATTTTGAGCATTCAATGCTGCAGAGGTTCCGCCCACTCCTCTACGTTGAAACATTTCCGATTGTTGTCGCTGTTGTGCATCCTGACTAGATTGTTGCAAAGCTAACTGCGAATCCCTGAAAGCAGCGAACCTTGGATCTTGGCTGGTGGCTTGGTTCCGAAGCTGGTTCCCTACGAAATCCAGCTCGCTACCAATTCTATTCTGAGCTTGTTGCGCTTCGCCTGCTAATCCAGCAGTGTTAACTCCAGCTACTCCGCCCACTTGATTGGAGAACTGCTGGTTCTGATCCTGTACTCCCCGCACTTCTTGGGCAAGCCCTGAATTGGGGTCAGTTAAGCCAGCAACTCTATCTGCAATACCAGCATTTGCGTCTGACAGGCCAGCAATTTTTTTAGCTACGCCAGCATTTGGATCAGTTATAGCTGCGGTCCTGTCGGCAATCCCAGCATTTGGATCACTGAGTTTACCTAGTGCGGTGGAGAACTGACCGCTGGTGTCTTTTACTCCAGCGATCTGACCGGCAAACCCAGCATTTGGATCAGATAAGCTAGCAATTTTGTTAGCTACGCCAGCATTTGGATCACTGAGTTTACCTAATGCGTCAGAGAACTGAGTGCCTGGACCAGATACAGCACCCACTTGTTTTGACAGAGCCGCATTTGGATCACTGAGTTTACCTAGTGCGGTGGAGAAGCCTGCCCCTGGATCTGAAATACTACCTACCCTGTCAGCAATCCCAGAATTTGGGTCACTCAATGCGCCCAATGCCTTGATAGATCCTTGGGTTGGATCATTCACCCCTTGGGTCATTGCGGAGAAAGTTCTACTATCATCCTCTATCTGTCCCAGTTGCCCAGATAGAGCTGCATTGGGATCCTTTAATCCAGCTAGTTCAGTTGCCAGCCCAGCACTTCCATCCTGCAAACCCTGTAGTTCCTTGTTCAGTCCGGCCAATTGTCCGGCACCGACATTCCTTGAGTCGGTGCCGAATTGATTGAACTGATCCACTGGACGAGTCCCATCGGCAGCACTTCCTTGCAATGCATTCAATGCCTTCTGGTTAGCCCCAAGTGCCGTATTGGCTCCAGTTCTGGCCGTTTCCAGGTTTGTGTTCAATGCCCCAAGTGCCGTAGATGTTCCCGCAGCCGTACTAGCTAATGCATTGTTGGCACCAGCAGCTTGTTTAGCTGAGTTAGTAAGCGTGTTGGTGATGTCTGTTCCAAGGTTGGCGGTATCTGTAGCGAATCCTGTCCCAATATCCTGGGTCATGTTAGCTAATCTAGTGGGATCATCCGCCTGATTTTGTACTGTAGTGCCTACCGCTCCTACGCCTTTTTGAAGTATATCCAAGGCTGATTTGGAGTCTCGCCCTAACTGTCCGGCAGCTAATTGTTGTGCTGCATTTTGAGTAGCTACTGTGTCAACTAACCCGCCTGTTAAGGAGGTAAAGTTTGGATTCAGCATGTTGTCATTCAGTCCACCTGTACCCAGTTGCGTACCCAACCGCCCCATTGCATTGGCAGCAATAACGCCCATGTCCGTTCCGGCACCGGCCCCAGGGGCATTACCAAAACCACCTCCGGTGAACCCCTGACCTATAGCAGCACCCGTTATTTGCTGATTCTCTGCTTCAGTCAGTGGTTCGCCACGGGAAATTCTCCCTAACACATCCTCCGATATTCCAATAGCCTTCAAATGATTGAAGAACTCTTGCCCACCTTCCCCCCATGCAGCAGGGGCGGCCAATGTATCGGGTGTTGCTCCGACACCTGTTCCTCCTCCAGGTGTCGTTACAATCGGAGGAACAGGTGTCGGAGTACCAGGGTCGCCTCCACCTCCATCAACAGGTGTCGGAGTACCAGGGTCGCCTCCACCTCCATCAACAGGTGTCGGTAGCCCTGTATCACCACCTCCACCTACAGGAGTGGGCAACCCTGTATCACCACCTCCATCACTAGGGGGTTGCTTACCCGTTAAGAAATCGTTAATAAATTGGTCTTTACCTGCATCATCAGAGTCAAGGTAGTTGGTGAAATCACTACCACTAAGCCCTGACAGTTCGTTAAAGATTGAACCAGCACGATTGTTATCAAACTTGCCATACAAATCTTCTTTGATGCTGTCCATCAAATACTTGTTACTTGTAGTGGCACCCCCCAATGAATCATAAGACTGAGGGGGTTGGTATTCTGTAGCGAAGCCTCCCCCAACCATGCCCATGTCCACATAAGCACTTGTCATTTCGGCTATTGTAGAACCTGAGTTAAACAGGATCTCCTTAGTATGCATGGGTACACTACCCAAGTTACTCAAACTTGATTGAGCGGCTCCAGCTAATTTAGTTTGATTAGCTGGACTCATACCTTCCATAGCTTGGTTAAACGCAGCGTCCCCCTCGGCATTACCTGTCATTCGGACCATCATTTTGCTAACGGCATAACCATCCATCAATCGAGTACGCTGGGCTTCAGGCATAGCTAGAGTGTTTTTAAGAAAATCATCCCCGCTACCGTCAGACTGAGAGTTTACAGATAAATTCCGCATTTCTCTCTGTTGATAGTTTGGCATCTTAGATAACGCAGTTGCTTCTGCGTGAGTAAGATCCTTGAAAGCCGCAAGGCCCCTTATCTGAGCTACACTCCATCTGCCTATAATCGCCATAGTAACCTTTATTAGTTATTTCATACCGTTAACATCATCCAAGAAAGTAACGATAGCTGGATCAAGAATCTTCCAGACCATCTCCTTAGCACATGCCTGTAATGTATCAGCTTCAGCATCTTCTAACTTTAAAGAGCCGTTAGCCTTCTCTAGTTTGTCTAATATCTTGGTACGCTTACGCATCTCTTCAAGATCGTTAAACCCCTTCTCAGGTGGGTTCTGAATACAGGTTTCTACGTGATTCTTGTAGTTAAATTCTACAGTCTCATCACCTGTTATCCGTTTGTTGAATGCTGTTGTCTTCAATGTTAGAGTTTTCATGTCTGCTCCTACGTTCATTTTGTATGACAGGTCGTATGGCTTCTTTCGACTTCAAGCGATAGTCTACCCAACCTTTGATTAGCTTCTCTGCTTGCTTTAATGCTGCTACGGTAAATCCGAACAGCCCGAATAAAAGTATTATCACAAAGATCACATAAAGCCAAGGAAGTACATCTGGGTGCAACACTGTAGTCTTGTGGTGAAAGTCTAGCACATATGCGTTTAGTACTTCTGCCCATGATGAGTTCTGATCTAGTATCACCTTGTAGGTAACAGACTCCCTAGCAACAAGGCAGTATTCATCGAGGGTAAAAGGTTCCCTCATCGTTACCGTCCAAGGATCACTCATGGCTTTAAACCCTCAACTGCTATTGTGAGTACACTTATCTTGTCACTGAGTACATCTATCTTTGCTGCTATGCGTGTTACATCCTTCTTATTGTGTTCAATCCTCTCATCT
>Ga0208299_1002994_pt1 | contig 10939 bp, 29 predicted proteins | sample 15_taG_FD_184089 | JGI IMG/M metagenome (GOLD analysis project Ga0208299, IMG submission 184089) | Marine viral communities from the Subarctic Pacific Ocean - 15_ETSP_OMZ_AT15312 metaG (SPAdes) (version 2) | ecosystem: Environmental > Aquatic > Marine > Oceanic | place: Pacific Ocean | collected...
GCATCTATATATGCTCTAGGGTCTTCATCAAACAATATATCTAATGCCATCTTAATCTTTACAGGTTGTCCTTCTAATGCATAAGCAAGTGATTTACGAGTCATCTTAGCCACTTGTCTTGCCTCATTATTTTTAGGTTGTAGTGCCTTTGGAGTTTTATTATAGTTCTCATCTATCTTCCCAAGTTGAGGTCTTTTCCTCCTTGCCTCACTACCTAACTTCTTATTATCTTCTTTCATTATTATCTTTAAAGTCGCAAGATACAAAAATTATTTAAACTGCTTTCCTAATTATTATATAAAATTGAACTTCTATTATTTAACATTATTGTAAATTGTAAGAAAACTATGCAAAACTATAATTTTAAACACCTATCTTCGTGCCTCTTATAAGAGTATATGTTATTCTTCCCTAATACTTATAATCGCCACATCCTATAGTAAACATTATTGCTCATATCGCAAAGTATATAACAACTTCCAAAATAAATGTTTATTCTACAAACATAGTATTTATAAAATTGAACTTGTATTCTGTGTGTGTGCGTTTGTGTGTCCAAAGAGTATATACTACTCGGTTTACGGAATTCAAAATAAACCTTTTATTTCAAACCTTTTAAACAATATTTTCATAAAAAACTCCAGGAATTGGGCCAGATCTTAACAAAAACTGCTTAAAGTTTGTAATATGTTAAGAATTAGTGCTTTATATCTTGTAAATGTGTCTTTTTTTAGTGCAAAGTTGAGTGTAAAAAGAAAATTTGCTAACATATCAAAACAATTTTAACCTAATTTAATAATCATTAGACATAAACTAACTAAGAAATAAAGCGTTTTAAAGGCTTTTATAGTGTTTGCAGTATGTTACTATTCTTATTCTATTTGCTTAGATTAGAGCATAAAAAAAACACCTCGTTAAAGGTGTCTTAATATTAGTATTTAATTGCTTTACTTATTTAGATTATCGTAATAGATTTTTATAATATCTTGTTGGGTTTTAATAGTTATTTTATCTATTTCAATACTATGTTTTAGTATTTCAATTCTTTCCTCAAGCATTTTAATTCTCTCTTTTAGTATCTTATTTAATTCTTTCATAATTATATTATTTTATAGTTAGTTTTATTAATTGTAAGAGTAAGCAAAGTATTAAAATTTAACATCCTAAAGGCTTTTATCCTCATATCGTATACAGGTAGCAAATTATATTCTTTTGCCTTGTATGGCGCTGCTCTTCCTGTTTGGCTCTTGTATCTCTTGCCGAGTCTAGCCGTTAAGGTTCTAATAGTTTGATCCTTTTTTATAAAGGTACTGCTAAAGATTCTGCCGTTTGTTTCTCTTATTAATTCTTTTGCTTGGTCTGTTGTTATTGTTTTCATTTGTTTATTGTTTTATTATTTTATTAATTATTTCAATCGCTTTAATTGGTTGTATTAATCCTTTCTTTTCTTCTTCTAGTATGGCTTTTATGTTATTTAGTTTCATGCTATCAATTAAGTAAAGTTTTTGCGCTGTGTCTGTTGTTGTTTTCATTTGTTTAAATGTTTTAATTGCTTAACATCCTGATGTTAGTACTGCAATGATTAGTAGAAATGTTAATTGTGTGTCTGACCAGTTAGTAAGTGGTAATTGTCCTTTGCTCATTGTATTATGTTTTAATAGTTATTTTTAAAAGTTTCTTTTATTTCTCTTCCTAGTCTAGTGTTAAAGCCGTAAGAGTGTGTATAAATTCCTTTTATTGGCTCATTCTCTACCATAAAAAAGAATATTTCTAAAGGGCTGCAGTTGTATTGTTTTGCAGTCGTTCTACTTGCTTTTACAAGTTTTTTAATATCGTGCTTTATATATCCGTATTCGTTAAGAATATATTCTTTTGCTGATTTTGTTGTTAAATTTTTCATAGTTTTATTAGTTTTAAGCGTTTATAATTGTTTTTTTTTAATGATAAACTAAACCTACTTTTTTATTGTCTTGTATTGCTTTTAAATCGTTATCTGAGGCGTTTACATAACCTGCTGCTTCTAACAATTCTTTGCTTTTAAATATTCGTGCATGGCGGTGCTTATTTACATTAATTAAATTATCAGTTTTTGAACCTTCAGAAAATATTATTTTTAAATTTTTAGGAAGTAGTAACCCATCAATAAAAAATTTTATACTTTTTGTATAAGCGTAAAAAATAACATCTTTGTTTTGTGTTGCTATACTTATCCATTTATTAAGATATGCAATAGAATAGAAATCGCCGCTATCATGTATGCGAATATGCGTTACTTTCTTTTTTCTTATCTCTTCATTCATTAAAGGAATAAAAGTATTTGTTTTGCTTATCTTATATTTTTGCTCCATTAGGTCCTGTATCTTTGGAAATCTTGTATAATTTCCTTTTTGAGCATAGCAAAACTTTACACATTCTTTTGCAAACGGACATGTTTTCTTTCCTGATTTAGTTTTATAAGCAGGTATTGAAAAGTTAAAAATTTTTGCTTTATTCTCTTTGCTAGTCTTTTTCATTTTAGCGTTCTGTGTTAGTAAATTCATTTTTTTATAGTTTTAAATTAATAGTTATTGTCTTATTTTATAAACTCCAATTTTTGGAATTTCTTTTACTTCTTCTTCTTCTTCTTCTTCTTTGTTGTAACATTCATTACAAATATCCTCATAATCGTGCATAGTTAGAACCTCGTTACATTCTGAGCATTTTTTGTTATTGCCGTTCCAATTAATAGGATTATTGTTGTCATTACTTATATGATTATCCATTTTTTAAAGTTTTAAAGGGTTAGTATTTACATTCAATTATTAATATAGTTGCCAATACAGTAGCGCCAAAGAAACAAACCAATGCAATAGTATTAAGTATTTTATTTCTTTTAATTCTCTTTAGTTCTGTTAAGTTTACAATATTGTAATTTTGCACCTTATTTTTTACGAAAAAGTTTGCCGCTTCTTCCTCATTCAAAAAATAATCTTTGCTGCTTCTTTTGTTTGTAATTTTGTAATTGTTCATAGTTTTAAAGTTTTAAATTAAATTGATAATTGCGTTTGCTAGTCCTCCAAAAAATACAATACTAAAAAATATTGTTGTTATTAGTTCGGCTGTGTTTGTGTTTTGTGTTTTTGTTTTCATAGTTTTGTAGTTTGTTTTTAGTTTGTTAATTGATTGATCCGTTAAATTTTTGCAAAGGTTTTAATTCTTTGCACTTTCTTTTAATTTCTTTTATGTAGTTTTTTATTTCTTCCTTTGTCCCTTTTATTCTTACTATCCTCCCATCCATTAAAAAAACATGATCTTTTGTTTTTGTGTTTTGTGTTTTTGCTTTCATAGTTTTGTAGTTTGTGAGGGGTGTTTTAAGCCCCTCTGATTGATTTATATTTTATTTATGTGTTTTTCTATTGTTGAAAACTTAACCGCTTGTTTTACTATCTTACCATTCAAAACAAGATTAAATTTGTTGTTTTGCTTAATTACCTCTACATGTATAAAAGGGTTATTTAATAGTTCTACTTCTGCAACCTCATTATTTAACATGTATTTCATTACTTGAGGACTGAACTCTGAAGGGTTTGTAAATTTGTAGTTTTTCATTTTGTTTATTTTTTTTTGTTTGTTTGATGGTGTAAAGATACACTTTTTTAACAAATACAGCAAAAATGTTAAAAGTTTTTTTTCTACTCTAGTAAAACAGCATAAAATAAGTATAAAATAAGGCTATTTTAAGCAAATATGAAAATTAAAAAAGTGCTTTTTTGCCTCGTTTTTGGTTGTCCTGGTGCAAATGTTGTTTTTTATATATTGTATTTATATGCTTTTTGTGGTTCGGTTGGTTGGCTCAATTTTAGAGGTTGAAAATTTGCAATAGATAGAACGCGCTACGAATAACAAAATATTTTAATTATACTAATATTTTACAATAAAGTTATTAACAATTTAATTTTCTAAAAAGTAGGTGTAAAGGTCCGCCAGGAACTAACAAAAATAAAATCTCACTCAAAATCTCCTACCCAACAACCCTGGGCAGTTTCAGCAGTTTCAGGGCAGTTTCACAGCAGTTTCAACAAGGCAGTTTCAAAACAGAAACAGTTTCAAGAAAAGTTTTAAAAAAAGTTTTAAGGAATTTTCATATACCAATCAAGGACATCCATACATTCTTCAAGTCCTTTAACCACCTTAGCATAGTAGCCTGCTTCATTGAGGTCGGCAACCCATTGCTTTTGTTCTTTGGATGGATAGCAAGTCTTGTCTGCTTTAATCTCTAGGAATAGTCCTGCATACTCACTATTGACTTTACAGATTTGCATATCAGGAAAGCCTTTAACATAGCCAGTCTTTTTGGCTAGTATTGCTTGTTTCATGGAGGTTCTTATGCCACCTAGTGATGCACAGTATCTTAGATTAGGATAAGTGTATTGTATATAGGTACAGAATGATGATTGGACTAATGCTTCTTTTTTCATAGCCATACCCCCTATGCCCCCTTATGCCCCCTATGCCCCCTATGCTTACCCCCTACACCCCTTGTTCCCCCATCAGTATAAGTCTTACCCTTTATTAGTTGGTACATTAAAGGTTGTGATACACTATACTTCCTAGCAAGAGATGATATAGTTATCTTCTCTGTAGCAGTAGTGTATTCTTCTCTGATAGCATTGGCTTCTTCCACAGTAAACTTTCTTCTGGAGTAACCACCACCTCTACTATCTTTTCTATCTTCTAATTTTATCTTTCTAATTTTTGGCATAATCTAATATTCATCTTCAAACCTATCAGTAGTTTCACCATATTGATTTTCAATATCAATACTTGTAATTATAACATCTACTTTATTTAGGTTCTTTTTATTTATGTAACAAATTCTATCTATTAATTCTTGGTCATTCTTTATTTCATTGATGTTAGATGTAAGAACAAATGTATCTAGTATTCCTGTAACTGATTTCCTAGTTACAACTTTTTTATTCTTTATCTCGTAAGATACAAATACTCTAAAGATTGGTTTTTTCATTTTGCCTCTTTAGTTTATCAAGTTCAAACTCTAAGTGATTGATAGCCTTCTGTATGCAATCTATTTGAGTGTCGTGCTTACGCTTGGCTCTAAGGACATAACTAATGCAAGTGCCAAGATTATAAGACAAATCAAAATCTTCAATAATATTTCTTGCTTCATATCCAAATACTTCTCCAATATAGTAGTTAGGTGTTTTGTGTTTTTCATAGTCTATTTTTGTCATATTTAATTCTTCTTTTGTTAATAGCATCTTAGGGTTAATCTTTCCTCCACTCCATTTATTATCTTTATCTTCTACCACCTCATCCTGCCAAGTAGTAGTTGGAGTCCACCCATTCCTACCTTTCTCGTAATAATATTTATTATGCTTTGTCATCTAATTTATCTATATTGTTTTCTAATTTCTTATTCTCTTGTCTTGCTATCTTACCTTCAATATAAGATAAAGCAAATATATATAAAATCGCCACACCAACAATCATACTTGTACCAATAGTTACGCTATTCATTTTCCAAGAGGTTTAGTAATTGATGTGAGGTATATATTCTATCCTTACCACTATAATTTTCATATATCATTGTGAAGTTATCATTCTTCCAAGTCCATAAACTCTTAACTCCATTCTTAATATGGGATTTCAACACCCACTTAATTGTTTTATAAGTTCTTTCCTCCATATTATTTTTCATTTTTATACCAAACTCCATAACCTTTTGCCTTACCTGTAAATGGAACTTTTTTAAGTACAACTAATTTTTCTTCCTCACCCTTTTTATACTTAGGATTTTTACTATTTAATTTTCTCTTTTTCATATCTATTGTTTTAAGTATTGTCTTATTCTGCTTTCACTTAACTCATACTTCTTAGCAAGTTCCTTTACGCTTTTTCCTTTGCTATGTAAATACTGACAATGTTTAGCCCTTCCTAAAATTTCATCACTTTTGATGTCTGTCCATTTATTATCTTTACTATTGTAGTTTTTCATATTGTTTTATTTTAATTAGGACAATAAGTTTGGTGGGTCAGTAAAAAACAAGGAACTTTAACCATTATTAAAATTATTATTTTACCCACCATACTCATCATCTATAAATTCAGAACAGAAATAACCCTCTAAAATACAAGCGATTAATACTACTCCCCATATTATCAATATTGTTTTCATTTGTCAAAGATATAAAAATATTTCAATTTTATACAAATTAATTCCTAAAACTTTTCCCCTTGATAATCACCACTTTACACTTCCTCAACCTATCTAAAGTCCTTTCATCATACCTTTCTTTAAGTGCTTGAGGTGTTAAATTTGTAGTTATTAGTAATGTTTTAGAACTATCCTCAGCATAAGAAATCGCATCAGCAACTGCATCTATCTTAGTACCATAATCATTTTTAATACTCTCAGTTCCTAAGTCATCAATGATAATGAATGGTGCTTTGTTTCTATCAACTGCACCTAATTCTTTTGCAGGAACGCTTCTTAATATCTTATTTGTTCTAGTCCTGAATATAGCAGGAATAACAAAGTTTAAGATAGTTGATTTACCTAACCCACATTCTCCCATCAACATCAAACCTCTGCCTTTTGTATCTACCATCCAGTCAATAATCTCATCATAAGCAGGTAAATGCTCATACTTATCAACTGTTCTATCGTAATACTCAAAAGACTTAATGAACATTTCTTTTATTTCTTCTCTTACTCCAAGTTTATATCTGTTGTAAACTTTTGGCTGCAGGAAGTCTGCATTTTTAAATGTATCTTCTATTGTTCTCATAGTTTAAAATTTACCATCACCATAATCTCCTCCTTTTTTATGTCTGTGTGATGTAGTGTTATTATTATTAGTTTTATTTTGTCTTTTCTCCCAAGTCCTTACACAAGCCTTCCAATCTTTCATTTTGTTTTTACCTATCAACCAATTTTTACTTTCATAGAAATCAAAAAAAGTTTCTGCATCAATACCATTATTCCTCCATAAACAATATTCTTTAATATCATTAACTTCTGGTTTTTTAAAAGAAACCCCTTTATTATTAATATGTTTATCTTTAGATAAACTAATACTATCTTTAAAGTTTTCTTTAATACCCCCCTTAAAGTTTTCTTTAATACCCCCTTTAAGTTTTCTTATATACCTCCTTTCAATTTCTTTAGTATTTCCTTTATAGATGTAATGAGTTGATATATAGCCATTTGCAACTAATTCACTTACCCATTTAGAAATAGTAACAGTACTCTTACTATAAAGGTTAGAAAAGTATTTATTTGTAGCAAAGCACTCACCATTAATATTAAGTAGTGCAGTTATTTCAGCATATAATAATTTAGCATTTGCAGTTAGATTCTTATCATATCTAACCTCAGCACTTATTATAGCATAGTAGTTTGGTTGTTGTTTCATTGTTTTTAGTTTTAGTTATTTTTTGGTATCTCTAATTCATAGCACTCTGTATAGGTGGACATAACTACAGTCCACTTACTTACCTGTTCGTGAGTAAACCAGCAAAATCTTGCGTATAAGGCGTTCAATGGCTGTATGAACAAATAGTGCGTAACTTTCTTTTTAGGGTTGTTATGGGCTTTAAAATTGATTCTAAGGGCATTTCCCTCACTCTTTACGCCTTTAACATCAATGTAATTTAATTCACCAATACCTTCCATAATTAAATCAGCCTCAACAACTGGTCTTTCCTCAAGTAGTGGTGCAGCCTTATATCTTATACCCTTATTGTTCTCCATCAGATGTCTTGCAATAAGTTCTGCAAATATTCCTAACTGAGATATAGAGTGTTCTTGATTACCTCTATATTTTTCTGTGTTTTTATTATAAACATCAGCAGATAACATACTCCTTACCTTAGCAAGTTCATCAGATAGTTTGATGAAAGTGCTAGGATAAGTTGTTTTTTTCCATTTAATCATTAGAATGGTAAGTCATCATCTGTTTTTGCTGTAGATTTCTTAGCAGCAGTTTTAGAATCTTTTGGTGGCTCATAAGTATTTACATAAGCATAATGAGTTGCACCTTTTTCAGATGGTTCTCTCCTTTCTGAAATCACCATAGAAATCCAACCATTCTTTGAATTTGCTTGTAGTTCATCCATTTTGAAATTAGCAACCATCATTGTACCATACTTCGTATCAATATTTTTGATACTACTTGGTAAGTAAACCTTCTCTTTCTTGTCTGTCATTTTTTAATTTTTTAATTTTATATAATTTAGTTAATGATTTATTGATTTGTTCTAATTGAGTTTCTAGTCCTAATATTTCTTCATCTACCTCAACTTCAATAACCCTATCTTCTACTCTTTTAAAAGAATCAGTATCTTCAGGATAGTTATTGTAAAAGAACTCAAACTTTCTTGTGTGATGTATAATAGATGCGTGATGCAGGTTTGTTACTCTACCTATCTCACTAAGAGTTAATCCAAACATCTCTCTTAATATGTAGATATACATTCTCTTAGCAAATATAATGTTTTTCTTTCTACTACCCAAAAACATTTCTTCTTTCTTAATGTCGTAAATTTCTGCTAATTCTTCTGTGATTACATTGTGATAGTAATCGCTAAATTTTAATCTTTTTCTTCTCATTTTGTTATAATTTAATTTAAGTCGTACACTATTGTATCAACTATGTCTTGTATGTTTAACCCAATAAAGTCTGCTAATGTCTTAGCGTGAATGAATCTAAGTGATGGTGGATTCTCTATAAACTTTCTACTTGTAGCATAATTAACTCCAAGTATCTTACAAAGTTTTAAATTAGATACACCATATATTCTTAGTAGAGCCTCAAACTCGTTTCTGGATTCTCTGATTTGTACTAATGAATATTTATTAGTCATTTGCCTGTAGTTTTTTAGCATACTTTAATAAACTTTCTTTTGGTACTTTAAACTTATGCTTATCTCTGTGGTAGAAATCTATTACCTGCTCTTTGTTCAATACCTTCATTACATCATCTTCAGCAATTTCACCTACAAGCATATCTCCATTCCACACTAAGTAAGTGTAAACCTTAGAGAAATGATTATAAATCTCTATGCCCAAATACTCCATCTTTGAACATTTTTTCCCATTGTTTTCTTGTGTCTTTTTCATATCTGTTTTCATATATTTTAGTTATTATTTCTTCTGCTTCTAGTTCTGTTAAATCATTTATTCTTCCTAGAATATCAGATTTCATTCTTTCTGTAAAAGATGTTAGGTCAATATTACCCTCAATGATAAGCCATTGGGTATGTGTAATACCACTAGGCTCACCATCAAGAATATTATCTATCCAATCATCATTCATTAATCTACAATCTCATCCTGACCAAATACTCCTTGCTCATAGAATCCTGCAATCTTTAAAACAACTCTACTCATTGCTCTCTTTTCAGCCATAGAAACAGGGAACTTCTTACCACCTCCCATTAAGTTGCTGTTAGATGCTTCACCAAAACTCATAGCGTTCTTAACCTCATTACCAACTTTCATTGATGCTGCTGCTCTTAATACGCATATTCCTTTTTCTATATCCATATTGATTACTTCATAAGCAACTGTAATATTGTTTCTTGATACAATCTTATCAATTCCAGTTCTTGTGATAATTACAAACCCTCTCTTGTCTTTGTAAATATCTTCTTCTACTAAACCGTTCTCTTTGTAAAGCCTTCTTAAAGCCTCTTTTCTAGTTTCTACAATTGGTTCAGGTTGTTTCTTCAGTTTTTCTTGCATTGTTTTTTTTGTCATTTTGTTATTATTTTGATTATTATTATGATATTGTTCTGCAATATCGGTTAGTGTGTTAATTTCTTGTGATTGCTCTTGCTCACGCATTTGCATAAATTCTTCTTTCATTCTTCCCATAATTTTATAGTTTTAGTTAGTAATTTTGTCTTGTTGGACAATGTAGATAATCATAAGTATTATGATTGTAGGTACTGCGATTAGTGTTTCCATTTAGTTTATTGTTTTAGTTATTAATTGATGCAAAGATATAAAATTGGAATTACCCACCAAAACATTTTTAACAATTTTTTGATAAATGTTTACCTGCTAGAAGTAAATTGTATGAAAATTATGTGATATTTTAGAAATAATGCACCAAACGAGCCACTTGCCCACTTGTTTTTTCGTGCAAAAATCCTTCAACTGCTTTAGGAACTCCAACATATCCTTTTCTTGAGTGCCAACTATCAGTTCCTGATGGGCTACGCATATACTCTACAGTAACTCCTATAAAGTCTTTAGCATCTAGCCACTTATGCTTAACTTTGTGGTGTAAATGATGTAGATACCAATATCTATATTTAGTTTCACTCCACATTATTGGTTTTTCTTGAGCCATCATTAAAGGTAAGTTTGCCATCTTAGCACCATCTCCATGCTCTAAGCCAATTAAGTTCTTACCATACTTATAATACTTTCTATGTGCTACACTAATATCAAAAGTAATATCTCTGTCGTTTCTAAACCAACTCTTTAATGCGTGTGCCAAATGAAATCCACTTTGATAGTCATGATTACTCATTGAATGAACAACATCTACAGGTGCTATCTCTCTTAGCATTTCTACACACTTAACATATAGTGCTAATGCAACCTCAAAATGTTCCCACCACTTACCATCTACATCTTGACCTGTACCTGCTGTAGTTTGATTATATACATTATCAATATGTAAAACATCATTACCTATGCAAAACAATATCCTTTCTACCTCAAAGCCTTCTGCCTTATATATAAGTCCTTCTAAGCCCTCTAAAACACGCATACAGGCAGTTTCAACATCATACCCATCACCAGTTTCAACTCCATTAGCATATTTACCTATATGTATATCTGCAGGATTTATTACTAATAAATGATTAGCATCTTTATTATCTCTTTTTACTGAAGGATAATAAGGTGAATGATTTTCAATGAAGT
>Ga0208299_1002995_pt1 | contig 10931 bp, 8 predicted proteins | sample 15_taG_FD_184089 | JGI IMG/M metagenome (GOLD analysis project Ga0208299, IMG submission 184089) | Marine viral communities from the Subarctic Pacific Ocean - 15_ETSP_OMZ_AT15312 metaG (SPAdes) (version 2) | ecosystem: Environmental > Aquatic > Marine > Oceanic | place: Pacific Ocean | collected...
AAATAACAAAGTCAAGCCAATAAGAGTTTATTCGTTTAAATCTTTTTTTAGTTGAAATATTTTTAAGATATCAACATCAAACGTACTTTCATTAAACACCCTGTTTAATAAATTTTCTTTAACTGATAACAAACTTTCCTTAAGAGATAAATCCGCATCAACGATTTGTTCATTTACAATACCTAAACAATCTTTAATTGTTGATTCAAAAAATTCAATCTTATCCGAAGTGCTTGATTCCAATATAGTGTTAATTAATTTTTTACTACCTTTCGATAATTTCTTATATTTTTCATTATACTTGTCAACAACAATTGAAGTTAAAATTTCGTTTGAAACTCCCAATGATTCATTAACTTTTTTAATACCTCTTGTTGAATTAGATTTTATATAATCTGATGCAACATCAATACTATCTATAATTTTATTAATGGTTGAGGCATTCTTTTCGGTAAATATAAGTGTTGAAATACTTTCATGTAAGGGTTTCATTCTATTCTCATCATAAATATTTTTAAAATCATCAATTTTGTTAGAGATATACTTTGTTAATTTTTTGTTTGATTCTAGTATTTCTTTTTTTGAGTATTTGTTCATTAAGGCAATATTTTCTTTAATATATTCAACGGCCTTGGTTTTACTTTCTTCAATTTTATCTTCAATATTTTTATATATTAAAAATTGTGTCCTTAACACTTCATTTTCTTTTAATGTTTTAAGATAAGTTTTAAATATTTTTTGTCTTTTAATATCCTTATTACTTATTGCCTCTGACAACATATCATTATATATTGCCTTTATAAATCCAAAATTTTTCATAGTTAATTAATTTTAATATTAATAAATATATGATAAAATGTATTAATCAATAATATTATTAATATCATTAATCATATCGTTTATACATTTATTAATTTTTATATTTTTATCTGTTATTTTAACCCGTTCAACCTTATTATTCTTTGGTTTCATTGATTCTAACAATTTATCAAATTCACTTTCTTTTTTACACACTTTATTATGTTTTTTCATTTGTTCCAATAATAAATTTTCATCTTTTTTTACAGATTCCTCAGTTGGCTCATCACCACCAAAATCAAGGTCATCACCACCCTCATCACCACCAAAATCAAGGTCATCACCACCCTCATCACCACCCTCATCACCACCAAAATCAAGGTCATCACCACCCTCATCACCAAAATCAAGACCACCAACATCACCACCACCGAAGCCACCTCCACTACTACCACTACTATCACCACCACCTTCAGCACCCTCACCACCAACATTTTTAGCGATATTAATGTCACCATAAAGCCTATCAACTTCATCAAATGTTCCAGTATATTTTATAACTTCTGGTGTATTTTCCATTTCAGCTGATGCTGCTTTTTCTAATCTCTGTTCTAATAGGTCTTGTTTAATCTCATCGTCTGACCACCCAAGTATTTCTCTTTTAGCTTTTGTCATGGACATAACACCAAAACCATTACCACCATCACTAACAGCATCCTTATATAGATTTACCTTAGATTGTAAATGTTCTAACTTAAGCATTTCAGCTTGTGTCGATGGGTTGTTAAGTGTTAGTGTGAAATTATCTAACTCATCTTCTAAACCAAGCAAGAATAAATGCAATATTGCTATTTTATTTAATTCCATTATTAATGCTTGTTGTATCCTATTAATAGTTCTAGCAAATCTAACATCCTGGAGAGCTAAATTCTTCCCCTCACCTTGTGGGTCTTCAAAACCAAGAAAGGCTTTTGGTACCCTTAATGCGGTAAATAATTTTCGCTGGAGGTACTCTATATCTGCTATCGCATCCAAATTAGAATTTTTAATGAATACCCCAGATTCTATCGCAAATGTATGATAATTATGGTATTTTTCATCACCATCTACGGTAATAGTTCCAGTGTTCATTTTGTTTTCTAAGTATTCTATATTAATAATCTTATGGTTATATAATATTTTCTTTTCTTTATTTATAAAATATCTCCAAGCTCTAACATTTTTATATCCTAATTCTTCAGCGGTAATCTTACACCATTCTCTATAATTTTTAAACCCACGTTCTTTAATCATTTTGTCTAGGTGATTTCTAGTGAATTCATTTAAATTAGTTAATGAACTTCTAATACTTTTATTAGTGCTGAAGAATTCATACATAAATTCTTCAGATTTATTAAGTTCTATTAGTGTTAAATCTACCTTACCATATTGTTTAAACATTTCAAAAAACATATTATAAAGTGTGTTGGTAAATGTTAATTTTTGTTTTTTATTAAAAACTTTATTTTTATATTCTTCACTTTCCCATAATTCTTTAGCTTTAATTGATTGTTTTTCTTTAGAGGAACCCTTAGACCAGTAATTACGTGAATTTTTGGTTCTAACAATATCAAAATTTAATTTATTTGGGTTATTAAGATAAGTATTTTTAGCTTTATCCCTAGAATTAATTGAATTTAATTTAGATTGTATTCCTCTAAGTTTCTTTTCTTCTTCAGTTAAGTTTGAAATATAGGTATTAACCCCTTTACGTATTTTTTCCTTATTTTCTTTGGGGTTAGCCCAAATAGTTTCCAATATAACATCTTGGTGTAATTTAATATGGTCTAACACATTCATCCAAACTAAGTTACTTGGGTTATTATTAAAACGATTATAATCCTTATGATGCCTTACTAATTTATTTTTATTGGTGTATTTTTTATCATACACATATTCTTCAATAATGTTTGTATTATTTAAATAATTAGTAACCATCCTATGGGTGAAAACCCATTGTTGTTTAGAACTATCCCAAACACGCTCATAATTATTTGTATTAGATTTAATCTTTTTAGTGTCTTTATAAAAGGGCATTAAAGAGTCCCCAATATTTAAATCTTTGGCTTCAACAAATCCATTAGTTCTATGAACCCATTTATGGTCTGGAGTAGTTATAATTTCTTCACCATTATCTAAGGTAATTTTAATTACTTCAGCATTATTTCTAGTTTCTCCAGCCCACGTAATCATACCTGGTGCTAATTTACCAGTCTGTGGGTCACACGAATACACCCATAAATCTCTATTACCATTATCCCATTCATTAATTATTTCATTAAGTTCCAATGTTCTCCCATCTAATAAAGGGATTCTAGTATCTAAAGCGATACAAGCCCCAGCCAATGTATCAATAGGGTTTGGTGCATCTTCACTTCTAACGGGTATGAAGAAATCCTGGTCATTAGCTAATTGGTTATATTGTAAATCAATTTGACCAGTTTGTGGGTCAATAATTGGCATTCTTTTAAATCTATTTGCAATCTCATCAACATATGCTGGTACGTCTTCATCATCAATATTACCAACATATATTTTATATACTCTTCTTTCTGGTGCCCTTGTTACCCTATAAATCAACATAGCATCTTCAGATAGAATTAATTGTTTCCAAATCCTTCTAGCTTTCTCTAAAACACTGGTACCATATGGCAATCGTCTATCGTCACCCAATAACCTAAAATGTGCAATTTGCCATGAATTAAATTCTACATCCCTACCTCTCCAAATAAATTTAACTTTTGGTTCTTCCTCACTAGATGCGCTATTAGTGTTAGTGAGTCTACTGTATAAATCTCCCTCTCTACGTTCAATCTCAAAGTTTGGCATTTGCCTACAACCAATAATACCAGCCTTATCATCGATATTTAAAAAAACAAAATTATCACCATATTTACATACATTTCTAGTCCACATTGGTAGGGATGTGTGAATATCCAATCTATTAAAAAATAAGTCCTCTAATATTGTCTTAACTCTCTTAGAGTCGGAGTAAATGTTTAATACTCTCCCCTTTTCGTTTACCGTTGTGGATTCTTCCATAAAAATATCTAATGCGGCAGAAATTTCTGGGTAGAATTCCATACTTTCAAAATCAGAATATGACCCAATTCTTGTTGTTTCATAATGAACAGCTTTTTGAAAAAGTTCATTATCTACTTTTCTCCACGTTCCACCTAAATATTTATTTTGTTGCGCTTGTAATTTCGCAACATCATATTCTGCTTTATCTTGTGTTTTTAATAAAACATCATTACTTATAGAATATCTATTAGTTTTATCTTTTTGTATATTAACTCCATCTGGACCAAATATATTATTAAGCCTTTGAAATATTGTTAATCTTTTCTTCGCCATATTTATTTTAATTTATATGTATAATTATAATGAATTTATTAAATAATTAAACCATTATATCAATAATTATTTAAATCTACCAAATAACCATAAATAGTCACCATTTGGGTCTTGCATATTCTTAGAAACATTTCTACTAAACTTAGGTTTTTTCAATACCTTTTTATTATTTACTACCCCAGTATTATTATCTTCGTTTTGTTTCTTATTAGAGCTACCTATTCTCCAACTAGATAACATGGCTTTATTTTGTTTTTCCATCTTTTCTAATTTCTTAAATGAATGCTCAAGAACCCAAAGTGCCATACACATAGCCATAATTAAATCATCATGATAACCCCTCATGTGGTCTGGCCTACCATTTCTATATACAAACGTTTTCATTTCAGAAATCAATCTTCTTGATTTAATTATAACACCATTTTCCCTAACCATTCGTTCAAAATTGGCAATCATTGGTAATCTAACCCCATTAGCATTAAATCCTGGTATCTTACTATCTTTTGAATGTGGTGTTAATTGCGCCTTTTTACTATTCAGTATTTTGCCTCTTGGTGCGTCATAATGTAAATATTTATACTTCATTTCAAGTAGTTTCAACACTGTTGCAACACCCATTCCACCAGTAATATCAACGATAGTATAAGCCTTATATAAATTACCATATTCATATATGATTTCAGCCAATAAATCTGGTGGTATTTTCCCTTGATACTCCATAACTTGTTTCATTGTCGTGAAGTCAACTATTACAATAGTCGATGAATCTTCACCATCTCCTCTCGCAACATCAGAACTAAGTATATATTGGTGACCTTCTATTGGTTTTTCCCAAATCCAATATTCTTTTTCTCTACCATCAACCCAAACTGGGTCCTCAACGTTATTTTCTTCGTGAAATATAATATCTTCATCAGCAATAACATTACCACCAGAACCAAGAAATGAAACATCTAACTCTTGTGCAATCTTTTTTACATTATTATTTAATGTCATGCACATATTTTCATACCATGGGGATGTTGGCTTATAACCATTCTTTATCCTAACCGTATATTTTTCATTTATAAACTCAAATTCGTTTATTTCTTCCAATATATTTCCCTTATCATCCTTTTTAATCCAACATAAACCTTTATTATACCTTGGGTCTTCATACCATCTCATTTCAATGATATTATAATTGTTTTTACCGCTTTTGGATTGTTCATACGTCTTATAATATAGAGAATCCATACCATTCGGTGTTGAAATAAGCATCACCCTACCACCAGTAGCACAAGAAGACATTGCAGCAGCATAAACAGCATCACCATTATCAATAAATGCGGCCTCATCAAATATTAAATATGTTGGAGTATAACCCCTTAATGCATCTTCAGATGTCGCCACAGCTATTATTTGACAACCATTTGGTAATTCAACTTCTATTTTTGAATTTGATAAGAATATATCTTTTTTTTCTTTTTCTGGGGTACCATAATACTCATCACCCCATACCCATCTTGGCATTTGCAATAAGTAGTCTTTTATACCTCTAAGAAATTTTTGCGCTAGTTTTAATTTATTTGCAATAAGTAAAACCGTTTCTGGGTTATCTGAGTCAGCAAATGCACACTTTACGGCCATATATGCCTGTGTAGTTGTTGATATACCAGCTTGTCTTGGTTTTGCCACAAGATTGAACCTATGGGTGTCATATGCTCGTACTATTTGCTTCTGCCTTGGGAATAGTTTGAATGGTACAAACCCACCTTGTGTATTATCTTTTGTTTCGAGATAAGTTTCAATTGCGTACACAGGGTCTTTAATAGATTTAAAGTATTCGGTTAATATTTCTTCATTAGTTAGCATATATATAAATATGTTACCTAATCATTAAAATGAAAAAACCACCCAATTGGGTGGTTTATAGTAATTTTAATTTAAAATCTTCATCCGACTTCTCAATATATTTTTTGAGTGATTTAATTGATGTTTTAAAGTCAATATTGTTTGTTCAATTGGTGAAGCAAGTCCAGATACTATTCGTCAATATATTCTTTCACAAAGTTAGTGTTTGTCGCTTACATCCCAATGGGTTTTACGCCCCTAATAAATCCTCTTCATTGAAGTATTGGTCACCCATAGCTTCATTGAATTCATCTTCCTTAATCTGTTCTTTTATTTCATTAACCATTTTTTGAACTACTTTCTTACTCTTTTTGGTTCCAGATATTATTTCTTTCATTAGTGGGTTAAAATCCTTTGGGGGTAGGCTTGCCATATCAGCATAAACATGATGCTTAAGGTTAAAATCTTCATCTGGCATTGCCTTACAAAATTTACCCCATATTGCTGGCCCCAAACGCATATCCCATGGTTCTGCTTCAATGAAATCGGCTTTATTTATAACATATACGGAGATTTTTTTCTTTTTTGGTAACCCATGTGAAGATAATACCTCCATAACACCTTTACATAATTCATGGACTAATACTGGGAATACCATAGCTTGTGCTTTAACCTTTGGTACTTCACCACTAAAGTCACATTCAGACTTTCCACCACTAACCATTTTTTCCATATTTGGTATGATAAAAAACATATAATCAGCGGCTGACATCATTTTATTATAAATGTTGGGTAGTCTTGGGTTTAAGTTAACTAAGTCATCATTTACCATATGAAACATATGATTAACCTTTTTTGCTGCCCCTTGTGTCATGGCATTTAAAACTCTTCTTTTCTTAACTTCAGAATTTGCATTAACCAGTTCATCATGATTATTAAATTCAAACTCTTCTTCCATTCTTTGTGGACCTTTATTACTTATTGTACCTTCAAGAGTTATATTATTGGTTAATTCTGACTCAAAGTTTATTGCCCCCTCTGGTATATCAAATTCTTCAGACACCATCTTAACGGCCAATTCTTGTAGGAATTCTTTGTGGTTTGATTCCATTTGAATTGCATTTCTAACCAATGGCATTTGTTGTTGCATCATTTCACGATTATTTATTTCATCCACATCAAATGCCGCACGACATCTATTAACCACTTCTTTAAATCTTTCTCTAATTAATTTCATCTCACTAGTCATTTCATCACCTTCTGGCATTATACCACATTCTGATAATGAATGACATCCATTTCTTAAATCCTCCTCCAATTTTGGGTGAAGTCTTTCTGTAATGTTTTCCTCATAAAGAAGATTCTCAAGTATTAATTTTTTACCTTTTTTCATGTTTATCTTTTTATTTCTTTTTTCATAATTTTAATATGTTATCAAATGAATATTCTAAGTTTCCCATAATAATTTTTAATATATTTTTGTATCTGGTAATAATTTTTTTATTCGTTCAATTTCTTCATCACTTATCGGGTTATTATGTAAAGACAACCTCTCCAAATTGGTGAACTTCTCAATACCTTCTAAACTGGTTAGTTTGTTATTAGATAAATACAACTCCTTCAAATTGGTTAGATTGGTTATGCCTTTTGGCAATGTGGTTAGTTTGTTATTATCTAAATACAACACCTTCAAATTGGTTAAATTCTCTATACCTTTTAAGTTGGTTAGTTTGTTATTACGTAAATCCAACCCCTTCAAATTGGTTATGCCTTTTGTCAATGTGGTTAGTCGGTTATTAGATGACCTCAACCATATCAAATTGGTTAAATTCTCTATACCTTCTAAACTGGTTAGTTTGTTATATTCTAAATTCAAATACTTCAAATTGGTTAGATTGGTTATGCCTTTTGTCAATGTGGTTAGTTTGTTATTAGATAAATCTAACCCCTTCAAATTGGATAGATTTAATAACTTATTTTTTATTGTGTTACCTTTTGATTTAGTTAACAATATACCATATATTGATTTAACCAATTCATCAACATTAATACCTTGTCCCTCTCCAAGAGCATATGCTAATTCAATATTTGATTCATCTCCAGATTTTAATAGATTGATTATTTTATCCACATCACTTGGTTCTTCATTTAAAAGAGATTCTCTAAACCTTTGTTTTATGTAGTGTTTCATAAAAAAATTATCTTTTTATATCACCAACTCTAATTGTTTTTACAACTTTTCTTGGTTTTTTGTTTAATATGGTTTCTAATAATTTTCCTTTAGTTATACTTACTGTTGTTTCATTAGTATAATCTTCATCTTCTTTTTTTCTATGTGACTTTTTTATGGCATCTGCACCCAAAGAAGCTTGACAAATAGCATATGGGTTATCTACATTTGGTTGCTTCTTAACATCAGCAACACATCTATCAAATTTAGTAGTATGCACCTTATCTTTACCAACTTCATTTACTGGTTCATTGGCAGCAATTTGGGCTGCAATGTTATCAAGTTCGTCTGGGGGTAGGCTTGGTATTTCACTTTTAATTTTGTTTTTTGCTTTCTTAACGTCATCTAAATAGTCATCAGTGTTCTTTTCTATATTATTAATTTCCTCAATAACATGTTTCTTTTTAATTCTCATTTGCAATATTTTTATTAATTTCCTTATATTTCAGTATGATATCTTTTTCATATAATTTATCTTCAACAGTTTTAATATCTTCACCAAATTTAAAATAAAGTCTACTATCTGGGTATTCATCATAATCTGTTATATCTTCCCAAGCAAGTGCTATTATTCCATCTACAGCGTCCCATACCGCAAATGTGTCACTCTTTTGAACCAATTCAAAGTTTAGTTTAGAAGTTAGTCTACCAACCCTTGATACAAAATCAAATCCAGGTGGTGATGGTTTATTAGAAGCTGGATAAGCATCCCAATCATCACCATCAATATTATCTATTGATTCTGAAAATAAGAACTCGTAAAGGTGGTTTCCAACCCAATCCATACCAATTTCATTTATATATACTAACTTCATTTTCTACATCTTAGGTTTTGGTGTAACAACTGGCTTAGTTTTCCAAATCCTCTTTCTTCTTGGTGAAGGTTTTGTCGGACTAACTTTTGGTTTTGGCTTAACAGTTGGATTATTCATATTATATATGTTTTTGTATTAAATGTTCAATTTTACCCTTATTCACAATAATACGTGATTTTTTTGACTTATCCAAATTTTTACTTTGAAATGATTCATAAACATTGGCCATCTTAAACATTTCCTCCAAATTTTCTTCAGTGTCACCATCCTCATCATCACCCAAATCCTCATCACCACCCAAGTCTTCATCACCACCACCTAAATCATCATCAAATTCATCATCACCCAAATCTTCATCTTCACCCTCATCTCCAGATGTTTTAATTTTTTCAATAATATCTTTTTGGTCTGATTTATCCATTTCAGCGGTATGTGTTGCGGAAATAACTGAGTTAATGACATACTTTTCAAGGTCGAAATCTGGTTCGCCATTATCTTTTGTATATGTTCTAAGGGAGGTGCCTATTTTGCCAGCCAATTGTTGAATGAATTTTTCTGGGTCTTCTTCTTCATCAGCCTCAACACCTGGGTCAAATGGTTCGTCATCATCAAATGGTTTATCATTATCAGAACCTTCATCAGAATCCTCAAGAGAATCCAATGAAAAATCTTCTTCTTCATCAGATGCATCAAAATCTGGTTCACTGCTTGGTGCATCCAGTTTTATCTTATAGGATGTTTCTTCTTCTAAATCATTATAACCATCTTCCTCTTCTTGAAATAAACCTGTGCTTTTACTTGGTTTTTTATACTCAGTTAATCTTTTTTTTTTTAATATTCTAGATAAACGTTCAACAATTGACTCATCAAGTGGTCCCATTCCCTCAAAATCAGATTTTTGGTAGTTTTGCATCCAATCTGCCTCTTTTGTTTGTACATCAAAAAAAACAATCTCTTTTTCTTCACTAGACAATGTATCCCAAATATCTTTACCACCTACTTCTTCTATTGCGGCAGCAATAAGTTCTTCATTATTATGTAAGTTTTCTATTTGTTCCCTTTCTCCACTTTGTTTGGCGTATGAAATTGGGTCATACTCATCATCATCAATCATTTCCGTTATATAGTTGTTTAATTTACCAACTGTTAGTGTTTCTTTAGTTGTGTTTTCAACCAAAAATTTATCAATTAAACGTTCAGTTTCATTCAGCTTAACATCTTCCAATTCATCAATCGCATCCTTATCAGCCACATTATCACCAAAACCATCCTTCTCTTTACCCTTTTTATTATCATAAGACAATTTTGCACCCTTTTTGTTTACAATATATTCTTTGGATATGTTTTTATCCATTGGTTTTGTTTCACTAAATGCTTTATTAGGGGCAATTGCATGATGTTCATCAAGTATATTATCATTCTTGAATGTATTTATGTTTCCAGATTTTGAATGCGCCTCATTAAGACTAATAAACTTTAGGTTTAAGTGTTTTATGGCCTTAGCATATGAAGGGTATGATTTACTCTTTTTATTTTGTAAACCACCAATATATTTAAAATCTTCAGAAATAACATTTTTCTTATTCTTACATGACTTTATGTAGTATTCTTGATTCTCCCTAACAATGGCGTAAATATTACCATCTGGCCCATTCTTAGTTAATTCTATTACTGAACGATTAATACTTTCATTAATTGGTGCAACACCCATTAATTGCTTCACTCTACTTAATTTTTCAGTTCCTTTTAATCCAGTTGGTTTTACTATATTTCTTTTACTCATTTTTTAATTTATTATTATTATTTATTATTGTTTTTATGGTGCTGGATAATTACTTAATGTCGGGGACCCAGTTTGC
>Ga0208299_1002997_pt1 | contig 10923 bp, 10 predicted proteins | sample 15_taG_FD_184089 | JGI IMG/M metagenome (GOLD analysis project Ga0208299, IMG submission 184089) | Marine viral communities from the Subarctic Pacific Ocean - 15_ETSP_OMZ_AT15312 metaG (SPAdes) (version 2) | ecosystem: Environmental > Aquatic > Marine > Oceanic | place: Pacific Ocean | collected...
ATCGGTGTGCCATCCTAAACATCGAACACGACATCTACCAAGCATCAGGGGGTCGTCAACATCCTCAACAACTCCTTGAAACCAGATAAACCCATCCTTTCCCATAAAATTTTCCATAATTTAAAATCCCATTTTTTTTTAATTTTGCAATTGTACTTGATGCATTTGTATGGTGTATACCTACCCCACCGGCAGCATTCCACTCTTTAATGTTTTTTGGGTGGTCATCAATCAAAACATTTGGTTGACCTTTTTCATTAATAGCATAATTTCTTTTCTCTCTTCTTGTGACTAAATTAATATCTTTTCCTGAAAGTCCAAGATTTTTATTTACCCACTGTTCTTTATCTTTCTTTGCGTTTGGCATCCATTTTCTTGGATATGCAGATAGAATTTTTGGACTGTGTTTACTAATAAAATTCCAAAGTTTCTTTCCATCTGACATCCAATTTAAATTACGAAATAGGTGAGGAGACTTATTTGTTAATTCTTCTTTCTTATCTCCTGTTTCATCTTGCATCCAGTATTCTTTATCGGTATATGCTTTACCAAGAACTTGTTCTGCACCGTCTAAAAAGTTTGCTAAAACTTGGTCTAAATCACAATAGATTTCTGGTAAAAGATTTTCTTTTGCTTCATTAACAGGTTCATCCGATTGAAATATGCCTGCATTCTTTAAAGTTCTTGGAACATTATCCACAATCCATTTCATAGCCTGTGCGCGTAAATCCGCATCACTTGTCATTGATTTACCAGGCTCTTTTAAAGTTAAGTATTTAAAATCTTTAATTATAACTCTATCTGTTCCATACTTACTTTTTTGTTGTCCACTAAATTCATTACCGTCAGCATCTTTAAAAAATACAGTATGTTCTTTACCACCAAGAATAATATGAACTGAACCATTTATTCCTTTTGGTGTTCCACTGTTTAACATTTGCCACATATTGTTTGAAGCACCTTCATGTGTATCTAACATAATTTGGTCTGATACAACTCTTCCCCTTTTTGGTTCACGATTTTGTTTTACTGCAATTCCGTAGTTTGTTAATACCCAAACAACATGAAGATTTATTGGATTGTATCCAGCCTCCATTAATGAAGGGAGAATTGAATCGATATCATTTTTTTCTTTATATGAAATATCGAATAATATGTTTGGTAGCCTACCAACCTTGACATCACTTAATAATGCATCTAAAGTTTTATCTTTAATTCCTTTGTCTTTTACCCATTGGTGGAGAATAGAAGTATCATCGGGATTGTTTAAATCTAGTGATTTAAGTTTTGGATATTTATTTTTTAAGGCAGCAATTTTTAAAAATATATTTTTCCATTCATCAACATCACGCTTTTTAAATTTATTTCCTTGTAAGAAGTGTGTTCTGGCAAAACCTTTACCGCTGCCAGCACCACCCACCAAGAATATAACTTGTCCGTAATTTGCACCCTTACCAACAATGATTTCTTTCTCGTTGAGTAGGTGTAATCCTTCTGATATTTCATTAAATTGTGAAAATTGTAGTGTCATATATTGTCTTCTTATTTATGCTATACTGCTTGAAGCAGAATCGTCTTGACTTCTTAAAAAATTACTCGAAACTGGATACGGTTCAGATACAGAATCTTTACTTAATTCCATATTCATTTCATATCCTTGCCTCGTTATTACATGATTTATAGAAGTTACCAAATATTTACCTGTTATGTAATTATCCGTAGGTAGGGGCTTTTCTTCACCAGGTTCTAATGGAGTAAATTTAATAAAAACAATATCACCACAACTTCTTCGAGAATCACCAGAAACATTTACTTTAATTATGTGTGTTGATAATTGTTTTAATAAAGATTTTCTTCTTAATAACCATTCTTTATACTTTTCATTTTGTTCGACTGTTTCTCCACCTCTATCGTTTTCCATATTTAAATTTTTATGAATCGGGCAAAAAGAAAAAACTGTATCTTCTTCATTACTATATTTATCTAAATTTCTGCATATCGGATAATCAGATTCTGTGTGTGCTGTTTCATCCCACTCATCTTTTAATTTAAACGATGTAACTTCATATTTCTTTGTAACTATATCGTGTGTTAAAATTTTTGAACCGTACATACCTTCAATATTTTCGTTCAACCTATCGCCTGGTTCTTCAAAGGTTAACCGTTGAATGTTTCTCATTTCGTGTCCAACATCTCTAAATCTTGTTGGAGTTTCTCTATATGTTCTTGGCATATAAAGGTATTCCATTCTTGGCGTATCAACTTTAAATAATTTTTCTACTGTGGTAAATTTATATCCATCTCTGTTTTGATAAAATATATAATGACACGCTTTTCCATTACCTTCAGCACTTGCTCTTTCAGCCAACCAATTAATGGCATCAAATGGTCTCCAATTAGGAATGATAAATTTTCTTTTTTCAGAATCTGTTTTTTCTAAAATTTCTAAGTTAGTCCCATCACTATTCTTATCATTCTTAGATTTTTCAATGCCCAAATAGTCTTTGCATATTTCTTCTACCATACCATCTATTGTGTCATAGTATGATTTGCTTATTTTTGTATGAATATTTTTGAATTGAGATTCTGAAACTGCTTTTAATGTTACCACTTGTCGTTTACCAACTGATGAAATTTTTCTAAGACTTACTCTATAAATTTCAAATTCATATGTTAGTTCTTTAATTTCGCTATTTTCCCACGGCAATTTAAAGGTTATTGTTAATTTTTCATTTTGTCCTATAATTGGGAGATGTTTAACTATATTATTTGTATCCATAAAGGATAATGATGCAGACATTGTATTTGAAAATAAATCTTCATATATCGAACAAGAAATAAGTACACCTTCACCAGAAACATCTACATCACCACCAGACGGAGATTTTATTATAATTTCCTTTAGTGTATAATCGTTCTCGCCTGCATATTTGTGTGGGTCTGTGGGTTCGGGATTGTTATGTTGAAATTGACTTACACCCTGTCCCGTTATATTATCTGACATTATTTAAACACTCCATTTAAATCACTTATAACAACATCTACTAAATCTTTTCTTAGTATTTTTATATTTCTTTTGGAATCGTTTAATCCTCTTTCAAAATCTTCAAATGTAACTGCTTTGTGTGTAGTAATATCACTATCATTACTTGTAATATATGAATGTAAAATACTATCTAGAAATGATTTACCGTCTTGTCCTATTAATATCTGATTACCATCGGAATCTGGTGGTGTTGCCAACGGATTTAATGTGTTTCCATCATTATCTTCAAAGTGGTGTAATCCCATTTTATGAATATCGACAATTCTACCAAGTTTTCCAGTTACAGAATTACCATCTGAATTTACTCCCGATAGTTTATCACCAACTAAAAATGTACCTGATGTATTATATAAAATTAATTTTCTGGTTGTAGAATCCCATTCTTTAACAAGACCTCTTATATTTCTTTTAATATGCCATATACCTTCAGAGTTCTCTCTACCATATACCCAAACCTCCATATCCTTTTCATATTGTAGATTATCATCTTCAATATAAAATGCTTTACCTTGATATGCTTTTGACATTTTAGTATCTAAAGAATAATCACTAACCGGCCAATGTGTATATGGATTGGTTATTTCATTCAATAGTAGTATAATCCAATGGAGATTAGATTTTCCATAAAATTTATATGACACCATATCTGGTGTTTCTCCATCCATTATTGTATATTCTTTAGCATAAGATATTTCTGTTTTTATGTTTTCTCTTAATGCTATACGCTTTAACACATCGATGGCAAGTTTGCCGTTACCACTTTTGTTTATGTCATACGATAGAATTGGAAATTTTGAAAAATATGCCATTTATTGTTTTCCTTTGTTTAAAAACCCTCACCAGTAAAATAAGAACCCTCCTCGAAAGTCTCTTCGCGTCTACCTGAATTACCAATATGCGATGTCATATCCCACTCATTTTCTTGCCCAATGCGTATCTCCTCTTCCCGGTCGCGAGGGGGTGGTTCTGGGCTTCGTACATCTCCTCCAAGTCCATCTATTTGCATCAATCGATTTCTGGATTGTAATGATAGTTCTGTAAACTCTAAACTTAATTTTAAATGTGTTGGTGCGCCTGTTTGTTTGAATGCAGACCACATATTTGCATTTGTATAGTTTACGGAAACTCCAGTACAAGCACATCTATCTATTTTTGCAATATACGAATTTTCTGCTCCGTTTGAAACGAAGTACATTTGAAATTCTGATGGATATCGGTATAAAGCATTAGTGTTATCTTCTAATTCTGGTGATGCATGATATTTAAATAGTTGTATAATTTTTTGTGCAGCCGCGGATTCGGCAGCATTTCTGGGGGCAAAATCAAATTCAAAAGAGAAGGTTCTTATCGATGGCTCATTAAACATTGTTTCTTTTCTTGGATTTACAACTCTTCTTTGACTGTGCCACATTGCTTTCTCTGCATTTTCTTCTGCAACTTTTGCTATACCACCCAACAAACCTTGAACCGTTTTTGCAATTGCTTCGGTAGCATTTCCTGTGATTGCTTCCCCCAACGCAGATTTTTGAAATGAAGTACTTTCCCAATTCCACCCATCAGCCATATTAATTGTCTGGGGAAATGGAAGATAAATAGCATCTTTGTTTACTATTGTTGCTCTTCCCGCCTCCGTATCTGTAAAAAGATTCGAGACGCCTGCTCCCGTATCCGTAACTACACCACCATATTGTTCACCCTGATACTTTGCATCTTGACTTCTTGAAGAATCTAATTTTTCAAGAAGTGCATTTTCTGGACTTGGGTCCCAACTTATTTCATCGGTCGATTGATGACTAGTACTGGTAAGTGATGATGATGAATTAGAATATATTCTAAACACCATCATATGATGGTGTTCTGGATTACCACTACCATCTCCACTATCATCTAAATCTAATGGAAATTTAATTAAATTTGTTGCCATCTATCTTTCTCCTTGCAATTGACTACATATTATATATGTCCTATAAAGGAAAATTTAAACCAAAAAACCCATATAAATATAATGGTGACCCCACCAACATTATTTATAGGTCTTTATGGGAAAGAAGATTTATGGTCTTTTGTGATACAAAAGATTCTGTTTTAGAATGGGGTTCTGAGGAGTTATTTATACCATATAAATCACCTATCGATGGAAGAATGCATAGATATTTTGTTGATTTTGTTGTTAAAGTTAAGAATAAAGAAGGTTTAATTGGAACTCGTCTTATTGAAATAAAACCAAAGAAACAATGCTCTGAACCCAAAAAACCTCAAAGAAAAACAAAGAATTACTTAAATGAAGTTAAAAATTGGTGTATCAATTCAGCAAAATGGGATGCGGCAAAAGAATATGCAGAAAACAGAGGATGGAAATTTCAAATCATAACAGAAGACATATTGTTCGCGGGTAAAAAATAAATGGCTAAAAATATATTTACAAAACCTAGTATATTTGATACCTTTCAGGAGATTCGAGAAAATACTAACCTAACTTCTCAAACCACATTTTCATATTATAAATGGTTTAAAGACACTATAAATAAAAATGTTGATAATTCTGAAATTAATCAGTTAAGACAATTAATAATTACCGACCCATCCAGAAGGTCTGCAAACAGGTATTTTCTTGGTAAATTATATTTCTTTTTCTATAATCAACCCGAATATGAGTCAACACTACCCTTTTATGATACATTTCCCCTGCTTCTATTAATGAGAAGAACCAAAAACCACATATTTGGTGTAAATCTTCACTACATTCCTCCAAAAAGAAGATTATCTATGTTTATAGAATTATTAAAATACACAACAGACAGCCAATTAAGACAGGGAACTAGAATAATACTCCCATATGAAAAAATGAAAAGGGATAAAAGGTGGAGAATATTCAAATCTTGTTTTCGTCAATATAAAATCAATAGAATTCAAGGAAATGTTATAAATATATCAGCACCCGATTGGCCAATCGCTGTTAATCTCCCAGTAGAGAGATTTAAAAAGCAAGGAAAAAGAGCAATATGGTCAAAAACCTTAGAGGAAGAAATACAATAAATGGCTTCACCAAAAATTAAAAATAGTCTTAACGAATTTAAATCTAACTTTTTTGGAGTAGTAAAACCAACTCTATACGAAGTGGTTATTATGGGCAGCGGTTATCAAAATACTATTAACATAGTCAATAGTCCAGCAGGTTCTAGAGAAATGGGTACAAAATTATTGACAATTAATTGTGAAGGTGCCGTATTACCAGGCGCCGCATTTTCTACACAACCAAATAGAATATATGGACCTGTAACAGAATATCCATATGAAAGACTATACAGTGGTGATTTGTCTCTGACTTTTAGATTAGACCAGGAAATGTGGTTGAGAAAATTCTTTAATGCTTGGCAAGGTTTAATTTTTAAAGATAAACAGAGTGCCCTGCGGCGAAACACCCGTGGAAGGATGTGGCAAAGATTGGGAATGGGGTTTGCAAACCGACCTTCAAGAGCGGGTGACTTCGAGTATTCAGATGTGTATACGGGAGAAATTGAAATATATCAATATCCAACAAAACAAAAAGCATCAGACACTCAAATTCCCCTCCTACCACAAGAAAATAATGATAAACCCATATATGGTGTGAGGTTGTTTGGTGTATATCCAAAATCAATCGCTGCCATTGAATTGGGATATGCTGCCGTTGATACATATAGTAAACAAACTGTTGAATTTGCTTATAGAAATTGGGAAGAAATCCCAGCCGATGAATTTTAAATAATAGGAGATTATTATGGCTTTACCAAAAATTGCAACACCGTTCCACGAAATGGAACTTCCATCCACCGGCGAGACAATTAAATATCGTCCATTCCTAGTCAAAGAGGAAAAACTTCTTCTTATGGCAATGGAAGGCAATAGTCAGGTTGAAATTGCAAATGTAATGAAACAAATTATTACAAACTGTACAGATAACAAGGTTGATGTTGAAAATCTTCCTATGTTTGATGTAGAATATCTTTTTCTTCAATTAAGAATTAAATCTGTTGATGATATTGCAGAAGTTATGTTGTCTTGTAAAAAATGTAACGAAACAAATAAATCAAAGATTAATTTAAAGGATATCAAGGTTAATCTTCCAGAAGAAAAACAAGATTTTAAACTTCAACTTAATAGTGATATAGGTATTGTTATGAAATATCCTACATTAAGTGTAATGTCTGATATGAAAGGCGGAGAGCAAGAAAACACCGAAACAATATTTAAGACAATTATTAAATGCATTGATTATATCTACGATGAAAAACAAGTTTACAAAAATTTCACCGAAGAAGAACTTAATGAATTTATAGATTCACTACCGCAAGAACAATTTAAAAAGATTTCTGAATTTTTTGAAAATATGCCAAAGTTAGAACATACTGTTAAGTTTACCTGTCCTAAATGTAAAACTAAAAATAGTTTTAAACTGACAGGACTACAAGATTTTTTCGACTCAGCCTCTCCCACAACAGTTTAACTAATATGATTAAAACAAACTTCGCAATGATACAGCACCACGGTTGGAGTTTAGACGAGGTAGAGGCAATGATGCCGTGGGAAAGAGATATATATGTGATGCTTCTTAATAACCATATAGAAGAAGAAAATCAAAGAATTTCTCAAGAACAAGCACAGACAAAAAGATAAATAGAAAATATGCCAAACAATCAAGAAAAACCATCCTCCGATGAAATGAAAAATCTCATCAAAAGACAGAAACAGTGGGACGAAGATGTTTCCGACTTAACTCAACTGTTCCGCGGTTTTGATAAGGATATTCTACAAAACTTAACAAATAGTATGTCGGGTATGGCATCTAGTATGGATACATTCTTGGACACTCGAATGAAAAGTATTGCAGGGTTTGATGCTAGTATAAACGCCGCATTTAGACAAACTTTAAAATGGGGTGATAAAATATCTTTTGATATTCATACAATTGCCGAACAAAATATTCGTGCATCAAGAGATGTGGTTGATGACTTCAAGGAAATGCAAACCGATACTGGCAAGTTCTTAGAACAGAGACTAGTATCACTAAGCAATGAATTACTAACAGCAGACCAAAAAAGAGCAGTAGAAATTAATGCTGAAATGAAGCAAATCCGCGGAAAAGCGGAACTCTTGATAGGACACGAAAAAGAAAGATTATTAGGATTAACCGATACTTTAGGAAAAGGTCTTGAAACAATAACATCTAATACTGGATTGCTCAAGGGTGCTATAATGGATACTTTGCCATCTTTGGATAGTATGGCAGAAAAAGTTCTTGGTGGTGGTATTCTTGGTAAGTTTGCTGGCTCACTCGTTCGGAGACATAAAGCACAAAAATCTGCAAAAGCATCTCTAGATGCTGGTACTTTGGCGGCACAACAACAAGATGTGGTTCGTGGAGCAGGTATTCAAGCAGGTGGTATGGAAGCGATGGAAGGTGGTGGTGAAGGTTCTATTGCATCAGCAATTTCTACTGGTGAATCAGTAATGATTCAAGAGTTGAAAAATCATGGAACATTATTTAGACAATTAGTAGATGCTTCAATGGGTATAGAGTCGTCTGCTAAAGAACAAGAAGAAAATTTCCTTGAAGCAAGAGAAGATGAGGCAGAAGCAAGACGATTAGACGAAAGACAACACGATGAAACCATTGGTGCAATGGGTAAAGGCGGTAAAGCAGGTGGTGGTGGTAAAGCAGGTGGTGGTAAAGGATTTTTTGGTTCATTCGTTTCGGGAGTTATGTCAATATTGACAGGACAATGGATGATGAAAGCCGCAACATTTTTAATGAGTCCAATCAAAAAGGTAGTGGGACTTGTAGCAGGCGGAATTGGAAAAGCGGTTTCATTTATTATGCCAAAGAAATGGACAGCGGGATTAAGTAAATTCTTTAAAAGTACTGATAAAGCACAAGCCGGTGCGTTGACTAAAACAAAGAAATCGGGTGGTTTCCTCAAGAAAATAATTGATGGATTCAAACAAATCTTTAAAGGTATTGGTGATTTAATAGTTGGCATCTTCAAAACTTTATCAAAAGTTATGGGACATATTGGTCAAGGCATTCGGAAGTTACTTCAAGGTGTTGCTAAAGGTATTAGTTATTTTGGTGATGTAAAAGTTTTATTCGGGGCAGGAGTATTAATAGTTCTTGCAGGTGCTGTTTGGTTATTTAGTAAAGCAATGCAAGGATTTTCTAAAGTGAATTGGAAAGCAGTTGGTATTGCCATTGTAACTATGGTAGCATTTGGAGCGATGGCAATCGGTCTTGGTGCAATTGCACCTTTAGCATTTCTTGGTGCGGGGGCTATGATTGTTATTGCAGGGGCAATGTGGATTCTTGGCAAAGCATTACAAGAAATTGGTAAATCTATACCACTGTTTACACCCCTTTTAGATAAATTTTCTGAATTTGGTTCAATTGGATTGTCTTTGTTAGGTGCTGCCGCAGGCATATTAGCAGTTGCGGCCGCATTGGGTGTGTTTATGGCAGTGGGTGCGGCCGGTCAAGTTGCAGGAGCAGTTGGAGGCGCAATCGCAAGTGTATTTGATTGGTTCTCTGGCAGAGAAACCAAAGACCCAATGGATATATTAGTTGGGTTGACTGCCTTTGCAAAAGATGCTCCAAATCTTGAAAAAGGTGCGAAAGGTATACACACAGTATTAAAAGCAATACAAAAATTCTCTTCTGTACAAATTGACAATGAACAAATTAAAGAAACAATTATAACATTAGCAAGTCTTGGCGGCGCCATTACTGCATTTATGGGAAACCGACCAGGACCAATGGGGATGTTGGGTGATTTGGTTGGTGGTGTATTAAAAAGACATGCAACTGTATTTAAAATGCTTACGGGTATTGATGTAACACCCAAAAAATCTCCACTAGAATTATTAGAAGACATAGTAAAAATGGGACCAAAATTAAGAACAATTGGTCCTTCTATGGATTCTATGTCAAAAGGAATGCTCAGTATTTTAAAACTTGCCGGTGCAACAAGCACAATGGGAATGTTTGAGGAACTTGTAAAAGGTCTAGAACTAATCCCAGAAAAACAAATTGATAAAAAATCAAAAGCACTCCATAAAATGGCAGATGCACTTAAAAAATTGCGTAATGAAGTTGTAGAATTAAATATAATACAAGGTGGTTCTCAACTGATGCAATCAAGTGCAAATTCTCAGTTTCAACAAACTGCTATGTTGATGAATAACGGACAACAAGGTAATGTAAATGCAGTAAATAATAGTAAGGTAGTAAACACTTCAAACAACTCATATAATATGCCGATTAATGTTAGAGATAGGGATATGGACTATATCAGATATCCGAGTCATTATAGTAGGTGATATTAGATTACCATAAGAAAAGAGGCTCAGTAAACTGAACCTCTTCCCTTTCATCTGGATTAAATAATTTAACCTTCGTTTGCTAACTTCTCAAAATAGGAGAGAGCATCATCGGACTCTTCGTTATTTTCCACAACGGGTTCATCGATGGCTGAAGACGATGAAGTTACTTCAGACTTTGGAGAGGGTTCATTATTTACATCTTCTGCACGGGCATTTGCAGAAGCACTACCTCCACCAGTGACTTGTGACAATCTACTTTTGAGTTCATCATAAGATTTGAATTTATCTTGTTGTACAAACTCTTTAAGTGAATACATTGAATTTTTCCAAAGGTCTTCCAACCAATCGTCAGTACCGTCTAACAATACTGATGCTGATTCAAATTCACTCTTATCGTAGTTGATAAAACCTGCAACCTTACGAACCTTCAGTTTGAAGTTTGCACCCTTCCAGAAATCAAATGGATTTACTGGCGTTTCATCTTGGAATTCTGGATTCATTGATTCATTAACTTTATCAAAAAT
>Ga0208299_1002999_pt1 | contig 10922 bp, 10 predicted proteins | sample 15_taG_FD_184089 | JGI IMG/M metagenome (GOLD analysis project Ga0208299, IMG submission 184089) | Marine viral communities from the Subarctic Pacific Ocean - 15_ETSP_OMZ_AT15312 metaG (SPAdes) (version 2) | ecosystem: Environmental > Aquatic > Marine > Oceanic | place: Pacific Ocean | collected...
GTGGCATCCACTGCATGGCGCATCCTCTTGCATTCTTCAAGCTGGGTCCACAGCTGGGTATATGCTTTCTTCGTATCGCCAAAGCTCCACCCCGTAGGATCTTTCGGCAGATTGTTCCAATTAATTCTGTTCATTTCGATTACTACGCAGAGTTGCTATCATAACCACTCCTATCCCAAGCAATGCGATAATTGAAAACAACACAATAAAGCCGATCTCGCAGTGACTCACGCAGATTCCAGTGCAGTGATCTTGGCTTCTGCCGCTTCAAGGCGGGTCGTTACTTCCTGTAGTGCTTTTACTAAGATTGGCACAAATGCGTTTTTATAACTCTTCCGCATCGTCGGTTCGTGATCCTTCGCCTCGACTTTGACATCACCAATCGCCTTGCCTTCGGGTATATCGTCATCAGCAGTGTACAACTCTTCTTTGATGCTATTGTCGGTGGCGATGTCATGCTCCGAAATTAGAGCGGGGAATACAGTTTCCAATTCTTGCGCGATGAACCCAATCTTTTTTTCGCCGACTTTGGCAGGATGATATTCGGGTGTCCACTCATAGTTGCGCACCCTCAATCGCATTAGATCGGCGAGTTTGTCAGACGCATCAACGATATTAGTTTTCAGCCGCTCATCAGATGTCAACGTCCCCGCATCCGCTGTTTGGACATCGCCATCTGAGAAAACTTTCATTCGGTTCGCACTACTGTCGTCACACTTGAGGAACCACCGATCATTATTGTCGGGTGCCACATTGCGATAGGTCAGCGCAAGAACATCGCCACTGGCACTTTCGTTCGTGATTTCAGCGATACGATCAGCAACATTCTCATACACATCGAGTCGATATGTTGGATCGCCATCACCGATAGAGACATCGCCCGTACCAGAAATTATCATCGCATCAACTGGAGTCCCTGTCGTACGAGTACGGAACCGCAGGGAGTAATTTGCATGATCACCACGTTGATCTATATATGCATTACCCACTGAAACATCGCTCCATAGATCAAGTCCGTGATCATCGCTGTAGCCTTTGAGCTGTAAGACGGCATCGGATGTACCGCCGCCGCCAACTTTTAAGATTTTGGGGTTGTTTGACCCTGTTGGTGCCGCCGAATCGGGATCGTCATTACCAATGCCGACATCGCCAGAACTGTCGATCCGCATCGACTCGCTAAAAGAATCACCAGCATTGGTGTGAAAAACCAAATCGCCTTTGAGCGTGCCTGCTTGAGTAACTTTACCTTCAATAGCGGCCATAGAATGTGTGCTGCCGATTGCGGAAGAGGCTGTCGCATTAAACGCAATACCTGCGGTGTCGTTTGCAGTTTCAGTGTCAGCAGAAACAACGATCATTCTATTTGTGTTTGAGCTTGTAAACTCCGCGATTGCTCTTGTCGAACCCGAATTAAGTAATGTAGTGCCGAGAACATTTAACTGATCCGCACTCTCATCCCACTCCATATATTTGCCACTGGTCGCGCCAAAAAACTTGACATCGTGGCCTGTATCGTCTACGCCAACAGTCATGGTGCCAATGCACGTTAGCGCAGACCCCGTAAACGTCAGGTTGCTCTCTGCGCTCAAGGCAGAGGTGCCGTTGCCTGTCAAAATATTACTGGTCGCTACCGTAGCCAGCCCCGTGCCGCCATCAATTATGCCAAGGGTATCACCCGCTACGAACTCGCCAATGCCAGTGCTGTCACCGCCGCCTGTTCCAGATGCGGAATCGGGCAGGACTTTGAGAGGTTTTCTATCTGCCATTATTTAATCCTTTTCATTATTGATCTCGCAGTGACTCACGCAGATTCCAGTGCAGTGATTTTGGCCGACAACTGTTGCACGGCTTTGACCAACGGCCCGATCAGAGAATCTTTGCCGATAGCCAAAGAGTTCGGGTACCCCTCTATTTTGACATCGCCTTTTTTGATCGCCTCAGTTTTGACATCGCCCACGCTTTTGCCTTCTGGCAGATCATCACCCTCTTCGTACAATACCGCCGCAACATCTTCAGCGTAAAGCACGTCGGCCATATCCTCCCCTTGATGAACTGCGGACGGATACGCTGTCAGCATCTGTTGCGCGGTAAACCCAGCACTGACCCGATGACCCGATTTTTTGCGCGTGAAATCTTTTACCTCGATTGCATTAATCGTTGCGAGTCCATCCACTGTTGTATCGACAATATTCTCTTTGCCTCGTTCATCCGAAAAATCAGTTAACTGAAAAGTCCCACTGTCTTGAACCAGCATACCAACATTCCCGCCGTCCCCGTCTTGGGCGAGAAAATACACCGTCTCGCCACTGCCATCGTCAGCACCAGCCTGAACTTTGATGCCTTGGCGAGAGTCCACATTTCCGTCATTGATAAAGTGGGCCACATAATTAGTTGGCGCATTAGTACTTACGGTGAGTTTGATACCGCTCGTCGGTGTGGCAGTGCCGATGCCAACATTGGCGCCTCGCGGCTGTATAACCAAATCTGATACTGTGCCGTTTTCTTGTTGGGACTGCATCCAGTTTCGCCACGGAGAACTTGTATACGACCCCAACGCGATTCCACTGTCACTGGCGGCTCCGGTAAAATACGCGACCCCCGCTGCACCATCTGCCGACGATGGAGTCGCGGCTGTTCCGATAACTCTGAGCAATCCAGTACTGTCGATCCGCATACGCTCGGTGCTGGCCGTCAGAAAATTCATGTAATCTGACCCTTGGTAGTAGCCGATCTGCCCAGAATAAGCATCAGTTCCACTACCGTGGCCCCACGTAATCCGCGCCACTCCATCGTCATCCGTGAGCAAACTCATCCCAACGCTCGTATTGCCCTCCAGTATCAACTCGTCATTGCTGGCATTGACCGTTGCATCTGGATCGGCATCCGCAGTGCATATATGCAGACCAACGCCTTGACTCGCATCTGAAATCGCGGTGCCAAGACCCATAGTTCCAGACACCTTGAGCTTATCGGCGCTCTGATCCCACTCCAAGTATTTGCCACTCGTATCGCCAAAAATCTTGACATCGTGACCCGTGCCATCGACGCCCACCAATACCGATCCCGTGCCATTAGGCGTTATCTGTATATTGCCATTACTGGCCGAAACAATCGACTGCCCATTAACGTCGAGGTTGCCGCCAAGCTGGGGCGAGGTGTCGGTTACAAGGCTCTCGCCAATAGCAGCAGAGGTTAGGGCAATCGCATCGCTTCCACCGTTTGAGTTAGTAAACGGCAGCGATGCGCCAGAGGCGGCTACTGTAACTTTAGTCGCGTTGTTGCCACTGTCATCTGTAGCAGTAACACCCGCGCCAACAAAGTTAAGATTAGCTCTGGCCGTTAGGCCCGATCCCTCTTCTTGGATTGTGTGTCCAGATGATGCAGCATTTTCCCATGCCGGGGCAGCACCCGCCCCCCCGCTAGTCAGAACCTGACCATCTGATCCATAGTTAGCTCCGCCAATACCTATCTCGCCTTGGCTTGTAATCCTAAGCTTTTCAGTCGCTGTTTCTGAATGTCCAGTTGAGAATACTATATCAGTCGCATTAGAACTGGAGGTAAAAGTAGATTGGGCTATAGCCTTAATAGAAGCCGATACCGATATAGCATCAGCGCCAACCTCAAGAGGTGCTTGAAACTCTATCTTACCAATAACATCATTGGCATTAATATCATTAAGGGATGTGGCCAGTAGTAACTTGCCAGTACTGGTAGTAGCGTCTGCGGAAGCACCAACAATCCTAAGCTGATCTGCGCTTTCATCCCACTCCATGTAAGCGCCAGCAGATGCTCCAAAAAACTTTACATCTTTACCAGTGTCATCTGCACCAACAGTAACTGTGCCAGTAAAAGTCTTATCGCCAGTGAATGTCTGGGTTGTTGACAGGTGTGCGGTATCAGCGTCAAGGTAAGCTGAGGCTACTGCGGTGCCTTGCCACGTCCCACTTCCAATAGTCCCTACGGTTGCAATGTTGGACCCACCAACACTATGAGATGAAAAGTAAGTGCTAACCGTGTCCACGTTAGTCATACGCATTGTGCCAGCGTCGTTAATTAGTATTCCATCACCAGACGCTACAGCAGTAGTTCCTCTGGCTGTTCCACCGTCTATTAGGTTAATTTCAGCCGCAGTGGAGGACACCGCTGTCGAACCCAAGGTGAGTTGTCCTTCTGGAACAACTAGCCCAGCCGCCCCACTAAGGATCAAATCATCTGCGGAAGTGTCCCACGTTGCATTGGCTGAAGCTGTATTGCCGTAAAAAATTACATCGTATCCCGCATCATCCGCACCAACTGTAACCGTGCTATTAAACTGAGATGCCGCACCAAAGGTTTTTGCACCAGTGAAGGATTGTGTTCCATTAAGGTGTGCGGTCTGATCATCTAGATAAGCAGAGGCAACCTTTGTTCCCTGCCAAGTACCAGTGCCAATAGTTCCTACCGTAGTGACATTGGCAAGTGTAGTAAGGTTAGTATTGGTACCTGCTAAGGTGACTGCTCCGGTGTCTGCCATTGTAGCATCACCAGACATAACATTGTCGATCCACCGCGATGTGCCCGTATCATACAGCAGCATCGAAGCGTCTGCGGCAGAAGTAATATTTGTGTCGGTTAGCTCTGAAAGGGTGTCCGCTCCTGCAACTTGAGAATCAACATAGGCTTTAATTGATTGCTGAGTGGCCAATGAGGTCGCACTATCGGAAGACATGTTGTCTTCGTCTTTTACATTTGCAACCGCAGTAGACCCGCCAATATTCAAGGTTCCACCTATAGCCGTATTCCCCGACAAGTCCACGGCACCATTTACATCTAATGTCGTTGTAGTAATATCGACTTCAGTAGCGGCAACTATCCCCAATGTGCCATCCGACACAGAGTAAATATACTCTCCGCCCATGTCCCTAAACCCAAGCTTCATTCCCGCATTTAGAAATATGCCATCATCTGGATCGTGTGTCAGAGTCACGTCTTGGTCTTCACCAAAAGCCAATACAGATGCATCTCCAAGATACAAGTCTGACCACGTAAGGGCAGTTGTTCCCAGTGAATCCGTATTCGTAGTATCACTGACAATGTTGGACCCAGAGACAAATGCGGTTGCAGTAAACTTGTATAGGTCTGATCCACCAACCTCTATATCAATCTGATCATCCGTAGGAGCGGATATGGTAGTATCTGCATCCTCGTCAAGGACTAGAGAATCCGCTATGCCATTAAGATCGACAACAGCTGATCCAGACAGTAGAATGCTGGTAGAAAAGTTCTTTGCACCAGTCACCGTCTGCGCTTGATCAAGGACCATAATACCGTCCGTAGAGGAATAGTCTACATTGGACGAATCAATATTATTAGACTCGATAAACGTCAGTATATTAGCGATATGATCGCGTATCGGCTCAGCCTTTAGGGCGTCTCCGGGATCTGGTAGCGCGTCAGTGGGTCTAGTTACTGTAGCCATTATTACTCCATTAACTCGTATTCAACTTGATACCCAACGATCTTGGCTGGCTGAGTTCCAGTCCATCGTGGGGAAATAGTTTCTGCTATTCTATTTACAAAGTATATGTCTTCTACTGCGTTGCCCCCCATATACTTTGTCCCATCATCCCAAAAGGTAATATTGTCATTCCAGCTACCAAACAAGTTCTCGAACTTTATCGTCGTAGATCGAGATGACTGAGCGCCGCGATCTAAAAACAGAGTAAGTCCAGACGACGTATTGCCAGACTTCCACTCATAAAACGTCCTAAACCTTACAATGTGCTTAGCTCGTCCCGGCTGGCCAAGGTCATTGTCCTGCATCTCTATTGCCCAGTTAAAAGCACTGCCATCATCAGTAGCCTTGTCAGCGTCATTGCCCTTGTACAAGTACCCGTCTGTAGCACCAATGAAGTCGTAGTCTATATTTGAAAACTCGGCTTCCGTAGCAAACCCTATGTTTTTAGCAGGGTAGTCAAACCAAGCATCGCCCGTCTGGTAATCCCATACAAAAATAATATTATGACCAGTACCAGAAGAACTTAGCAGGGTTCGGACTTGATGGTCTTTCTCTCTTACCCAGCTCACGGCATGCTGTAGCCTGTTTTGAACGAGCTGTCTCCATTCGTTTTGGACAGACGATGTAACTACTTCAAAAGAAAGGTCTGGCCTTATGACAATAGCGCCTTCTTTTGCTACACAAAATACAAACTCAGGACGAGCTATAAGAGAGTTTTTAGCAAGTGGTGAAAAGCCTCTCTGCACCCTTTGCTCGTCAAGGCGAAACTCTAAAAACCCAAGATCGCCATCTATTCTACCCGGATATACGCCATCCTCTTTGAAGACCAATAGGCTAGTATAGTTATCAACGACCCCTACGATGGCGGGACCGCCCTGATATACCTCGTAGCGATTACGGTCAGGCCAATAGGCCGGGTTAATGGAGTAGTCGTTCGTATCGACGCCGCACCATCTAAGGCGAGTAGGGTTCCAAGAGCCCCCTTCTTTCACATTGGCTGCTACCAATATACCTTGATGAGCTGCAATGTCTTTTGCACCCTGAAGAGTTATCCCGTTCGCACTGTACGAAATAACCGCCGCATTGTTGGGTGAAGTATCAAAGTCATTGTCCTTGGTCCATATTGGATTGACTCCATCCGTAGCGTATAGGGTGTCCTTTAAAAGTACGTATCTATAAAAGCTATCAGCGCCTGAGCCAGAAAATGAGACGGAACCAGTAACATCCCTCCTAGTAGTACCATCATCATCATAAATCTTTGATGGGGTATTAACCACCACATGTTTTCCCGTGGTATACGGAACTTGAACAAGTCCAGTAGTTGCCTCAGAAGTAGAAGCACTATTGTACTTTGACCACCCATCACGAGTTTCAGCCACCGCTCTTTCAGAGATGTTAATATTGGAAAGCTTTTTTGTGCTTTCTGGAATAGCCGCTTCATGAGGATATGACCAATTTGAGGTTTGCCCCCTGACTCTAAACATTGGCGATGTTATAACGCCCGGCGTAACTGGATTCGTGACCGTATCTCTCTGTGGCATTATACGTAATCCACGCCTTTAACAACCGGCCGCCTTGGGTATGCGGAGTCTAAGTCTAAGTCTGAAAACGTCCGCACGCGACCCGGGTGTTCTCCTTGCGCGTTAAGGGCTTCCATTAGGCCTTCTTCGTAGTCCCTGCGTAGCCTATCTGCTTGGTTGCCTTTGCCTACATTGGGGAGGACGTCAGCTCCTGCACCCCATACAATGATATTATGGAAGTCTTCATCTATCTCAGGCCAGTCTTCGTCCTTTACCAAGTCTGGTTTACGCATTTCCGATCTGACGGTGTAGGTCATTACGCCATCGGGAATGGGATAGAATTCAACCCATAAGTGGCTTGGGCTTTTAAACGTGGGAGGGATGATAGCCATCGTATTGCCGCTAGCATCTTTTACTGTAATCGTTCCTATAATTGGAACATTTGTTCCTGCATGGACGACCACCCTTTCAATGCCAGTAGCATCAAACGACGTACTACCAGTAGCTGTAACGAGGCCATTAAGGGTAATGGTCTCGGCCACTAAATGACCAGAAACATACCCAGTAATGGTGACGTAGCTATTATTGGCATCTGCGGTATTCGAAGACACGACATTAAACACTGATGCAGATGTATTCTGATATGCTGTACCAAAGGTTCCTAATACGTATGCACGGGTAGGATCACCCGTAGTGGTGTTACCTGCATATGATTCGTCAAACTCGCGCCACGATATATCGTAGACAGTCCTATTATTCGTAGCGTCCTCTATGTTTAAGATTCTTTTCACATAGAGAGGCATACCATACTTAGACGTATCTGCTACAGTCGCTAAGCTAAATTCCCGCAGAGTAGTTTCTTGTCTTGTCTTTTGAAGAACACGGCGGTAGGTGCGATTAATCGCAGCCTTAACCATATCCTCAAAGTCATCCCCGGTTCCGTGGCTTCCAAGATCAAGAACCTCATCTATTAAATCACGGAACGTACCAGCCATTTACCGCTCCCTATTTTTATTTACTTGAATCGGCTACAGCCTTCAGTAGTTCATCTTTAGATGGCGTCATGTTGCCACTCTGAGACAGGCCTTTTGCGGCCGTCTGAAAGGCGGATGTAAGCGTTTCGATTAAAGTGGACTCACTATCCTGCCTACGTTGGTCAATGCTCTTCATGAGCATCTCACGCTGTTGTGGGCCATCTGTCTTCGTTAGCTTGCGAATGCGAAAGTCAAAAGCCATATAACGCGGCAGATTTTGCCCCGTAGCCTCTTCTCGCATTTCGGCCTCCTCATCTGTTAGGATGTTACCCTCACCAGTAATAGCAACCTCGCCGCGAGGGGTACCGAGAAAGTCAATGATTACGCCATCGTCTTCCGAAAGTCCAAGCTTGTCGCCATGTCTTTTATCAGACGTAACCTGAACATCCCAAGGTCCGTGGTGAACAGTGTCTGAGACCATTGGATTATGAGATTCATACCAAGTAAAGCATACGCGATCACGCTCTTTCTTGGTTAAAGCAATTTCACCTAAGCTGGAATCATCAATCTTCGTTGGAAGATCTGCAAAGGCAGTAGTCATAATTAAACTCCCGGTTTAAGCTTGTGAATAAACGAATGATACATTTCCGCCAGTTGTAGTAATGTCCAAGTGAACCCCGCCGGTGCAGTATAAACCAGCAGGAAAAGACATGGTCACCGTATCGTTGATCGGCGCAATAATGTCTAAGCGATTTACACCAGACCCATCAGTGCCTTCATCTACAACAGCACGAGTAGTAGCACTGCCGCCTTTTACGGCAATTGCCCATATAACGGTATCAATACCAGATGTTCCTACGACACCATCTGCTGTTAGTACCGAACTAGTTCCTACAGATCCAAAGCCAACTTCAGCCATTTCAATCTCTCCTAAAAGCGGGGTCTGCGGGGCAACCGGGAACGAAATCCCCGCAGACCCCTAATCTGGGCGTCCTACCCAGACTTCGTACCGTACGAATTAAAGCCATGTGGTCTTGCCCGGTATAATTTTATCAATAAACAATAACATCTTAGCAAATTTAGAATCGGGTTCTACAAACCATACTCCAGTTTCGCGCCAAACCTTAACGGATTCATACCAGTGCAGTTGTCCCGCGTGCATCCACCTGTTCGCTCCGCACTCCGGGCACGACCCCCTCTGTACTCCCACTGTCGTGTCCAAACCCTTCCCGCATACGAAGCACCGGTATATTATTATGGAGGGGTCTGGTATTGTCTTCATTTATATTCTCCGGGTTAGATGCCCACTGCTCCATCTGCTCGACGTGTCCCGGACCAATAACGGGAGCGAATCCTACATGAGATGAAAATACATCCGTATCACACCATATCTTAACGCCTTTGTATTTTAGACGATAACAAAGAAACATGTCCTCTGTTCCTACTTTTGGCATTACAACGTACGGATAACCTTTTTCGTTTTCCGTTTTCATGCTCTCACTGGCGGATAAATTACCATAATCTTCCAAGGATGGGCCAAAGGTGTCTACGAGGCACGATGTTTTCATCAGCATCGCATGTGTTCCGCCTCCATCGCATTCCTTTAGGCCTTGGAGCATATCACTAACAGTCCAGTTGCGATATGTGTCTTGATCCTCAAAATCTCCAGTAGTAGATGATAAGATCCCTATCTCATGCGGTGGTCGCCGCATTGGATAGGGCGAAATAACTACATCTTTATCGTGCATTAAAAAGCGTGGCAGAATCTTAGGAACAATAACAGCATCATCATCTACCCAAAATATATGCGTAAAGCCGTTGTCTATCGCAAATGTACAGGCTTCCGTTCTCGCAAAATTAACAAACGTTCGGCCAATAACCATCCACCGAAAGTCCATCTCCAGCTTTGTCCACTCCCGTACACAGTCCATGTGGCTCCCGTACACTTCTGCCGGAAAGGTATTAGTGTAGTTCGGGGTGGCCACAAGGACTTTGTACTTGGATGGATCAAATCCCTCTGGTACAGAATAAGACATTCCCGGTTTCTCCTGTCCTAGTTTAGAGGCATTTAATGAAAACGGTGGCTTCCGATGCGCTTGGACCGTTCTCAAGAGTCCAGCCCAAGACAGCCGTTTGATAAGCCGCCGAGGTTCCATCAACAGCTACAGCGGCAGCAGCATGAGTTGCGAGACCACCAGTGTTGGCTGCTACAATAGTACTAGCAGTATACGACGCAGACGCCTTGACTTGGCACGGTCCATATACCTGAACACGACCGATCTCGCCCGTAGCAATAGTCGTTTCAACAACACCGGCAACATTTGCCGCTATGCCGGTCGTCACTCCAACGCTAGTATCGACCAACTCAACGAGGCGACCCTGATCCGCATCTGTCGTAGTATTAGAAAACTCTACAACGTAGGTGGGCTCAAGGGCAGCGCCCTGATTATTCTGCACCGAAATGAACACCTTTTCCTGTTCAGTTCGATGTACTTGTGTAAACTGCATTTTTATACTCCTATCTATCTACATTGTAAAGTCAGCGGTCCAATGGATCGTCTGACTTGCAGTTTCTTCTTTATGTGCAATAGACCCATTATCCACAGTCCCACTAAGGTCACTAGTGTTCACTTGAACCTTACCGATAGCGGTATCATGGTCGTCTTCATTGCGATCAATTGAAAATGATAGTATGTAGCCATTAGGAAAAATGTCTTCCTGTGCTAGCGTCGCGTGGCTTTCGAATGTGCCAGACACGCGAAAGGCATTCCCCACAGACCTCAACGTATTACTATCTATAGTAAAAGCCATTAGATTCTCCTAGTCTAGGTGATACCCGCCAGCTTACCCTGCTTGCGACGATTGTCGGTGGCAAGGTTACCTTGGAAGAAAATCTGAGTGACTAAGGCATCTTGGTTGATCGGCTTCTGG
>Ga0208299_1003000_pt1 | contig 10922 bp, 16 predicted proteins | sample 15_taG_FD_184089 | JGI IMG/M metagenome (GOLD analysis project Ga0208299, IMG submission 184089) | Marine viral communities from the Subarctic Pacific Ocean - 15_ETSP_OMZ_AT15312 metaG (SPAdes) (version 2) | ecosystem: Environmental > Aquatic > Marine > Oceanic | place: Pacific Ocean | collected...
AAGGTACAATTGGTACAAATGTATCAAAAAGCAAGCAATACCAACGATTTAAGGGGTATAGAGTTAGAATTTTGGAAAATATATTTTTATTTTATAAATCTAGGAGTATACAATTAGTATGACCCGAAATAAGAAATCAAAGTTTAAACATGTTAAGATTGGCTCGAAGCGCTACTATTTCTATCGCATCGAGTGGGTTGACATAACGGGCGATGCCGGCCATGCATCAGCAGAAGAATTTGATAAATTCGAATGCAGCAAAATGATAACACATGCATACATTTACAAAAAAACTTCCAAATTTGTTTGGACATTTGCTTCATATGAGGAAAAAGATGTTTCATTTTCTGATAGAAATATATTCCCGGTTGGTTGTATTGTTAAAATGACGAGATTACTTGTCTGAGTTATTCTCAATAAGTTTTTTAGAAGAGATTCCCTCAATTCGTTCTGATTGAAGTGCCTTTAATCTCTTAATTTCATCTAGCTTTTCTGATTTAGATAAGTCGCTTAAATTACCATGTAAGTGAGTCTCAATAAATTGTCCTGTTGCTTTCCCTATAAGATTCTCAAAGCCTAAACATTTTTCTTCTTTACCTGCTTCTTCTAATTTTTTAGATAGTTTCTGCTGTCTTAAGACGTAGTTATTTTTAGTAACAGTATAGGATCTATTAACTTCATTAAGTTTATAACGTAGGTATTTAATAACTTTTGGGTTATCCATTAGTTCAGACCCTTCTATCCTAGCTCTGTTGGGGCTGTAGCCTGCTGCGAGTGCGGCATCATAGTAAGTAGTTCGACCTTGGTTATATACCATATAGTCTACAAACCTTCTTTGCATCTCCGTAAGGGCATCTACTGGATGTGCCTTCTTTTTGACAACTTCTTGACTCATACTTGCAATATATAAGATATGGGATATAATACAAGTCAGAATTATGACAGGAAAAGAACTAGCTCAAGTCTTAAATAAATTTCTCAAGTCCCCTGTTGCACAGTGGGCGAGAGTTCAAATTGAACTACCTAATGGAGAAAAAATAAATGTTTCTGAAATTCAATTGTTGCAAAATAGAATAATTGGGGATAGAGACACTCATAGGATTAATATTAAGGGCGAACGCGATCCTTATCCTAAAATGGGAAAAATCATAGGCAAACTTTAGTTGAGGTTACCTTGGTAAAACCGGAGACTAAATTTTGGCATGAGCTTAAAAGAAATACAAATAAAATTAGCTGGACAAGGTTGGAAAATAAGGCTTTATTCGGCACTCCTGATTTATTGGGCTATGCTCCTTCTGGCAACTTTTTTACCGTAGAACTTAAGGTAACAAAAGGTAACAAAATACGCTTTTCCCCCCATCAAATTAGCTTTCACATGAAACATAATTTGAATACATTTATCCTTGTTGCTTGTACCCTGGACAAGGGGAAGGTTCGCTTGTACCCTGGATCTTCGATCCTGAACCTGGTTCGCTTGGGACTTCAGCTTGAGCCCTTGGCCCAAGCTTGGGAGCTTGTGACCCAGAAGCTTGAGAGCTTGTAAGCTTGCGGGCTTGCGCTCTTAATTTTTTATAATAATTGGGGTGCCTCCATACGTGACTCATATCCATCTCTGTTAGTGTTTACCGTAACATATGTTCGCTGTGTCCCTGGACCAGCAGGCGCGGCAATCCTTGCATTCGTTGCCCTGATCGGGCGCCGGGCAGGTCCTGTCCTGGGGCTTCGTTGACACAGTACTAGTCCACGGCCAGTGCTTCACCGGTCCCTGGTCAATCATATGTGAAGAGATTCTAATAATTAAATTTGGCGGAATTACGTCGGGATCCATAAACTTTAAAAATTTTACTTCTCTAGTTGGCATCCAGTGCCGGGTCTCCGGTGTACGCTTGCACACTTCAAAAATATTTTTGAGATGCTCAGGGCTCTGGATGTCTCCGCTGTCGTGCCACCTGAACCAGGGCTGGTCCTTGATCAGTGTTACCATGGCGTCAACCCAGCGCGGGTCCGTTAATGCTTGTTGCCTTCGCTCCAGTGCTTCCTTTACATTCTTAAATCTATATCTACCCTTCATGGCGTAACAGCCAGCGCATACAGAGCCCTTCACGGCTTGCAGCTTCACGCCTGTGATACATCTCCAGGCTGGCAGGTTGTGCGCCGGTCCAGGCATCTTCGACGGCTTACTTAGGCCGCCGGTTATTTTTCTAGCTTCTTTTTTTAACATCTTCTCTTACCTCTTCCGATAGTCTTTGAATAAAACCCGGATATTCCTGGGTCATGTCTTCACCATAGGCCGCGGCCCATGCTTCTAGTATTTGTGCTAATGTATATTTATGCATTTTTTTCCTTTCGTTTTTAAATCTTATAATATCCTACAGCTTGGGACCTGTCAAGCTTGAGAGCTTGCGGGCTTGAAGCTTGGACACTTCCGGGCGGGCCCACCCAAAAAAAATTTTAGGGCCCGGCGCTTGCCCACTACATATACCGCGGGATTCTAGCGCCAGGCCCATCCCTAACAGATTGGAATTTTTTCAATCTAATAATACCATGTAAGCTTTGGCGTTGTGCTGTCTGAAGTAGTTCAGGCCTTTTCTCATTTTCTCCCAATGTTTAGAACCACCGGTGCCCAGGGTCCTGTCTTCGATAGTCGCGGCCACTTCATTAATAAAAATTAGATCATGAATACGCGCTTCTTCTTTGGTTAACATGATGGCTTCACCGTTGAACCTGTTACGTCTCTCTTCAGTTTTTTCTTTTTTCATTTTTTCCTTTCGTTCGCTTGTTGATTATAATAATGCTCGTATCCTAAATAGTTTTCTATAATTTTGCCTGTGTCTATATCTTCTCTATACACTTCCATATATTTACAATCTTTACATTCAAAAATATAACCTTTTTCGGTGTCTTTAAAATCTTCATAACAAGCATTATCACTTTTACACTTGCTACACTTCCAATCTTGCACAAAACTACTCATTTTTATTCCTTTCGTTCGGGATCAGGCCCGGCCGATCTTCAGGCCAGAGGCCAATGTTATTTCAACCTGATCCCAGATCCATGCTCTTCACAGCGCGGTTGCATGTGCCTTACGCCACTAATAACATGGATCAGGGATCAGCCTGGCGCGGTTCCAAGTATTTCTACTTCGCTACTTATCCAGGTTCCTTGATCGCGCTGATCCCAGATCGCTGGACCATTGATGAATTCGAAATTCTGTCAGTGGGATAACAGCGATCAGATATCATCTTATAATATCCCAGAACCATTGTCAAGCTTGAAGGCTTGAGGGCTTGAAACCTAATTCAATAATTTTTTCCTTTCTGTTATGCAACTTGCAGTTGCGTTTTTATACTGCCAACTGCAAGTTAGCTTAAATGTTATATTTAAGTTTTTATAAATAAATATATATCCCATATAATACTTGACAATCCCAAAGTCAAGTGTTAATTTCAAATCAATGCAAATAAAAAAAATAAAACAGAAAGGAATGTTATGAGCAGAATAAGACTAAATCAAGAGTACAGAAATAAAGGCGCAAATCGTATGCAAGTACACTTGCAACAAGAACCAACAATAGAAAAACAAAATTATGACAATTTGAAAGCACAACAGATTGACATAAATGATAATGCTTGGAAAGTTGCCGAACAAATAGTTAGACGACATTACACACCAAGTGATGTTGAAAAAGCATACTACCTACAAAATAAATTTGAGAATGTGAATACTATTGCAAAAGATAGTTGTTTTCATTTTCATTATTTAGGCAAAAAGGAAACAAGAGATTATGACAACAATGCCAAAGTTGAAGATGCAACAATAGAAAGCCATTTTGATTTTAGATTAAATGGGTCTATTGATGTTGATAACAACGATAGTTATAATCGTTCTGACAATGAGTATGGTTATGCTTTGTTTAGAGATGAACTAAAGGCACAAGATGATTGTAATCCTGATATTTTGATTGAACAAGATGGGAAAGAAAATAACCCACATAAAACAAAATATGTTGACGCAAATAATAAATATCTTGGAAGTGATGAAACAGGTTATGGCAAAGAGTGGAATGAAAAATACCAATTAGATTTAATTGGTAGAGAGTATTGCCGAGATAGAACCTTACTTTGTTCAGAACAAGAATATATGTTTTTAATAGATTGGAAAAGAGCAAAAGGTCAATTTGTAATTGCTCATCAAAAATGGATTAAATCTGTATTAGACCAGATGAAAGAAATTAAAGTCGGTTTAAAAGGTTATAAATATCTTGATGAAATGATTGAGTTGGCAAATGAATTAGGTTGCCCAATTACTGATGCTGAAATAATTAGAACTAATAGTACAGGTCTAGTTATTTACAATCCTAAAAATCTAGCTGATAGAATAAAAGGAATGAAAAACAAGAGAGTTAAAACTAAAGCAGAAAAAATAGCTGAAAGAATGGCATATATGCAACAATCACAAGTTGCAAATTAATTCATTTTAGCTATTGACAATCTGGGATATATCTGTTAATATCCCAGATATAACAGAAAGGAAATATGACAAATAAAATAGACCTTAACAACATACCAGATACTTTTGTTGTGACTTATTTTGCTAAAAAGCATAAAAAAGTTATTACAAGAAATGGTAGTTGGTTTAAACCAAACACAGACACAGTAGGCAAAGCATTTATTTCTAAAAATGGAGTAGTATGTTTTATCTATTGGGATAATGATGCCGACCCAGATGAGAAAGGCAATCAATGGCGAATGGCAAAAAATCCAATGACAATAAAAGCAACAACAACAATAGAGGGTTAATTATGGACACAGAAAAAAAATACTTCATAATAGAAAAAGTACAATACAATTTTGATAAGCAACCAAGATTTAATATTATGAAAGATAAAGCATATTGTTTAAATGACGCAACAAAAATGTTAATTGCTTATGAACAATTAAACGACCAAGAGGAAAAAACATATTATCTTCAAGAGGTGGATTTACTATTGGGAAAAGACAAACCTGTAGTATTAAAAGATGAAGTTGAAAATACTTCATCAGTAATGCCCTTTTAATGTTTAGAGATATAATACTTATAATTTCAGGCGCAACAGTTTGTTGCGCCTTTTATTTTTTAAAAGATTACAGAAATAAAAAAGAAATAAAAAAACAAGAAAGGTTGAATCAAATCAAATGAATGTAATTTTATACTCGTTTTATTTCGCACTACATTTCGCAATGATATTTTTAGGAATAGTTATTGCAATACATACTGATATGACTTGGCTAGGATTAGGATTATCTTTTGTCATTGCCATTAAATTTTTTTTAATGCTACCTAACTTAAATGAAAGAAAGGATATAAAATGAGCGACTATAATTGGTGTCATAACCCTGATTGCCATAAGATTTCAACGCAATCAAGAATAAGAGGGAGTGGAGATAATAAAGTATTACGAACTGTTAAGATTGCATTAAATCCATATAGGCAAGATAGTATATGGACATACTTCTGTAATAATAATTGCTTACATCAATTCTTAAGAAAATTTTGTCGTGAGATTGCTAACATAAGACCTGTTAAACAACCAAGTGAAACACCGATTAAAGTTAAGAAAGTAAAAGAGGAAAATTATAGATATAATTGGAATAGTAATGAAAGAAAAACATATATGGCAACAAGAACTGAAATTGATTTAAAATAGTTCTTGACTTTTATTCTATTATAAGATATAATGGGATTAATTAGAAAGGTATAAAATGACAGATAAAGCAGAAATAATTGTTTGGGAAAAAAACACCGAAACAAATGAAGTTAAATCAGTTACTCTTAAACAAATTGTTGGCATAGTAAATAATCAAAATGCAATGGAGGAAATGCCTTTTGAATATTTTATAAATAGAAAGGATATAAAATGAATAAATAACCTATGCAATAAACACATACACCACATATAGTTGTCAAGAACTATATCCCACATAATCCCACGCATAATGTCGCAGGTGGCAAAAATGCAACACCACAATATATAGCGGGCGGGCCCACCCCAATCCATAGAGGTACCACGGGCGGGCCCACCCTGACCGGGGAAAAGGGAGGGCCCACCCCCTTTAAATAAAAAAGGGGTCCCAACCTTACCCTTTATTGACTAATTCAGACGGTTAAGGTAAGACTTTTGAAAACATATTTGAGATATGCGAGAACCAGAAAATATTACAAAAAATTTAGAGGGATTGACCCCAGAAGAAAGTGCTAAACTAATAGAACTTGAAAGAAGTGTAGCATTGGATGAAGCTAAACCAAATATTACAAAAAATTTTTTAAGTTTTGTAAAGTACGTTTGGCCTGAGTTTATAGAGGGTTCCCATCACAAAATTATTAATAAAAAATTTAATGATCTCGCTAGCGGGAAAATTAAACGACTAATCATAAACATGCCGCCAAGACATACAAAGTCGGAGTTTGCCTCATACTTACTCCCGGCATGGATGATTGGGAACAACCCAAAATTAAAAATAATCCAAGCAACTCACACAGCCGATCTAGCAATCGACTTTGGACGTAAGACTAAAAACTTGGTTGATGATAGAAATTACCAGGAACTGTTTAAGACTAGACTTCAAGAAGATAGTCAGGCAGCAGGGAAATGGAAAACTGAACAAGGTGGTGAATATTTTGCAGCTGGTGTTGGCGGAGCAATCACTGGACGGGGTGCTGATCTATTAATTATTGACGATCCCCATAAAGAACAAGATTTAAAAGGAGATGGTAAAGCTTTTGAGAAAGCAATGACTTGGTACACAGCTGGACCACGTCAACGTCTTCAACCCGGAGGATCAATTGTAATAGTTATGACCAGATGGTCTACTAAAGATATAACCGGTCAATTATTAAAAGCTCAAACTGAGGAAGGCTCTGATCAATGGGAAATTGTGGAATTACCCGCGTTACTTCCTAATGGAAAACCTGTTTGGCCTGAATACTGGAAAGAGGAAGAACTTCTTAAAACAAAGGCCTCGATCCCCGTTTCCAACTGGCTGGCCCAATATATGCAGCAACCGACTGCTGAAGAAGGAGCCATATTAAAACGAGAATGGTGGCGAGATTGGGAAGAAAAATACCCGCCTAAATTAGAATATACCGTAATGTCTATGGATACAGCATTTACAAAATCAACAACAGCCGACTATAGTGCTATAACCATGTGGGGCGTATATACAACCGAGGACCGGGGACAAAACATAATTTTACTAGATGCCTTTAAAGGTAGGTACGAGTTCCCTGAACTTAGAAGAGTGGCTCTGGAAGAATACAGAGACTGGAATCCTGACATGGTCATCATCGAAGCAAAAGCGAGTGGACTACCTCTGACTCACGAGCTAAGGCAAATGGACATCCCAGTTATTAACTTTACACCCTCAAAAGGAAATGATAAACACACTAGAGTAAACTCCGTTGCCCCGCTTTTTGAAAGTGGGAAAATATGGGCCCCGATGCATGAGCATTTTGCCCAGGAAGTAGTGGAAGAGTGTGCGTCTTTTCCATTCGGAGATCATGATGACTACGTCGATAGTACGACACAGGCCATTATGCGAATTAGACAGGGGGGTTTGGTTCGTCATCCTGAAGATTATAAAGATGAGCCTATTGTAAGAGGACAAGTAAAGTATTATGGCTAAAAAAGCATTAGTAGATTCAATTTTAAAATTATACTCCAAACTAGGCGGCAATGTAGGAGATGTCCTTGGTACCCGAACCAATATTAATTTTTTAGGTGTAGGGAAGAGTCCAGAAGGCTTTATAGATTCTACAATCAATGTAGACGCCATCGGTGCCCTAGGTAAAAATAAAATTTTAGAAGAATTAAAAAGTTCGATCGGTTATTTAACGGCCAATAAGTTAAACGACCTTCAAGCAGGAAAATTATACGAGAACATGTTAAAGGTCGATAACGTCTTTAACCCTCAACAAATCTCAAACATCACAGACATGGCAACAGGGACCAGGAACTTAGATGCAGAAGGTATAATGACTTTAAGAAGAGGCGGAGACCCAACTCAATATAAACCAGGGGATCCAATTACTTCAGAAAATTTTGGTGCAACTGGGTTTGCACCTAGTGAAGAGGTTTTAGCAAATATAAAAGCAACTAGAAAAACAGATGATGATATGAGAATTATCAAAGATAGAATGACTGGCGATGAGAATCTCGATTATGATTGGATAGAAACTCCAAAAGGATGGGTTAAGAAGCCCGGTTCCGAAGGAGCTTTTTATAGATTTGGAGAAAAGAATAAAGAATTTATTGATAAGTCTGCAGCTGATATTTATAAACCCAGAGGAACAAATGAAATTGACGCTTTAGAAACTATGACAAAGAATAAAGCAGGGACAGAATTTATTACAGGTTACGTAGATGATGTTTATAGAAATTCAGGGGTTACATCTTCTGTTGATGTACCAAAGAAAAGAGCAGCAGCTAGAGAATTTTTATTTACTATGTTAAAAAAAGAAACAGATTTATTACCACCAGGTTCGGGTGGAACTTTAGAAAGTGTTATCACTCCAACAGATTATAAATACATTACAGAAGGCGGTGGTGGTGCTTTAGGGGATCCATTAATATTAGTTAAGAAATATTTTGGTGATACTATTGCAAAAAGACTTCCGTTAAATTCTGATAAAGAAGTTATAGAAACATTTGTCGAAAACGTTCGTTTCACAAAAGACAAAGCTGGATTTCCAACTGATGATCCAAGATTCAATCCTGATGACCTTCCAGAATTCAAACATGGCGGACTAGCCCAGATCCTGGAGGTTTAATGCCTAGATTTCGACGTACATGGAGCGCAGATAAATCTCCTATAGGATCTGCTCAAGACATACAAGGATCGTATATTAGAGGTAAAGAAGTTTTCAAGCCCCATCATACATGGGATCTTTCCAAAAGAAAATGGACGGAGGACAAAGTCTTAAAAATTATAAAAGAGTATCAAGCTCTAGTGGATGATGCTTTTGCTAAAGGCAACATGGGAGAGCTCCCTTCTTTTAGTGGCTGGGTTAAGTCTACCTATGGAACAGGTGCTAACGCTGGGATTTTTTACGCTCGAAGAGGGACGCCAGATGAACTTTTTAGATCTATAACGTCTGGTGATTATGCTCGAGATAAAAAAATAGAGCTAGTTAGAAAAATAATTAGAACAAACAATGCCAGTTTAAAAGGTGGCACTTCCTTAGGGCCTCTTTTGATAGGCACCGTACTTCCTTCGAAGGTTACAAATGTCCAGCTTAGAACTAGGCCGCCTTCTGGAAAAGGCAGCGACATTAGAGTTATCTTTAGTAAAATGCAAACAGAGTTGGATAGTAAACATGATAAAGTTAGAAAAGCTCTTGCTGAAATTCTTGGGAATAAAGACGCTATTTTTAAAGGAACTATTTTAAAACAGTTAATGGATAAAACCGGGTTGGATAGAAAGACTGTATCTGAAGAAGGGCGAGCAGCAACTAAAACTAAACCAAGAGTTCCGGGAGCATTAGCTCAAATACCAGAATGGAATAAGGTTGGCTCTTTTGTCGAAGGTATACCTGATAAAGAAATATATGAGAAGATGAGCAGCGCGCAGAAGGGAGCAACCTATACTTTTGAACAGATGCTACAAATAGCTGCCGATACTGTAGAAGGAAAAGGAGGTGGTTTCACGGATTGGGGAAAAGTAGTCGGGAAGAATCCTTATCAATATGCTGTTGCAACAGCTGGTAGAGAATGGATAAAAGAACGAGGAAACGGAAAAATTACTTTTTATGATAAGAATTTAAAAAAAATAGAATGGCCCAATAAATTTTCAACTCAAGATACTTTTTTTAAGTATAATGACCCAGAAAGACCTCAGTATAAGAATAAATTTTATGGAATAAATAAGCCGAGTGACGACGCACTTAAAATCCTTGCTCGAAAATTTCCAGGTCATACTATTCATGATCTTAAAAGTCAGATTAAGGACTTACCTGAATGGAAGCCGGTAAGAGATATTGTTATAGCTAAAAGAAACCTGATGGCTTCTCCTGAGAGAAATCCTTTTACAAAAGAAATGTCCACTTTTAAACACGTAGCGGATGATATTCATTCCCGACTATTAAAAAGTTCAAAAGGTGAATTTTTTAAACCTAGTTATTATACCGTCGGGATTGATCATAAACTTGGCATGGGTAAGTCTCTTTTTGATGATTTTAGACTTGTTACCTCTAGAGATAATATAGCCTTTCATCAAATGAAGTCAAACCCTGCATTAGCGGGTATTGCCGATAAACTTGAGAGAAGTATTTTTTCTAAAAATTTAGAAGGAAAGATGTCTGCTCAGCAAGAGGCTATTCGGGGATTTTATAAAAATGTTGGAGATAGAATGGTTAAAGCTTCAGCGGAAGGAAGAATGCCTCTTATGCCGAGTGCTTACGAGGAAGCGGCCTATAACTTTTTAAAAAAAGGTAAGTATACTCAGACAGAAGGAGCAGCCTTGGAAAAAGTTTCTGCAACTATAGCATCATTATACAACCAATACCAAAAAGCAGGCAAAGACCAAGCGGCTATTGAGGTTATGTTTGGTTGTAGACCACGTAACGCAACTGGAGGACGTGTAAGTTTTGCAGATGGAAGTACTTGTGTTTGGAATAAAATAAAAAATCAACCTGTAGAATCCAGTCAGAAGATTATGGCCGGTATTGAAGAAGGAGCAACAGGCGTTCTTGGAAAAATTAGAAATACAGCTGGAGGATTTTTAGGTTTTGTCAAAAAGGGTGGTAAGTTTGGTGCGATTGCAGCAGGTGGTGCAGCAGCCGCGGGCCTTGTTAAAACATTCATGAACGACGATCCAACAACTTATTTATCTGATGAGAATCAACAGAAGAATATGTTAATTGAAATGGTAACAGGTCCAATGGTTGAT
>Ga0208299_1003001_pt1 | contig 10921 bp, 9 predicted proteins | sample 15_taG_FD_184089 | JGI IMG/M metagenome (GOLD analysis project Ga0208299, IMG submission 184089) | Marine viral communities from the Subarctic Pacific Ocean - 15_ETSP_OMZ_AT15312 metaG (SPAdes) (version 2) | ecosystem: Environmental > Aquatic > Marine > Oceanic | place: Pacific Ocean | collected...
TTTCAATCTTGACTTACTCTGGAACATTGACCTCCTCTGGCAGCAGAACCGTTGGTCATGGCATGAATGTTAAACCTGAGTTGATTATTTCGAAATCTACAAACACTGTCGCTAGTTGGGCTGTTCAAGTTCCTAACGCGCTTACAAGTTCCAGTTATATTTTAAGATTAGATACCGATGCTGCGGAGTCTGATAAGTCTGGTAACGGCACTTTATCAGCCCCAACTCCAAGTGTGTTTTATACAAATTGGACAGATGGCCTGAACGCTGATGGCCGGGATTACATAGCCTACTGCTTCTCATCCATAGAAGGCTACAGCAAGGTAGGATCGTATGAAGGAAATAATGATGTAGATGGAACATTTGTCTATTGTGGGTTCAAACCGGCTCTGCTGTTGATAAAAAATATAGACTCTGCTGGAAATAACTGGCTAATCTTTGATAACAAACGGGATACTTATAACATGGTAACTCAAACTTTATTTCCTGATGTTGCTGACTCGGAGGCGACAGCATCAACTGGTTATGATTTTGTAAGCAATGGATTTAAGGCTCGTAGTTCTTCGGCAAATAAGAATCAAGCATATACCTACATCTACTATGCCATTGCCGAATCACCATTCAAAACATCTAACGCGAGGTAATTATGTGGTACTCAGAAACATTTGGAACAATTAAAACGCCTCGCGGCATAACCGTGAATGGCATCCAACACCCTGCCAGTATCTTCCGTAAGTGGACTAAGCCAGAACTACTGGCAATAGGCATCGCACCAGCAAGGGTAGACGTACCTGACTCACGCTACTACAACACTGGCAGAGAGTCCTACTCTTTCACTGACGGTGAATGGGTGATCTCTTACGACTCCACAGAGAAAGACGTAGAGCAACTGAAAGAGCAGTTGATTTCTAAGATCAATGCTCATGTCGGGTCACTCCTATCCTCGTCAGATTGGAGAGTTATAAGGGAGGCAGACGGCGGATCGGCTATGACTGATGAATGGAGAACATACCGCAACGAGGTACGCGCTCACGGTAATTCATTAGAGTCTGGGGTAGAGGCATTCGCATCTGTAGATGCAGTGCGTAACTTCCAGAACCATCCGATTCAGGAAGAACGATACCTGTCCACCTACGATGATGAGGGAGTGGAAACCATTGGCCCGGAAACTGAAACGGTAAATCGAACCGTGGATAAAACCAACTGGGGCTGGCCTGAAAGCCCTGATGCAGAAGTAGATAAATATCACGTTAGGTACATTTAATGGCTTTAATTGCTGTAGACAATGTTGGTCAGGTTGGGATTGTCAAGGAGAAGAGTTCATGGAACTTGCCTCCTAACGTATGGTCTGACGGCAATAACGTAAAGACTGAAGAAGGCTCTATAAAAAAGTGTCCAGGTTACTCAGAGGTAATGTCTACCTGTCCTATCTCTCCGTATTATATAACTCAGATAACGCTAGGAACTCCTGAGTTTTGGGTTGTTGCTGGCCTTGCGTCTATATACGCTTATGATAATACAAGCTCATCTACATTATTGAACGGCTCTATAAATGATACCGATACTACAGTAACAGTAGACAGTACGACAGGATTTGAATCAATAGGTACGATTTCTGTAGATAATGAGAATATTACATATACAGGTAAAACGACAACAACCTTCACAGGCTGTACAAGAGGCGCTGATAGCACTTCAGCCGCCTCACATTCAGATGACGCAACTGTAACAAGATCAAACAAGTGGTATAATATTACCAGAACTAGCGGTACATATTCCGCTACAGCAGATGAAGGCTGGACTTCCACCATTATCGGTGGTGTCCTGGCAATGACCAATAACTTTGATAAACCTCAGTATTGGGCGCTAACGGATGGCAAGCCTATATCCAGCCAGAAGATGCAAGATTTAACCAATTGGCCTAGTTATACACTTCTTAACGGAGCGCTTAATAACTCGGATACCACGATTACGGTTGACAGCACAGAGGATTTTCCTTCAGCAGGAACTATTAATATAGGTTCCGAAAAGATCACCTATACCGGAGTAACATCTACAACCTTTACTGGTTGCACTAGAGGAGCAGAAAGCACTTCAGCAGCATCTCATTCGGATAATGATCCAGTAACCGTATCTGTATTATGCAAGTCGATGAGAGCCTTTAGATCGTTCTTGGTTGCTCTTAATATCACAAAAGATGGGATAAACTTTCCAAGGGTTGTCAAGTGGAGTACGGAATCTGCGACACAAACCCTACCGACCTCATGGAACGAGACTACGAGTACGGTTGATGCTGGAGAATTTGAACTAGCAGATACGAAAGGAGACATATTAGACGGTCTACAGTTAAGAGACTCCTTTATGATCTACAAGGAGGATGCTGTATACTCTATGACCTTTGTAGGTACTCCATTTATCTTTTCATTCAGACAGCTATCTCCCACTATTGGCGCAATATCTAAGAACTGCGTAGCAGAGTTTGATGGCGGTCATGCTATCTTTGGTAAAGGTAATTTCTATATCAATGACGGTCAAAGGATAAAGCCTATCCTTCCTATGAAGCTGAAGGAGTATGTGTTTCAGTCAATTGATGGAGCGCAGACCAATAAGTGTTTTGTAACCGCAGACTACGGAAGGACAGAGATACTATTCTGTTTCACTGCTGACGGCGCGGATACAAATCAGCCGAATAAGGCTGTTGTTTGGAACTATATTACCAACACATTTACCATCAGAGATATACCAGACTTAGCGCATATAGGATACGGCAACGTAGGCAACCCTATAAGAGCAACTACATGGGCTGCGACAACGGAAACATGGGAGAGTATAACAGGTCCGTGGACTATGAGTTATGACCTACAGGACAAGGTTCTCCTTTTTGCCGATCCTAGCAATACTAAGTTGTACAGAGATAACTCTGGCAACAAAGAAGATACCACGCTTATGACCTCTTACATAGAAAGAAGCGGTCTGACTATGAATGAGCAAGGTCAGGCTGACCATGCGAATGTAAAAAGGATTAGTGCTATCTGGCCTAAAATGTCTATTAGTAGTGATAACTATATCAATGTATATCTAGGCACTTCAATGTCAACAGAGGAAGGTATCACTTGGAACGCTCCTGTAACCTTCAACCCAAATACACAGTCCAAAGTATCTGTAAGAGGAACAGGTAAGTTATATGCTGTTCGCTTTGAATCTACCACCGATATGGATTGGGAGTTAGACGGGTATTCTATTGATGTTAGAAATATAGGGCAGCGAGGGTCTAGGTCTTACTAATGGGAACCTACGCTGACCGTGTACAGAAAAGTGTAACGCTATATGAGCCTGGACCTCTCCCAGAAGAGGTTGATGATTTAGGATTGTATATGGTTACAGAGCTTAAAAGGCTAGGCAACATCCTGTATAACCAAGCAACCTTCCGTCTTGAGAGGATTCATGCGGAACCTTCCCGCCCTAGAACTGGTGATGTTAGATATGCAGACGGAACTGATTGGAACCCGGGCAGCGGCGAAGGGATATATTTCTACAACGGAACATCATGGACAAATCTATAGAGCCACCTAGAAGTCTAATTGACAAGAATAAACCCAATCTATTAATAGTTAATCCTAATGATATCGACCAAGTTTGGGAAGATGTAAAACCTTTGTTAGACAAGGCTTTGGTACACTCAGACGGAGAGATGTTATCGTCTGACATTCTTGACCTTATTCTTGATGGCAGAGAGGTATTATGGGTAGGTATAGATAACGGTGAGATATTCTGCGCTGGCGTTACAGAGGTAATAACTTACCCAAGAAAGAAAGTTTTACGGATCATAACCTTTGCGTCTAAAAGCGGTCACGATTATGCATTATGGAAAGACTTTATAGATATCATTGAAGGATTTGGTGTAAGACATGAATGTTCCTCTATAGAGGCATGGACAAGAAAAGGGCTTGCAAAGAAATTGAAGTGGGATAACGAATACTCAGTAATAACAAAGGATATTAAAAACAAATGGCAGTAAGAACACCTATACCAATATCACAGCCTTTGGCTCCGGGTCTTTTGCAGGTTGATTATAGTCCTTGGAGTTCTGGCGCTGCGGCAAGAACAGGTCTGGCAGATTTGCCGGGCTTTCTAAATTACACCGGGCCAACAGGACTTACAGGCTATACGCCAGATGTGCCTGTATCTTGGTCAACAGCATCAACATCATCCTATAAGGTTCCCGACTCTGTTATGGACCCAGATGTAGGAGGTTCTGGATCATATGGTTCTGGACTCCCTATGCCTGATGTTGAAGGATATAAGTATGTCTATCCACGATGGACTTACGGCGGAGGAGCGTGGGAAAGATCAGGTTATAGGGAAGATAGAGATGATTATGATTATTATCCATATTTCCCGACAGGTATCGCGGAGCATGAAGGCCCGATTCTTGTTGGGGTTGAGTTAATGAGGGAGTAATATATGTCAGGAGGAAGCCAAACACAGACTACACGGACTGAACCGTGGGATGAGCAGAAGCCTTATTTAGAGACAGGTTTTAAGAGAGCGGAAGATTTATATAAAACAGGCAAGATGACTCCCGATTATTATTCAGGCACTCGTATTGCCGGTTTTGATCCAGCCTCACTTGAGGCTCAGAGGTCTGCTCTGACATACGCAACTGGACCGCGAACTGCTAACTTACAGGCGGGAGCGGAAACTACACAGTTAGGCGGTCTTGGATACGGTAGAGACTTAATGGATTACGGAACTGCTATGAGAAGTCCAATGACCTCGGCAGGGTATTCAGACCTTACGCCGTTCTCGGGCACTCAGTATTCCGGTTTGCTTAGTGGAGAGGTTGATGCATCTACATTTGATCCTCTTGCTGATGCTTATAGGAGTCAGGCAATGGCTCAATTAACCGGCGAAGTCCTGCCCGGCATTAGATCACAGATAGTACAGTATCAGCCCGGAGGAAGTACCAGAGGCGATATAATTCAGGCTAACGCAGTCTCCGCAGCGCAGCAAAATATAAACGATAACCTCGCTAAAGCAGAATTTGACGCTTATAATCAAGCCCAGAATCGTAGAATGGGAGCGGCCCAGATGGGGCTAGGAGCGCAACAGTTTGGTATCGGGCAAGGCGCTACAGGCGCAGGTATTGGAACAAGTTATCTTGGGCAATATCCCGGCGTAATGTCTGCTCCTCTTACCAGCATAGCCGCACAGGATCAGGTCGGTCAGCAACGACAGGCTATGGATCAGAAAGGTATTGACAGCGCAATGGCTAGATATGAGTATGAATCTCAGTTGCCAAGCATCGGGTTGCAGAATTACCTTGCGTCTATCTCTGGTGATTACGGCAGTAATGTTACATCTACTGGCCCTGCTGGTCCTAATCCTCTTGTCTCTGCCTTGGCAGGCGGTATAGGTATGGCCGCAGGCGGTCCTATGGGAGCGGCGCTGGGAACAGGTTTAGCAGGATTGTTTAGGTAGGAGAATAATATGCCAGCATTTATGACAGAAGAAGAAAGGAGAAGGCGGCAAGCAGCGGCTCTCTTACAGCAGGGTAATGCGGGAGCCTCGGGAATATCGGGGCTTGCGGAAAAGATATACGAAGGCAATCCTTTGCTAAAGGCGATAGGTGATCCTATTAGAGATATCTATAGGAACTATGACGTTGAATTGCAAGACGGTATACCTCAAGTGGTTAGGAATCCTCTGTCTATAGAGATTAATAGAGGTCAAAGGCCAAGACCCCATGGCTTTGAAATTAAGTCATCACCATTTAGCCCAGGTCTTGTGGATGACCTAACAAAGAAGGCGGCTAACACTGGACCGTTTAGCCCTGAACTTATAAAGTCTTTACAGGAGCGTGGACCCGGAGCAAAACAACACGCAGGGATGGAGGCAGACGCTTTTGTACAACCTGAAGAGGATGAAATGCAAAAATATCTCCGCATGATGTTTCTTGCTAATCTTGCAAAAGGCATGAAAGGCGGCCCACCGCCTACTCCATATGGTACAGCAGTAGGTGGCGGCAATAAGTCTTGGGCTACACTACCTTCAATGAGGATGAAATAATGGCAGCACCAGCAGCGCTTTTAGGTTTATTAGGTAGGTATGTTGCGCCTATGGTCCCGGGTATTGTCAAGAGAAACCCGTGGAAGTCTGCGGCAGGAGCAGGAGCGACAGGTCTTCTTGGTTATGAAATGATGGGAGGAGGTGAGAAGTCGGATGAGGTTAGGACTGGCGGCGTAGGCTCAACAGTCGGCCAGCAAGTGAGAGGAAGAACAACCATCCCTGATGACTGGCAACCTACACTAGGGTCTAGGGTTGAGCTTGAAATGAAACGTAAGGCTAGTAACGCAAAGCATCTCAAAACGATCCTTGTACACAATGCCATTCTTTCAGCGCATAACCCTGGTAGCAAGAATACCTATATGAAGGATGCTTTAGACTTGCTCAAGGCAGACGCTATACAGAATAATGATATACAGCAGGCAAAGATTATTGAGTCTATAAAGAATAAAGATGGCTCACTTCCTGATGACGCTAAGATAATCTATGACAGGATTATAAGGTCGGGCGGTGATCCTAAGTTTGCCGCAGAGGTAAGCGGTCATCAACTAAAGATTGAGAAGACTCAAGCAGAGGCGGCTGGAGATTATCAGCGTGGTCTACCCCAGATGAAAGATATGTATTCTAAAGAGGCTATTGCTATGCAGCAGTTAAAGGCTCAGTACGATTCTGGAGATCAGCAAAATGCTGTTAATAAGTTAGCAATGTTTATTAAAAGCAGTGTCATTAAAATTCCTGATATATATGCTGGCTTTGAAATCAAGAATGATGCCGACTTGCATACACTTGCAGCACAGATGTTACAAGGATTAGGTGGAACGCAAGTAGCAACAGAAGACGAAATCGTAATCAATGAGCAATAATGCCTGATATTAAATTCAGTTTCCGAGGGCGTGACTTTAACGCTCAAGTTCCTGACTCATTCCTACAACGACCAAAGCAAGAGCAGCAAAGACTTCTACTAAAGAATCTACAAAACAAGTACGACACCAAGATACCGGAAAGAGGTAGCGATGAGAAAGGTGTCTTAGATTATCTGGCTTTGATTGAACGTCCATCACAGGCGTTAAAGGTAGGATTAAGAGAGAGTAAACTAGGCGGCGATATACTTGCCTCGCTAGGTGGTGTAGACTTGACACCTAAAGAAGGACTCTTTAAAGGTATGAAGTCTGGATGGTTGGGAGAGGATGAGGTAAGAACACAAGATGCTCTACCTGATAACCTAAGTCCATTCACCAAGGGTGTGCTGGGATTTGCCGGTGATGTGGCTACTGATCCTCTCACCTACTTGGGTGCTGGTGCTGTCAGAGGTTTGGGGAAAGCGATATCTAAAACAGGCGAGGTCACTGGTGCTACGCCTGTGCTGAAGTCTGCCGGTAAGAAGGTGATGGATGCTAAGTTTGGTGAGGCTGATATAGGCCTGCCTGATCTAGCTAGAATGTTTAACATTCCTGTTGGCAAATCAAAGGAAGCCAAGAAAACCTATGACGCAAGCAGAGACTACAAGGCCATGTTTGAAAAAGAAATGGCCGATAGTCTGGGGCCATTAAACCAGTTCTTCACAGCAAGGCAGAGACAGCAAGATGTTCCAATGGAAGACCTACTAAAAGTCTTCAGAGAAGAAGCCCAGCGTAAAAGAACGATAAGGTATGATCCAAAAACTAATAAACCTATAGTTAAGAAAGACCCAAAAACAGGTGAGGATATAGTAGACGCTCATTATTACAATGAAGATGGTTCCTTAATGCCACTCCATGCTATCTCAAGTCAGGCAAGAAGGATGCTTGGTGATGAAGGTGTTGAGATGCTGGGTAAGTGGGAGAAGATGGGTGACAGGCTTTACGAATTGTCTGAGGCTGCTGGTCAACCAATGCACAGAGTTGTAAGCAAAGGTTATTTCCCTGGAATATTATCCAAGCCAGGTAGAGAGTTTGTCGAAGCCGGTAAAGATAAGTTTATAGAATCCTTTGATGAGTTTGGTGAGCCTATCTTCAGGACAGGATATAAAAAGGAAAGGCACGTCCTAGACAAGAAGACTATTGATGAGGCTAATGCTGAGAGAGCAGAGGCAATGGGCCTTGTAATAGGCAGTCATGGTTCAAGACCTAACCCTGCTGACAATGCCTTTGAGTTCTTTCAGTCTGATCCGCGCATCGCTATGGCATCGCGTTGGGATAGGCAGAATGTGGCTATGCAGAACAAGTGGGCTATTGATGAGATCACTGATAACTATAGAGTGACCGGCTTGCAGCCTGAAGGTGGTGTCATGGCAATGGGTGGTAGAGCAGGCGATGCTTTTGATTGGTCAAAGAAAGGTCATGTAAAGAATAAAGAGACTGGAGAGTATGAGCCTAATGTAAGAGAAGGTCCAACAGAGGATGGGTGGGTAAGAAGAACTTTTCAGAAACCTGATGGTAGTGTAGATTACGAGGCTTGGAAGAGATTTGTACAGGAGCAACCCTGGAAGGAAGAGAAACAAATCGGGTTCTGGCTCAAAAGAAAATTCGATGAAGACGGCAATCAGATATGGGTAGCAAGAACAGCAAACCCAGCAAAGCGCAGTGATCCTACTAATACAAGTATTGATAACTATATTGAAGAAGTTGTAGACCCTAAAGGACTAGGGTATGTAGAGGTTCAAGGTATACCTAGACGCAACGTACCTAATGAGGTACTGGACAGTCATTGGAATAGTGTCTTTAAAGAAGAGGCAAGGCTTAGAGGATACAGTGTATCTACAAGCAAAAAACAATTTCTTGAAGGAGCAGAAACTGGCGCTTTACTTAAAGCACAGAATGAGGCAAAGAATATAGCAGATCAGGCTAGGCGTATAGCCAAAGAAGATGGTGCTGAAATCTTCATGGCTCCCAAGCAGATCAAACGTCAGGTTGAAGATGTGCTATCCTTAATGCGTGGTGATATAGCATCTGAGAAGGAGATCAAGAAGTTCTTTAAATTCTATGATGAGATACAAAATGGCTGGAAGGCTTGGACTCTCGGTGTTCGTCCTGCTTACCACACTCGTAATGCCGTGGGTAACATTCTTAATGCTTATGTTATATCTGGTCTTGGAGTAAACATACCAGAAGCTGTATCTGTATTCAATGCCGCCGCTAAACTACAGTATTATGCTAGGTTTAACGGTAGTGACATAGCAAGGCAGAAGTTCATTACTGATATCGGAGGAGGCAAAGGTCTGTTCTATAAAGGAACACCAAAGATATCAGCAAGAGAATGGAACGCTCCAAACTTCATGGGCACTGGATTCTCTATGAAAGAGATAGCCCAGGCAGCCAGAGAGAGAGGAATCACAGCCGGTCACTACAGAAAGGATATCGTAAGAGGATTAGAGGAGCAGCAACTAGCCGCTGTTGGTAAAGGAAGTAAACTACGCAGAACTCTTGGGCAGGACAACCCAGCAGTTCAGGCAGGCTTTGGCCTTGGTGGTACGATAGAAGGTAATGCAAGGTACGGAGTATTTATTCACGCTCTCCGACAGATGAAAAAGAACCCAAGGAAACTGTCTGAGTACGAAGGTCAGTTGTTTAAGACAAAGGAAGTAACTGATCCTATTACAGGCAAGCCTGTGATGATAAGGAATATAGCAGACGATACTGATAGGAAGTTTGAGATAGCATCTATGGAGGTGAAGAAGTCTCAGTTTGATTACACTGATGTATCCAAGACTGAGCGAGATGTTCTCAAAAGGTTCATGCCTTTCTACACCTGGACAAGAAAGAATATACCTGCCCAACTCAAGAGTCTTGTGCTAAATCCTCAACGCGCAGAGAAACTAGCCATAGCCAAACAGCAGTTTGAACATGAGACTGGAGACTTAGACTACTCTGACTACGGCGCGTTCTGGGGTGATCGTGTTCCTGTGTTCTTGGGTCAGGAGTCTGGAGGAGTCGTTAAGGCTTTCACCTTACTGAATATAATGCCAATGGCTGACCTTCAGAGAGTTATTAAACCGGCACCTTTGCTGGCTGAGATGACTTCACCTCTTATCAAAGTTCCATTAGAGATTGTGGCTAACTATGATACGTTCAGAAAGTCTAAGATTACCAAGCATAAAAACGAGTCCAAAGATTATCTAGGTGTATCCCTGCCTCCAAGGATGTGGCATCTTGCTCAGGCTCTTGTTCCTTTGACAGAGATTAACAGACTTAACCCAGCCGGTGTCTTTGGTGAGCGTATGAAGGATGAGTTCGGCAAAGTAAAGTCTACCCGCGCATACGGTGGCATGGGCGCTCTCAGGGAAACATCAATGGATGCTCCTGAAGTAGCACGATGGATAAGGTTCTTCTCCGGTGGCACAACATATGATGTAGACCTACATAAAAACAGATACATTATGAACAGGAACCTGAAGAAGGATATAGCAACGCTCAAAGGTAAGATCAAATGGGCCGCTAGAAATGGGCAGAACGATAGAGTTAAAAGACTTTATGAACTGCTTGAGCAGGTTAAGCGACAGGAAATAACTGACCCAATGGGAGAGCGATCTTGAAATCTTTACTGCTATCTTTACTATTACTTATCTCACCTGTCATGGCGGAGGAACCACCTACTGACGTTATCCCACGCTTTGTGCAGATGCAGATATTCTGCGTACCAAGTATAGAAAGGATGGCAGACATACTGGGAGAAAAGTTTGGCGAGGCTCCAATAGTTATGGGCCAACTAAACGAAACCGATTCCTTTATCATCTTTGTAAACCAACATAATACCTCATCAACCATCGTTATAGCGAAACAACGTAAGGAAAGTTCTGAGGCCTGCATGGTCTGGTCAGGTAAGGCAGAGGCAGGCTTAGCCTTCAGCCTAAATGCTAACCCAGAGTTCCCAGAACCAA
>Ga0208299_1003004_pt1 | contig 10915 bp, 11 predicted proteins | sample 15_taG_FD_184089 | JGI IMG/M metagenome (GOLD analysis project Ga0208299, IMG submission 184089) | Marine viral communities from the Subarctic Pacific Ocean - 15_ETSP_OMZ_AT15312 metaG (SPAdes) (version 2) | ecosystem: Environmental > Aquatic > Marine > Oceanic | place: Pacific Ocean | collected...
TATTTAGAAGAAGAAACGCTCAATGAAACAGGTCTTGAGGTATTAGCATTTGGTTTGGCAGGTGCTTTGATCGGTGGTTCATTAGCAGCAGGAAAATCCATTGAAAGAGGTGGTTGGAAGAAATGGATGGCAGACCGGAAAAAAGATAAACGAGGGATAGAAATATTGAACAAGGTCAAGAAAAATAAAGATATCATAAAAGCAGTGAAAGATGGAGTGAGTAAAACTCAACGAGAAACCGTAAGGGAAATACTCAGAAAAATGCTTTCATCAGATGAGCAGGAATATCTATTCTTTATTCTCAATTCACTCGTTGGAAGTCTTGGTGTGAAACAAGTTTCTTTATAATGTATTCTTTCAAAGAATTTATTAGTGAGGGAATAAACACACCGACCTCTCCAGCAAAAATTATCAGTGTATTGAATAGTACCAAAAAGAGTTTCATTGGAAAGACCTTTACACCTTCAAAGTTCAAATCATTGCTACAGAAGACTCTCAACAAAACTGGTGTTGATGTTTTAGTATCTCTTGAAAAGGACAAAGAGAATATCATTGGAGAACCCAACATAGTTGTCATCAGTGGATTCTATGATTCTATGGAAGATGAGGATGAAGAGACTCCATTTGAAATAGTGGTAGTTTATGATAAGAGAGGTAAAATTGTTGTTGATGAAGAATGTTGGGGTCATATTTCAAAAGAAATTCCAGAGGTATTAACACATGAAATTCATCATTCCTATCAAGCACGTAGAAGGGATTTCAATCCAGCAAGTGATAAAAGCAAAATGTACAAAACATCAGATGCCCAATATCTTGGCAATGATGATGAAATAGAAGCATACGCAAATGACATAGCAAAAAATATGTTGGTGATGAATAAGTATGCGAAGGCAATGTCACTATTGAAAAGAGGAAATGTTGATGTACCAATCTTCCAGGATTATATCAAGGAATTTGGGAAAGCACATAAGGTGACTAAGAAACTCACTAAAAAAATAATACAATTTTTAAATCATTATAACGAGAAATAAGATGAAAACATTCAAAGAAATGCTGAAAGAAAAAGCAGATAACAAAGGTGGAACGGGTGATAAACAAGCATATCAAACTTTTTTGAAAAAAGCCATAGCAAAATTCGGTGGAAAGGGTGTTGATTTTGATTCTGTCCCTAAAGATAAAAGAGATGAACTTGGAGATTATATTGATACGAATTGGAAAAGTGATGATGAAGAAAAAGGTATCAATGAAAAGTCTCTAAGTGATTCTGATGTAAAAAATATGCTTAATACCATAATCAACAAAACAAAGGCAGGAAGTGGAAATTCTTCAAAAGATATCTACAAAATGGCAATGAGTATGTTGAAGAAATCAGAAGATGGTTTATCCCCAGAACAAGTAGGTTGGGCGATGAAAACCATGAAAGTGCTTTCTGGAAAATGATAGTTTGAAATAATATAAATAAACTTGTAATTAACAATAACCCACAAACAAAGGAATTAAAGATGAAAATTACTATCAAACAATTACTCGATTCAGTAACACCTCTCAATGAAATTATTACTCTTGATTTCCCAGTCAAGTATTCTTTCAGGTTGGCTAAATTAGCAAAATCTCTGACTGCTGATTTAGAAATGGCAACAGAGAAAGACCAATCCTTAATTTCAAAATATGGAACTCAGGATGAAGAGAATGAAGGACAATGGAAGATTGAACAGGAAAATATTGAAGAGTTTTCAAAACAACGTAGTGAATTGATGAGTGAAGAAATCGAAATTGATTTTGAACCCATCTCACTTTCAGATGTTGGTGATATTTCTATCAAACCAAAAGACTTGATGCTTCTTGATAGTTTCTTTGTAGAATAATCCTTCCACATTACTGGGTATTCAAACATACCCAGTACCACACCACACATCACAATGAGTAAATTAGGCAAATTAGAAGAAACCTTCAACATAGCATCAGAGAAGGTTGAAAAAATAAGCCAAGAAATTACTATATCAGCAGGTGACTATGAAATGATAGACTCTGATATTGATGATTCCCTCACCGCAGACGGAAAGGTTTTTGAACTCACTGAATTGAAGAGAGATTTTATAAGGACAAAACGTCATCTCCAAGCATTGATAGAAAAAGGTCAGACCTTAATGGATGCTTGTCTTGAACAACCAGAATCCTACCAAGAACCTAGAATGATAGAAGCAATTTCAAGACTATCAGAAACAGTAGGTAAACAGATAAAATTCATTACTGAATTATACCTTGACATTGCTGACATGGAAATGAAAAGGGAAAAGAACTCAGCAAATTCTACTACACCAGAAGGAAGTACATTTGTCAATGGCAATGCTATATTTGTTGGTAGTACATCAGAATTAATGAATCATCTCAACAATCCGACCTAACTCAATAATATCCTTTGATTCTTTGGAGGATCAAATCCAACCGATTCATATATCTTTTTTCGTTCTTTGTAGTGCTTCATACCGTAACTGATGTATTTCTTGTTTATTCCATTCTCGTTTACGTCAATTGATAAATCATCGATAATGTCAAATATTTTTACTGTGGTTTTTCCGTCCTTCACCCGTACTCCACGTCCAATGCTTTGGAGAGTCTTCACTTTTGATTTGTATGAAGATGCTGCCACTATATTATGAATATTTTTTACATTCATTCCTTCAGCAATACATGAATATGATCCAACCAACACCACATTATCATTCTGTTCCATTATAGTTCTGATATGTTCCCTATCAGCAGTAGCAACTCCACCATCAATATAAAGAATCTTTTTATCACTACTTTTTGATAATTCTTGGAATAATCGTTTGCCCTGATCTATCTTGCTGAACAGGACTATTGTATTATTTTGTAATGCTTTCACCAGAGTCACTATAAACTTCACTCTTGAAGGATTTTCATAAATGTAGTAAATTTCATCTGTGTACTGAGATTTATTGTTGATATAATTATACTCACAAATACTATATGGATACTTCAAAAATAGATTTGTAATTTCAACACCAGCGATATGATTTGCCTTTCTCAGAGCATCATAACTAACAAAGGATTCAACTGGTCCTAATGAACCTACACTATTAAACCAGTCAGTTGTTTTAATTGCTGGTTGAGTACCCGAAAATCCAATTCTCCATTCAGCATTAATACATTTTGAAGCAATAGTCATAATTGATAATGCTTTGGCATTGTGACTCTCATCGCAAAATATTGCCCCAAACCGTTCAAAGATATGGAAATTTTTCTTCTTAACTTCTTGTATAAGTGTTTGCCATGTTGATATTACCACAGGCATTTCAAAATTCTTTGAACGTCCACCATAAATTGTTGTTACCGAATTATAAGCATCATCCCATCCATATTCAATGAAATCTCCATATAATTGAGATGCTAATGAAGTTTTTGGGACTATTATAAGAACTGGTTTTTCTTCATATAACATTAATCTAGTAAGACCATATATCATAAGAGATTTACCAGAACCAGTAGGTGCTTCAATATTCAATCGTTTCTTCACAAAACCATTATAGATAGCATTGAATTGATAATCTCTTATTGCGAAAGGTAATTCAAGAGCAGTAACAAAATCACGGACATCAGATTCTTCAGCATCTTGAATATCATTGGTAGCATTGTATAAGGTATATTTACCCTTGTCAGCAAATTCTTTGAGACTATTTAGAAGACCAGTTGGTAAAATACCTTTATTTATGAAATATGTCCACCCATCCCACAGACGGTTACGAAAAAGTGGCATAAATCGATAACCAGGTGGTCTAGCACGAAACCATCTCCTGAGTTCCCCCATTATTCTTGAATCTGTTTTTATTCTCAAAGACACTTCATTGATTTTGTGTACTTCAATATCACTTTTTACAATTTCCATAGGCTTGACAAAGATGTTTTAATGTGTTATTAATATAGTTATATTATTACTTAAAGTTTATTATCTTTTAGAGATATAGAGATTTAAAGAATCTAGCAAAATAACAAAACAAAAACGAGAACAAAATGACTTACATTATAAGAGAGATTATAGAAAAATACGTTAATATTAATAGTATAATTCAACAGAACAAAAACAAATTGAGACAAAAATAAATAAAACATACGTTGAAATTAGTATACGATTTAGTTTACAAGACAGGTGAAGTATGGCTATTTGCCTTCTCTCCACTTGAGATAATCCAGATAACTTTTGATCTCCCATCCTTTCTTGTCTAATAGATCAACAACACGAAGACAATATTCAGACATTAAGGTGACATCATCAACTTTGGTTTTTTCATCCATATAGGATTTATCCTTCAATACTTCTTTGTTTAATACTTCAGTTGATAATACTTCATTTGAAGTAAGTTCAATATTATCTCTAACTTCAAAGAATTTGGCAGTTAATTTCTTATCAAGATCATAAGATGTTTTGAGGAATGTATGATGTCTATTAAACCACTTGATCCTACAAGTAGACATATTGAAGGAATGATCTAGGTTATGTTCATCATATGACTGGAGATCTTTATTTGCTTCATTATGAAGTTGCTTCATGTATTCATTCATTTTTGCGTTCCTTGAAGATTTTATAAATAACAATAGTTGTACACATATTTATATTCAGATATTATGCCAGCAGATAAGCCAAGTTTTCTTTCATATAGAGTAACAGACATCAAACGTAGAGGCAAAAAAGGTTTCTATGAACCAGGTGATTATGTAGTTGATAAACACGGAATAATAGGTCAAATAAACTTTGAGTCTGGATTTGGTAATTATGTTACATTCATTGATGATTATTCAGTCTATGATTCTATTGTTGATTTAGGGTTGAAGAAGACTGTATTCACATCTCCAAATATATATGATGCCTATAAACGTCAATTCAAAGATGTTACAAAAATGGCAAGAGTTATTGCTAAATCACTTGATGAAAATTACTCATACATTGGGTTGTTTAATAATGGTACAGATTTATATGTGAGAGCATCAAATAGACAAAACCTTACAACTGGTTTTACTAATCAAGGTATTACTTCAAATACCGATTTTATATCAATTCGGTTATCTCCATTCTGGAATTTTGACCTTGATCAATTTTCAATAAAAAAGTCGTTGCGTAAAAGTTCAAATCCATATACAATATTAAGAGATTTATTCATTGATATTGATTTAGGTCTTGATGGTTTAGCAAGACGGTTCAAATATGTTATCTCAGATGATTTGCCTTACAATGAAGAATTGTGGCAACGTATAGATAAACAATTCAAAAAATATAATTTTCAATTCCGAAAATAAATTCCAAAAAGACTTGACATTGTTGTCTTGTTATGCTCTAATAAGAATATAGAGTAAAACAAAAGGAGAACAATATGAAACTTTACTTAGACGATGAAAGAAATATCCCAGACAATACTTGGGAATTAGTTAAGACCGCAGATGATGCTATTTTCTGTTTGAAGAGTGGTGATGTAGACTATGTAAGTTTAGACCACGACTTAGGAGATGACGAAGCAGGAACTGGTTATAAAGTTCTATTGTGGATTGAGAACGAGTTACACAACAATCCAACCTATATTCCTCCAAAAATTTCTATCCATACTGCTAATTCATCAGCAAGGGATAAGATGGAGTTGGGATTAGAATCAATAAAAAAGTACACAAAGTTGAAAATGAATTCCAGAAAAGACTTGACAAAGATAATCTACTCAAGTAGGTTATAATTAACAAAGAGACAAAAAACAACAACACTCTAATATGGAGAACAAATGGTAAATGTTAATAGTAAAAATTCGTTAGCAAAACTTATGGCTGCTGAGAACCTAACAGTTGAGCATAAGAAGATTGAAACTGCTGGATTTGATACAGAGAAGCGAATCCTTTACCTCCCAATCTTTGAAGAGATGGGAGCAGATTTATATGACCTTCTAATCGGACATGAAATCGGTCATGCTCTTTATACACCTAATGAGGGTTGGGAAACAATCTTAAACGAAAAGGCCAAAGCATTCAAATCTTATATAAACGTCACTGAGGATGCTAGGATTGAGAAACTTGTGAAACGCAAGTTTGCTGGGATGAAACGAGTTTTTTATGCTGGTTATGTTGACCTTGTCAAAAGAGACTTTTTTGGAATTAACAAAATGAGTGTTGATGAGATAAACGGATTACCTTTTATTGATAAGTTTAATCTTTGGTTTAAAGTTGGATCTCAGTTCCAACTCTCCTTTAATGAGAAGGAACAAAATTTTATTACTCGTGGTGAAAATCTTGAGACTTGGGAAGATGCGATGAAACTTGCTGAAGATTTATTTGAACACCAAAAAGAAGAAAATTCCAAATTGCCTGAAGAAAACGAACCTGGTGGGGAAAATGAGGAAGGTAAGGCTGGAGAAGGAGAAAACACTGAGAGTGGTGAACCTTCAGAAAATGAAGGTGAAGAATCCGGTGAAGGTAATGGTGAAGGTGAAGAATGTGAAAACGATGGAGAAGGTAAGGGTGAAGAATCTTCTGAAGAAGAAAACAAAGATGAAGGTGGAAAGAAATCATCAACACAGGGTAGTAAGGGTAGTGATACCTCTTCTGACAACGAACCTGAAGAATCCATTACACAGAAAAACTTTAATGACTCCTCAAAAAAACTTATTGATGATGAAGCGAAAACAAACACATACATTGAATTACCTACCAAGGGTATAAATGTGAAAAACATCATTACACCTTACAAGGAAGTTCATGCTAACATCAACAAATATATTTCTGGATTTGATCTTTCCGATGAAAGCACATTGAATAATTGGAGTAAAATCCAAAGTGATTTTATTGCTTTCAAAAAGGACATGGTGCCAAGTGTAAATTATATGGTGAAAGAATTTGAAATGCGAAAAGCAGCAGACGCCCATAAGAGACAAAGCACCTCAAAGACTGGAGTGATTAACACTAATTCTCTCCATTCTTACAAATACAACGATGACATTTTCAAAAAGATAACATCTGTTCGTGATGGTAAAAATCACGGTCTTGTTATGTTTGTTGATTGGTCGGGAAGTATGTCAAACAATTTATTGGGAACGGTTAAACAATTGCTTACTTTGGTTTCATTCTGTAAGCAAGTAAATATCCCTTTTGAGGTTTATAGTTTTTCAAACGCTAGTGGGGCAATTAATTCATTGGAAGAAAAAACGATGATTGACCCTGAGATTAAAATTGATGTTAATACATTAAAATTTAATAATCTAAATCTTAGGCAATACTTTTCAAATAGCATGAACTCAAGAGAATTTAATGAGGGGTTGAAGAATGCCTTTTATATGGGTTCTCTCTCAAGAGGTTATTTTTATTCTAATGGATTGGGTGTTCCAAAAGAAGAACTATTAGGTGGAACTCCTCTTAACGAATGTATTTTTGCGGCCACTGAAGTTTTTGAAGATTTTAAAAACAAAAATGGATTACAAATCGTGAATACTGTATTTCTTACTGATGGGGAAGGTTCTCAAACACATTATATTACCCCAGATGATGAAGAAGGTTCGTATGGGAGTTTTTTGCCTAATACAGGTTGGAATGATGGTGATACAATCATTAGAGACCCAAAGACAAGAAAAGAATATATTTACAAAACCAAAAATCATTCTTATAGTAGAGGATGTGATTTTGTGAAAGATACTCTTTTGAGAATCCTTGCTGATAGATACAATGCCAATGTTATTGGATTTTTCCTTGCTGAGGAACGTGATCTACAATATAAATCAGAAAAATTTTGGGATGTTGCTAATATCGATTTTTATGATAGAAAACGAATGATGAAACAAAAAATAAAGAATCTCAAAAAAGATGGATATTCTATTGCCGATAAGAAAGGTGGATATTCTGAGTTTTTTATTATTGCTGGTGGTCAACTTGATGATGATGTTGAATTTGAGGTTGCTGAGGATGCTTCAAAAGTAGCAATTCGCAACGCCTTCAAAAAGTTCAATAACAAAAAACGAACATCAAAAGTGTTCTTGAATCGATTTGTTGAGTTGATTGCTGCTTAAAAATAAAAGCACTATTGTTGAAATAAAACGATGATAGTGCTTGACAGAGATAATCTACTCATGTAGGTTATAATTAACAAAGGGCAAAAAATCCCTTCTTTTAAAACTCTAATATGGAGAATACAATGAATACAGTAATTACCGTAAATGACCTAACTGCTTTGGTAATCAACGAGTTTGGTGTTGATAGGGTTTCTAATATCACTGGAAAGGAATTAACTGAAATCCGAAAAAAATACAATGTCCAACTTGGAGAAGGTGGGCGTCCTCTAATTCGTCCAAACGAGTTTATGGTTAAAAGTGAGGTATTTGATATCTCTTCTGTTATCCCTTCTGATTATACAGAACTGATCTCCAGACTTGATGCAACTCCAGCATCAACCCCCATTAAAATTACCCCAGTTGTAAAACCTTCAAAAGCAGTGGAAATGGTATCTACTGTTGAAACATCTAAAAAAGGAATCGATGTGATTGAGAATGTTGAAAGTTATATCCCAAAAGTTGACGAAAAATATGTACCTTTTGGACACTTCAAAGACCTGACAACGATATTTAAGTCAAGAATTTTCTACCCTGTTTATATTACTGGGATGTCAGGAAACGGAAAGACCTTGGGTATCTCCCAGGCTGCGGCAAAATTGAAACGTGAAATTATTCGTGTGAACTTTACTGTTGAAACTGATGAAGATGACCTGATGGGTGGTTTTCGTCTTGTTGACGGTGAAACTGTTTGGCACGATGGACCTGTTATTACTGCGATGAAGCGTGGAGCAATCTTGCTTCTTGATGAAGTTGATCTTGCTGGGTCTAAAGTAATGGCTCTCCAGTCTGTCCTTGAAGGTAATGGAGTGTTTCTTAAAAAGATTGGGAAACTTGTCCAACCTGCTTCTGGTTTCACTGTTGTTGCTACTGGTAACACCAAGGGTAAAGGTTCTGACGATGGACGTTTTGTCGGGACTAATGTAATGAATGAGGCATTCCTTGACAGGTTCAAAGCAACTATTGAGCAACCTTACCCAACTGAGGCAATCGAGAAAAAAATCTTGAGATTGTCTTTGAAATCTATTGCTGGTGTTGGTGCCTTGACCGACTCTGCTGAAGAGTTCATTGGAAAATGTGCTGCTTGGGCAGGCATTATTCGCAAGACTTTTGACGAAGGTGGAGTCGATGAGATTATCTCTACACGACGTTTGGTTGATGTTGTTTCTACCTATGCTATCTTCAATGATCGTTCGAAGGCAATCGCATTGTGTACCTCAAGATTCGATGATGAAACACAATTAACCTTCCGTGATCTGTATAGCAAATTGGATTCTGAGGTTGCCTCTCCAACTGAAGAGACTTCTGAAGAAGTACCTTTCTAAAAATTAAGACCCATCGCAAGATGGGCACACCTTAACGGGTTGAGTGAAACGTGCCAGCGTGTATATATCGTTACTGATTTGGTCCCAAAAATAGTTTTCTATTTCATAAACGCCAAAAAGATTGAAGAAGCATTCTTCTTGGGGAGCTCCAAATGCTAGAGATTCTTTCTGATTAACGATTATCTCAACCCGATTAATCCTCCAATAAATATCTATATGAACTTCACAAAAGATCAAATTTTCTTCACTGCTGATCTCCATCTTGGACACAAAAATATCATAAAATATTGTCCGAAATCCAGAGCAAAATTCAGACAAGTTGAAGAGATGAACGAGACTATTATTTCTAATTGGAATAATACAATCACTGACAATGACGTTGTTTTTGTGATAGGTGATTTTGCCTGGAATAATTCTACTGCTATAAATAGTTTAGAGAGAATGAAGGGTACCAAAGTTCTCATTACTGGAAACCATGATAATCGTCTAAATAACGAAGCATTATCACATTTTGAAGTGGTAAAGGACTATATAGAGTTTACTGCTGACGATCAATATATCGTTATGTTTCACTATCCTCTTTATACATGGAATCGAGGTCATTACGGATCATGGTGTCTACACGGTCATTCTCATGGAAATACGGAAAAATTTACAAAAAATAAAATAATAGATGTTGGTGTTGATACCAACAATTTAACCCCATATAGTTATTTTGACATTGAAAGGATATTAAATGATACGATTTAAAGATTATATTGAGCAACTAAATGAAGGTGGAAACCTTTCAATTGATGGTTTTGATGCTCAGAAATTGATTATGGCAAATGCTGACAGACCAGCAATCAAAAAAGAGATTACCTTGATGCTCAAGGATATGAATAAGAAATTTGAGAAGGAGTATGGATATCCAATTTGGAAGAAATTAGATGACCTAATCATGCAGAATTTAATGTTCTCAGGTTCTACCAGAAGTTTCTTTGATGATAAAATTTCAGATGAAGAGTTTGGCAAATACAAGAAATTAGTTGGAGACATGGACACTATGTACCCAGAGAATTTACAAGACCAAATGAAAGAGTTTCTAATCAAATATAAAGGTAAGAAATTCGGTAATATGAAGTTTATAGGAGAAGGTGGTAACTCACTATTACAGCAAAATGGACTATATGAAATGCCTAAAAAGCATTGGGACGCGGTGCGTTATATCCAAGTAGATTTTGAACCTTCAGGGTTTGATGCTGATATTCCTACTGAATTTTCTATCTTCAGTCACTACTCATCTTGGCAGGATATAAAATCAAATGTCAAAGGATTATTCATAAAATATCTGTTTAGAAATTTGATTAGCAGCAAAGAAGTTCTCAATGATATTGTTGTACTCACATCCAAAGGAGTCCCAAGCAAATCAAAAAAATACATCAACCCTGCTCTTTATGGATTCTCTGTTGATAAGGGTGTTAGAACAAAATTTAAACCACTACTTGATGCGAACGGTAA
>Ga0208299_1003009_pt1 | contig 10895 bp, 10 predicted proteins | sample 15_taG_FD_184089 | JGI IMG/M metagenome (GOLD analysis project Ga0208299, IMG submission 184089) | Marine viral communities from the Subarctic Pacific Ocean - 15_ETSP_OMZ_AT15312 metaG (SPAdes) (version 2) | ecosystem: Environmental > Aquatic > Marine > Oceanic | place: Pacific Ocean | collected...
GAAGAATTTAATCCTCTATTCGACTGAGCAATATATTCACTTAATGAAGGCATATTAGTCTCCTCAATTTTTTATCGTTTATTTAAAGTTTAAAGGTTTGCGATTTCGTCAGGCAATCCTTCATTTAGTCCTTGTCTTTTGTATTCCTGCATTTTTCGCAGTTCTTTGTAAGACAAGTTAGTTAGTTGGTCAACTACGTCATTTACAGTCTGAGCTTTCTTAATTGGAGTTTCGTCTGCTCCAAATGAGTTACTCAACTGAGGTTTCTGTAGACCATTCTCTTCCTTGAATCCCATTTTTCGTAGTCTGTTCTCGGATTCGTTTTTTACAGCTTTAGAAATGTCAAGTCCATCTATTTGTTTTTGTAAACTTGCCAATTGTTTCTGTAAGCTGCCTTCGAGTTCTTCGTCAGTAGGTTCTTCGTCTGAACCATTACCATTACCATTCTCTTCTTCTTGAGGGAAGTCTTCTTCCCCCTCTTCCGCTTTATTCATCTTGTTACCCATGTAAGCTTTTTCCTCTTTGTCATCTTCTTTATCGTCATCTTCAGCTTGGATAGTAGCCTGTTGGTCTTCTATCTTGCTTGTGATTTTCACGTTTTCAGATGAATCATCTGAGTTACCTACATAGTTAGGAGTAGCAGTTGCACTAGAGGTTGGATCAGATCCACCCACAGTGTTTACTTTTTCACCGTCTACGTCCATACCTTGGTCTGCGAGTTCTATTAACACTGACTTAGCAATATTCTTTACCAAGCTTGCGTGCTGATAAGCTGCCTGTTCTTGTTCAGCTTTTTCAATCGCATATGCATCATCCGCATCCATTCTTCCATCCATTTTTTGTAGCACTTCTGCAAGAGCCGCCAAACCTAATGACGTACCTTCCATGTGCTTTTCAATTCTGTTTAGAATTTCATCAGCCATTATAGCCTCCTTATTTTTAAGGTTTATTTTGTTATAAATTTTATGTCTGTTCGACCTTAAAAAGGTTGGTCTAAGCCACCCCCGACCTTTTTACAATATAGTATAAAACATTATAATTTTATAGTCACTCTTATTATACTAATTTAAGTATAAATATAAAAAAATATAAGTAGTTATTCTACGATATCAGTATCTACATCACCACTTTCTAAACGTAGAATGTCATTTCTGAAATCATATAATGGTACTTGCACTAATTTTTTAAGCTTTTCGCACTGTTTGCCTTCAGGCATTGCTGCCTCAACTAAATCTAAAATTTTACCTACCATTCTTGAATGTCGTGCAATAATCCATTCTTGGTTGGGGGACACTTCTATGTCTGACATTTTTCTCCTCTTTCTTTATAAATTAACATAATAACCACTACTACCCATGTTGGCATTGATTACTACTTGATTGTATGCTCCACTAAATACTTTATCTAAAGCTCCCTTTATAAAAAACTTTCCTTCTACATTATAGCCATTTACAGCATGTACTTTACCATATTTAGATGTTCTAGTATGGCTATTAACATAACCCCCCTCTTCTACCATTTGGGCATAAGGAGCAGTATCGTTAATATTATATGATATAGTAAAGTCACCCATAGCTGGATTAGCTGAAGTAACACCTCCAGAACCTCTTAAAGTTCCAGTGTCAACAGGACAATCTTCTTGAGATTGTGCAAACACTTCGGTAGCAGTTGCTTGAATTGAATTCAACGCCGCTTGTTTAAAATATTCTAATATAATTGGATCAATAGCCATACTACATTATACTAATTTAAACCTAATTAGCTAAAAGTTTTGGACCAAACATCAGGTAATATATCATTAAACTGTTTCTTAGAATTATCATATCTATTTAAATAGATGATCTCTTTACCTATCTCACCATATTTTGGATGATAATATAGTACTAATTGTCTTGGTTTATTAATAGCCTGAACCCGTTGCATAGCGAATTCATCTCCACCTTTCATACAACCACAGATATGTACTGCTCCAGTTCCTATATCGATCTCATCAATTCTATGGAAGTGTCCAATTAATGCAGTTTCAAATCTTTCAGGTACTCCCTCAAGAGTATTATCCTGAAGCTGTATAACTTCATCTTTCAATCCCTTTTGGAATGCCATAACATTTCGCATGTTACTAACTCCTCTGTTGATTGCAGTTCCACTTCCACCACCACTAATGAAATCTCCATGTGCTAATAAGATATCTCTATTACATACATTGACTGTAGTCATGAATGATTTAGGTATATGGAATTCTATGTTCTTCTGATCTGCACAGAATACAGATATCCATTGATACAACATGTAATCCCAATCCATGTACTTATCCTTCATAGGGGGTTTCCTAGTCATACGACCATGATTACCAACTACACAAGGTACACGCACTTTATCAAAGTGTGGGGCTATTAACATTAAAGCTTGGGAGATAAGGTTAGCTCCTCTAATCATCTGTCCCATACAATGGTCATTATTAGTTCTTGCTAACTCTTCATGGATGTCCCCACTAATCATATCTCCTAACATAGGAATAATAAGCTCTCCTACCTCAGCGGAATTACGTCTAAGTTCTGCAAGAGTAATTACTTGATTAGCCCATCCGAATAGTCTTCTATTAAATATATCTATATTATAAGCATTTAAACCCATCATCTGATCAGACTCTACATTATCTCCAACGTGAGTATCAGTAAGTGGAGCAATCATAGATTGAACACTATTACCTTTTATTTGTCCAGAGGGTTTTCGGTGTTTATATTTTTTAACTTCTTTATAAGAGGGGGTAAATTTCTTGATTGAATCTATAAGAAGATCTTCTTTAGCTTCTTTTTTGATAGATGCTTCTGCAACTTTCTTCCAATATCTAGCCTCGCCTTTATAGGTCTCTATTTTTCTAGCTAATTTTACATGTGCTTCAGGTGTAAAGTCCGCTTCCATCTCATCCATGTCACAAGATTGCTCTTCATCTAGGAAGTCAGCTTCTCTATCGTACCACTTCTGTAATGTAGTTCTGTGTACTTCTATACCCCATCTATCTTTAACCCATCGGGCTAAGGCACTCCATGTTGCTCCTGCCATCTTTCTCTTTACTATCTCTTCTTTTGCCTCTTCTGGTATGACGAATGTTGTCATTATATCTCCTATACTATTATTTATTAAGCATCCGGATCAGGCATTTTCCTATTTGGTGGATTTATATACCCATTCTTATCTGGACTGGGGCTTCTCTTAGCTCCATATTGCTTTTCTACTTGTGGTGGGGGGTTCTCCCTCCTACCTTCTACTGATTTTTTATACATCCCTAAAAAGGGCATATTAGTTAGTTTACCATCTTTTTTGTTTTTTGACCAACCTGTTTCCATTTTCTCCATATCTTCATTATCAGATCCTAAATCAGGAGGTACATATCCTAATTTCCTATCAAGATTTTCTTGAGCATCTTGTAATAGTGCAAGTTCTTCTTCGGGACTTGGACGTTCAGATGTACGATTTACATCTTCCTTACTCAACTCTTTATGTACACCATTAATTAAGTCTGCTACATAAGAGCCTAGTTGTCTAGTTTTAGATAATTTTAATCCCCACGCTCTATCCTCTGCATTTTTTTGCCTAGCTTCCATCCATTCTTCCATATCTCTTTCTTCTAATGGAGTTTTTATACTATTGTCAGGAGTTAATCCTCCTGTCCTACCTAAAGGGAATTTCTTCTTATCTGTCTTTTTAAATGAAAATAACTCTAAACTTTTTTCTTCTGTATCTTTTAACCATTTATCTAATTTGTCTGGACCACTAGCTTTCTTCTTATTCTTTTTATTTTCTTCTACCTCATCTTTTTTGTTTTTCTTACTCTTCTTTTTATCAGTACCACTATAAGTTTCAGTAAATATTCCGGGATCAGATGCTACTGCTACAACATCTCCAGCCCCTGAGTCAGCTCCTCCAAAATCTTTATAGAGTTTTTCTACTTTGGATTTACCCTCTTCTTTTTCCTTTGCAGCTAATAAATGTCCCATTCTAGCTTTCAAATGTGATAGAGCTTCTGCAGTTTTTTTAGAGTCGGTAGCTTTATTAGATTGTTTTGAATGGTGGTCAGCAGCTCTTCTATGATATGTAGACCCTGTTTTTTTAGGGTGGTGGATAGCTTTTACTCCATTATCATAATAGTAAACTGTAGAACCGTCAGGTCTTAATTCTCTATTACTATAAGAATGATCTTGATATTCTCCGGGTTCATTAGGGGACTTAGGGTTTGCGGAAGTAGGTATTTTAGAATATTTAGAATCTTTAGCCTTAAATTTCTTAGCCATTAATCATCCTCATCTTCAGACACATCTACTGCTTTTGGCTTTGATGTCCCATCTCCTGTCTCTGCTGTATAAGCATCACTAAGTGGTTTCTTACCTCCTACCTCAGAGGATACTGGATTTCCAAAGTATGCTTTTTCTATTCTATCTACACCTGTTCCTGATAAATTACCTACATATTCTTGCCCATTATTAGTAAACCAAACGTGTTGACCATCTGGAGAGACTTGTTTAATAATAGGATAGTCATATCCCTGATTAGCCAAACTGTCTATCCATGTAGATGTTGTAGTTGCTTTCCTTAAATTAGGATTTTTAATATTTTTAGATTCTATATTCTCAAATCCTCTGGGAGTATCTGTTACTGCATTTTCAACAGGAATCTCTTGAGAGCCTTCTTCAGGAGGAGGTTCTTCTCCACCCCCTTCTTGTTGTTGTTCCATCATAGCTTCCTGCATAGCAGCTTGTTGTTCAGCTTGCTCTAATGCGAGAGCTTGTTGCTCACCTGCTAATTTAGCAGTTGGTACAGCTTCTCCCGTAACTATAAAGTCTAGCTCGTCAATTCCTATTTTATTACCTTTAAGTTGTACATCAAAGCCCATAGTCAACATTTGTTGAGCAATTGCGGCTCTTTGTTGGGATTGAGCAATTCTAGTTGCTTCTGCCTTTTCTTCAGGATTAGGTAATACTAGTTTCCAATCTGTTATACCAAAATTACTTAGTATAGCTGGAAATATTTTCTCCATGATTTGTCGCTGATCTCTTTCAACAACTCTACCCATTACGGTTAATTGAGCTGTTTGTTGTGAAAGCCCTCCAAAATTATCTGGAGCCCCCTGCCACATTGGAGAAACTCCCCATATAGCAGACACTCTTTCCCTAATTTCAGCTCGTACTGGTAAATAATCCATCTCTTGTAATGTATGGAATAGTCTTACCATATCTACCCTACCTCTATTTGTCCTAGAAGATACAGCAATCATTGGTATATAGTTAGGGTCTTGCCTTGTCTTAGCTGCAAGTGCTTCCCTTTCTCTCTTTAAACTTTCAGGATCATCTGTAGTTACCATAACCATAGATGCAGGCATTTTTCTTTCAAAGAAATACCTATACAAGTTTCTATCCATACCAATTAAAGTAAGAGCTTTTTCAAATATTGTTAAAATAGGAGACCAACCATAAGTTTCAGTTGGATTGAACTTAGATAGATGTACAATTTCACTATCTAAAAAGTAATGTACTTCTGTTCTATATAGATACCTATACATTGCAGGCTGCATTTTTTGTTCACAATCGTCTGTTGGACATGTATCTGGAGATTCTTTTATCTGCTCTCTATGTATAGGGCAGAAGAAATGGGAGTTTTTAGGTAATCCTGTCTCATCTAAATCAAATTCTATAAGGGCAGGATTGATTCTTCTAATTTCAGTTACTCTAGATCGTAGTTTATTATCTCCTGCATCATAATATTCTTTAGAAAAATATAAGAAAGCATCATCTACAGTATTTAAATCCCAATGGAACTGTCTTAATACTTCTTCTAGACCCTGATCAAATACGTTACAATCATCTAAAAATTCTTTTATACGATCTAGTTGAGACTCATCTGGGTTTTCTACTAAAGGCTCAAATTTTATACCTCGTCTAAATACCTCACCTGTTATGTGTAAAATAGGAGCTCTTAATTCTTCAGCAGTATACGCTACGGTTTGTAAATCTTGAATTAATTGTTTTCTATATGCAAGTTGATTTCTTACATAAGTATTTACTATGTAATCAACACCAAACGTAGGTCCACTACCTGTATCCCCAGCAGATTTATTTAATATTAAGTCATTAAATATCTCCATTTGAGAGCCGAGTTGACCCATTTGTTTTGCCATTTCAGGAACTTCTGGAAGATAATCTCCTATTTTCATACTTATTCCTTAGTTACTTCAACACTATCTATAGCTACTATCTTTGCTATTGTGTCTATCGCATGTTGTTTTAACCCTGCTTTTTCTTCGTGTGTAACTTCGACTGCAGGAGTAGTTTCAATTTGTATTTTTAGTCTATCGTTTTCTTCTTTTAAATCTAATACTTGATCAGCTAAAGCTTCATTTTCCATCATAGCAGCATTTTGTAATACTCCTAATCTAGTTGCTTCTCTAACTAAAGCTAGAAATCCCCCTTCTGATATGATAGTAACCGCATCACTTGAGTCATCTATCTCATCTTCAGGACCTAATTTAGTTAAATCTTCGTGCCAAGTATCGAGTATTCTCCAAGTTCCAGCATTGTCTTTTTGGGCGACATACTGCTCTTGTCTATCTCTTAACATATTTCCTATAGGCATTCTCTTTTCTCCTACTATTATTATACTATTTTTTTATAAAATTGTGAATTATGCTATGTGACATGCACTCCATCCACATGATTTACAAGACTTACAACCAGACTCCATTACTATTTGAGGTTGATCACAACATTCAGCAAAGTAATATTCCTCACTAATAGGAGCATCAATCTCTTCAAAAAAGTCTGATTGTTCTTCTTTTATTGTATCATTATTATGTGCTGTCACTAGCACTTCCTTTTCTCTACTTCCAGCTCTATATACTGTAATCCCCTTACATCCAGTCTTCCAAGCATTTATGTAAGCTGTATGTACATCTTCTATTGTAGCATCATTTGCGAAATTTATCGTCTTTGAAATTCCTGAGTCACAATATTCCTGAAAAGCAGCTTGCATTCCAACATGTGATTCAGGTGAAATTTCAGGTGCTGTAATGTAAATATCTTTAATTTCATCAGGTACTTCAGATCTATCCTTAAGAGAACCTCCGTCAGATAAATATTCCATAAGTTCCTCTGAATAGAAACCCATTTCCTTAGCATCTTGTTCAAAGTATTTGTTTACATAATACAAAGTCTGTCCCTCTAAGATATTCATTTTTCTATACGCCAATGAAAAAAGAGGTTCAATACCACTAGAAGTATCTGCTAACATAGAGATAGTACCAGTAGGGGCTACAGTTAAACGGCAAGTATTTCTATATCTTTCGTCTTCCCCATAGTCACTATTATCCCATGCAGGGAATTCTCCCCGTTCTACTGCTAATTCCTTAGAGGTTTCGTCTGCATGAGTTTGCATAAATCTCATTACATCGGATCCTATTTTCCTACCTTCTTCAGAATTATAAGCAACTCTAAGTTGTGTAAGCATATCTGCAAATCCCATAACACCTAGACCAATCTTTCTTGTAGCTTTAGTCATTTTTTCTATGTCAGGAGTTGCATAATAGTTAGCATCAATTACATTATCTAAAAATCTTGTAGATGTTTTAATTGTACTTCTAAGTTCATCCCATAGTATATAAGGTCTTATTTGATCTGTATTTACAAAGTTAGCTAAATTAATAGATCCTAAGTTACATGATTCATTAGGAAGTAGAGGCTGTTCTCCACACGGATTGGTAGCAATCATCTCCCCATATTCACTTATTACATGATTATCCTTATTTACATTATCTAGGAATATCATTCCCGGCTCCCCATTTCTCCAAGCCCCATAAACAATCTTAGAGAATACTTCCCTAGCATCTAGATAACCAGTTACTTCATTGTTATTCGGATTGATTAATGGGTATTCACTACCAGATTCTACTGCTTTCATAAAATTAGAATCTACTCCAACAGAGATATTGAAGTTATGTATGTCCCCCTCAACTTTTTTACATTCAATAAACTCAAGTATGTCAGGATGGTTAATAGCCATTACTGCCATGTTTGCCCCATCTCTTTTACCACCTTGTGTAATCATAGAAGATACTCTAGATAATGTTTGTAATACTTGAATTGGACCACAAGCTATTCCGTGAGTAGTTTTTATTTTGTCTCCTCTTGGTCGTAATTTAGAAAGAGCGAATCCTGTACCTCCTCCAAACTTCTGTACCATTGCAATATCATGGGCAGCTTTCATTATATCTTCCATACTGTCTTCTAAAGGCAATACGAAACAAGCTGATAGAGTTCCTTGTTCAGTACCAGCATTCATTAATGTTGGGGAATTAGGAACGAAGTCTAGATTAGATAACATACCATAGAAATCTTTTTCAGTTAATTGTATATCTGCATCAGATTTTCCATATTGTTTTTCTGTTTGTGCTATTGCTTTTGCAACTCTTTTAAATAGATCTTTAACAGTCTCCTCCGGTTGCCCTGACTCGTCCTTCAAATAGTATCGTGTCGATGCTACAGTTTCAGCTTGTTGTGATAGTGTTACCAAAATAATCCTCCTATGATTTCCTTCTATAATTACAGTATAAACATAAACCTCTAGCAGGCACCCATAATGATGGACTACAGACATCCTCTGTACATGAAGGGTTGGGTGCTTCTATTGGTCCGTTAGTATCATTATACACTTTTTTATCGAAATCGATTAACTTTTCTGGCTTATTTTGGTCTAAATCTTGGTATTTTAATGAGGGATCTACATCAGATACAAAATCCTGTAAATCTCCTACTGTTTGCATATTATAAATACCTGTTTCATAAGCAGCTTGTAACGCCATAGCAATAGAAAAGAACGCATCTCCATGACCCATTGGAGTCTCTGGAGCTTTCAATTCGTTATTAACAGATAGTATCTGCTGTCTTTGTCTATGGTCTTGAATTAAAAATAAATTTCCTGAATGAATATACTCTTCAAAGATATGAGCCATATTATTTTTAGATTTTAAACTAAACGCTAAAGGATACCAAGTCCTGTCTAATCCTCTATCTTCTAACTCACCTCTTGTATTATCTATATAACCTTTTGTAAGTCCGAAGTTCTTAGCTGCCTCATTTAAATATACTATCTGATCTGAATAGTCCCAACCATCTAACCATGATTGATGAATTTGTTCTATACGTTCACCTTTTCTTTTAAATACAACTAAGTGAGACGGGTGTCTTTTCTTTCCCACGTCAAAGCCTGCAAAGATATCTTCATCATCTCCAAAATTATGTTTAAGAGTAGTGGGTAAAGATCTTAAATTAGCATCTTCACACTTTTCAATATCTTCTGTATCAAAATAAGCTTCGGTATTAAAGTGGGGTTGTAGTAAGAACTCCGAAGCAAATGACTTAGGTTTAGCTTTTTGTTGTTCTAATAACCACTCTTCACTATATAGTTCAGGCATCAATACTCTTCTATCCGGTTCTGGATCAAGAGCAGGCATTTTTCTAGATACGAATCTTTCATCCTTTTCTAATATAGTAAGTAAATCTCCGGGCATCATAGGTGTACCAACTACTACTACTGGTACTCCCTTATTAGGTATAAATAAAGATTCTGTTAAAAAGTGATCTTCAATCTTAGCCATCTGTCCTATAGCAAGAGGGCTTTCAGGGTCTTTCAATATGTCATCAGCAATTAATGCTCCATTAACGTGCATACCTCTTTTGAACGAAAATAGTCCTCCATGTAATATCTCTGCACTTCCCCCGTTACCTGTATCATATCTAAATGTAAAGTCAGCTTTAGGAGCTCTATTAGTCATCATGTCTTTTAAAAGAGGGTTTCTATTAACCTCTTTATTGATTTCAGATATATGATACTTTGCCATAGTATCACTATAAGACAGATATAAAATATTAGCATTTCCCTGTACTTTTAAAGTTCTCCATATACTAAAAGCATGTCCTAGTATTGTAGATTTAAAGTGGGCTCTAGGTAATATAGCTAAATAATTAAGTCCATCCTCAACACACCTTTCTACTTCTTCGGTTAATTGACCTACATGCCATGCTTGAAAGTATTCAGGATGTTCAAATCCCTGAGACCATATATCCCTAGTAAACTCCCAAAAGCTACCTATTTTATACTTATTACTCTTTTCGAGTTTTTCTGCAAGTAATTCAAAGGCTTTATTATATGTTGTTAAATCATCACTCATTATCTTTTGATGCCATCAATACTTTCAATTTTGCTGCAATACGTTTAATTAAATCAGGATCTTCAATTTCATCTACAAGAATATTAACTACATCCTGTATAAACTGAATATTAATTAATCCTTCTGCTACTTGTCTTTCTCCCTGTATACCAATATCTAAAGCCTTAACTGCATCAAAAGCTCTTTCAAAATCTAATATTTGTAACTCTGATCCAGCTTTATCTCTAATACTTTTATAAAGAGCCTGATGTTCATCCTGCATTTTTGCAAGTTTAGTTGATTCATTGTCCTTCATTTTTTCAACTGCCTGAACTTGTGTCTCTGCTTTTTTGGTCTTCCAATCATCTTGTCGTACCCATGCATATATAGTTTGCTCATTAACAACTACACGATGTTCAGCAGAAATTTGTTCAGCTATCTCTCTAGCAGAATAATCATCTGTTAGATATAATTTAAAGGCTCGTTCTTTTACAGCTTTAGGAAATTTTTTGGGCATTACATATACGCAGCATTAGACCAGTTTGTATCTGCGTTTCCTGATTCAATGCTTCCTCCAAATGGAGTACCATCTGATTGTATAAATTTACTAAAGTCTACGTTATGTTTATTTTTATTCCCAGCTACGTTAAAACATTCTGGTACTTTATGTTTTATACCACCTGATGTCACTATTTCTTTA
>Ga0208299_1003011_pt1 | contig 10883 bp, 8 predicted proteins | sample 15_taG_FD_184089 | JGI IMG/M metagenome (GOLD analysis project Ga0208299, IMG submission 184089) | Marine viral communities from the Subarctic Pacific Ocean - 15_ETSP_OMZ_AT15312 metaG (SPAdes) (version 2) | ecosystem: Environmental > Aquatic > Marine > Oceanic | place: Pacific Ocean | collected...
AGAAGGTATCGTAAGTGGTGTACTTGACCATTTATCAGGAATACTTAAAAAAGCAAATGATAAAAGGTTTAAAGATAGTATGAACCAACTTGCAAAATCTGGTCCTGAAGGTAAAAAAGCAGCACAGCATTATTACGATTCTATTAATTTAATTGATAAAGCTGCACAAAATTTAGATTATAATAAATACGATTAAATTAGATTATGGCTGATAAGACATCGAAAGAAGACATAGTAAACTTAAATAAAGAAACTTCTGCATTAGAGAAGGTTCGCGACTTGAAAAGTGAAATCAGTGATATGATGATAAAGCAAAGAGAGTTGCGAAATGAATCTCTTCAAAGCGAAAAATCTTTAGCTGCTAAATATCAAGCTCAATTAGATATAAACACTAAAATAGCTGACAACGAAAGAGACTTGGCATTACTTGGTAACGAGACATTAAAAAGAATGACTCGAGAAGAACAATTATCAAGTTCAATACTATCAAGCGAACAAGCATTATACGATGCTTCCAATAAACAAAAACTTATACATAATGAAAATTATCAAACAGGTTTATTAAACGCAAAAATAAAAAATGGAATTGTTGATACTGAAGAGGAAATTCTCAATATAATAAGAGAAAAGAAAAAACTAGAAGACCCAGCATATAAGCAGAAAACAAAAGAACTTGAGTTGCTTAAAAAGAAAGTCGACCGTGAAAAAGAAATTGAAGAATGGACAACAAAATGGACAGACAAGTGGGATGATTTTAACGAAATAATACAAGACCCTAAAGTAGCTGGTGGTCTATTCATGATAGCAATGGCCAATGAAGCTGGCAAATTTGCAGATACATTAGAAACTGCAGCTGATAATATGGGTATGTCTAAAACACAAGGATATGAACTTGGTAATGAAATGTTATCAGCAAACCTAATGGGCGCTGCATTTGGTATATCAGCAAAACAAAATGCAGATGCAATGGCAGGCTTGGCAGAAGGAGCAGGTGACCTCAATGATTTATCTGGTAAAGCAGTAGTACAAGTTGCAAATCTCGCAAGAAATATAGGATTAGGTGAAAAAGAAGCTGGTAAGCTTGTTGGTCACATGTCTCTTGTAGAAGGTATGACAGTAAAACAATCTAAAGCTACACTAGAAACTACAGCAAATCTAGCTCGTGGTGCCAAATTACCTATAGGAAAGGTAATGTCCGACGTTGCAGAAAACATGGAACTCACATCCAAGTTCGGTAATATATCAGTCGAACAATTAGGTAAAATGGCTGTAGAGGCTGGAAAACTAGGAGCTACATTAGGCCAGATGTCTGCATTAGGTGATAAATTATTAGACATTGATACAGCAAGGGCTAGCGCAATGGAACTAAGTGTAATGCTTGGTAGACAAGTAAATGTTGATAAAGCTCAACAATTAATGTATGAGGGTAAAATAGAAGAAGGTTATAAAGAAATGCTTAATCAGCTAGGTGGAATACAAGGTTTCAACCAAATGGATTATTATCAGAAGAAACAAGCTGCAGAATTAATGGGTATCACTACAGGCGAACTTGAAAAACAATTAAATAAAGCTGCAGGTCTTACAGAAACAGGAGAAAAACATGCATCGGGTTGGGCTAAAGTTGGAGAAGCTACATCAAGATATGGTGGTTATCTAAAAGATAATGCAGTCACACTCGCAGCTACTGCAAACCTTATGGGTTCGATGGTTAAAAACGTAGGTGCATTTGCTCCAGCTCTTAAAGGGTTAGGTGGTAAAATTACAGGTAAACTTAAAGATACAAAGATAGGTAAATTCTTAGGTCACGGAAAAGGAAAAGATTTAAAAAGTAAAATGACTGACCCAGAAAAACCTTTAGGTGATGCAGATAAAATGGGGAAAGGTGGCAAAAAAGGTGGGATTAAAAATAAAATGAAAGACCTTGCTGCAGGCTTTAAGGCACTTGGCAAAGGAGGAGTATTAAAAGGAATACTTGCTTTGGCACTAGCTGGACCAGCTTTACTGTTAGCACTTCCTTCAATACCATTTTTATTATTTATGGGTGTAGTACCACTTGCAATGTTAGCAACAAATTTTAAATTCTTGGCACAAGGACTCAAGTCTCTTGGTAAAGGATTTTCAAGCATATTAAAAGGATTATTAGTATTAGGATTGTTGGGTGTTGCAATGATACCTGCAGCTCTTGCATTTCATTTATTGGAAGGTGTTGACCCTGTTTCAATGTTGGCATTCTCAGGAGCAATAGTAATATTAGGTCTCGCTGCAGCAGGCTTAGGATTTGTATTTCCAATGGTTGCACTGGGCGCTGCAGCAATGGCACTTATAGGTTTAGCTATTATACCTTTCGCTTTTGCTCTTAAAATGATTCCTGAAGATTTAGATTTATTAGGCTTCGCAGCCGGAACTGCAGCATTAGGACTTGCAGGAATGACATTGATACCAGGAGCTCTTGGATTTATAATGATGGCTGGAGCTTTAACGCTATTTGCTTATTCACTATTATTACTTGTACCTCTTATGCCAGTACTTGATAAGCTTGGTTCTATTGGGGTAATTGGTGGAAAAAAAGAAGGAGGCGAAGCTGAAGCGGAAAGCGCAGCCGGAGGAGGTAATAGTGAAATTATTGAAAAACTTGACGAGTTAATCACAACGATAAAATCTGGAGGCAAAGTTATTATGGATGGAAAAGAAGTTGGTAAAGTAGTTCAATTAGCAACAGGACCTATAGGGAGTTAATAATGGCATTTAATTTTAAAAATTTAGAAGAATATTATACCAGCGGCAAGAATAGAAATGATATAATTAAACCAATACCTCCTGGTTTAGATTATTCTACGATTAATCCTGTTAATCCAATGGCTAAAACTTCTGAAAAAGCTACAGCAATTCTTGAATTATATGCTGGATTAAATCCTGGTGACAGGAAACCTATTTTTTCATCAGATGTCAGCCCGAGAATAAATCATCTAAATAATTATGAATCTGGATTTTTGGAATTATCTCCAAATCCCGACGAACGAGATGGACTTTCGTCTTTTAAGTTTAATACAAAATTACCGCGAGGAGGTTCATCACTCCAATCATTTACAAGATTAAGATATAATGATTATTTTGCAAGAGTAAAACCAGAAGGTAGAAATGGTTTGCAAATACCAGCTGGAACAATTGGTAACTCACCAAGATTAAGAATGTCAGATAATCAAATAGAAAACTTTAAGAAAAAAGTAGGTAGTAATGATTTTGTAGATATTAGAACAGAAGCAGAAAGAAATAATCCTCGAACTCCATTGTGGGGTAAAGGCCCTTTAGTTCAAAGAGGTCTACAGCGAGGCAAAGATAATCCAAAAGGTACTCTTGAAATGATAAATAAGCTTACGGCTCCTGTCATAGATACAGCAAGAGTTGCTAAGTATATGATAAGCCCTGATGGTTTATTATTTAATATAAAACAATTTGGTCTCCAACTTTCAAATCCTAAAAAACAATTTTCTCAATTAGGTATGCCTAATGCTGATAGAATATACAATCCACTTGCTTTAGCTTTGCAAGTACCATTAAACTCTATAGGAATGCATGGAGATAGACATTTCCTTGGCCAACTCAATCCAAGAGAAATTCAATATGAAAGAGTAATTACAAATATAGAAAATCTAAATCCTGCAAAACCCGGAAGCGATAATCGACTTATTAAGCTTGGCCAAGATATGGAAGTTGGATTATTCGAATCTCCAATTACAAAAAGTGCACCAGCATTAAAAGGTTTAATGAAGCTTTACACCAAGTTCACATCATTTTTATCCAAATTAGGAGGTAAAGGTGGAGTCCCTATTCCAAGATTATCAGGCCTTGCTGGACCAAATTCATTTTTTGGAATTGGCCAGACAACAATATATCGATCAGTTTCAGGAATACAAAGAGCTCCAGTATTTTTATATGGACCAGAAGAGCCATATTATAAACAAAGAGCAGCAGAGCATTATGATGATGGTAAGATATCAGAAGCTTCAAAAGGTAAAGATGGAGAACCGGGACTTGAAAAACTTAGTGACAGTTTAACAATTCCTGCACAAACAGGTCAATCTGCTAAAGACCTTTGGCAAAACTTCCCAGAATCCAAAGGTGAAATATATCCAGGAAGTGGCAAAAAAACATTCGATGTATTTGGATATACAGAAATTAATAATTTTGGAAGAAAACCAAAAACGTTTAGAGATTTTAGAAAGAAAGACGAAGATGATAGCTATGACGATAACTCAGTTACAAAAATTAAAATATCTGATTACGGTGTAAGTAAACCTGGTGAAGGTCCTGATGATAAAGATTATGATATTGATTATGTAAAAATAAGATTCAATGATGATATATCATTACGTGCATATATTACAGAAATAACAGATAAACTAAGTCCTTCATATTCGACAATTTCATACGCAGGAAATCCTGTTGACGCTTATATGTTCGATAAAATAAGTAGAGCTTGGAGCTTAGGTCTACAAATGCCCGCATTTACATCAGGAGAGCTAAAAAACAATTATAAAATTCTAAATGATATTATGGGCTATGTTTCACCAAAGATGTATGAGGGTGTAGGAGGAGGTCGAATACAAGAACTTACAGTAGGTTCACTTTGGAAAAAAGTACCTGTAATTGTAGATAGTTTTGATTATACTATTAATATGGATGCAGGCTGGGATATAAATCTTGGAGAAGACAAAGAGACTACAGGACATGAATTACCTATGTTATTTGAAATAAAAATGGGAGGTAAGTTTCTTGTTAATGCAGATGGAAATACATGGCAATCAGAAGGTGAATTTTTTGATAAATCAATTTGGGCATAAAAATGAAAAGACACGAATTTAATAAAACAAAAATGACCGATAAGTTTAATAAAAGAACTAAAAAGGCATTTGCAACAATAATATATCCTAAGATAGAAAGACACATCGATGATTTATATATAGATGTTATAGTAGAAGACAGACTTGATAATTTAGCATATCAATATTATAAAGACGTAACTCTTTGGTGGGTAATTGCAAATGGAAATAAACTTGATAGGTCATCAAATTATGGTATTACAACAAGTATGAAAGAAGGAATAGGAAAAGGTTCGATGTTTGTAAAACCAGGACAAAGAATTAGAATACCACATCCCGATAGAATACCAGAGATATTAGACGATTATTACGAAATGCAAAACGAAAGGTTATATTTGGCTCCTCAGCCAGAAGAAGAAGAGGAATAAATTATGGCAGATTATTTGACTGGAGTATCAATGCCAGATGCTATTGTTAAAGAAATTAATGATAGAGGAGCTCTTGGTGGTGCAAGTGATTGGAAGGTTAAAAAGAAAGCTTGGATAAAATTAGAATCAGGTTCAAGTTCAAATTATCCAATTGGCGGTTATGAAAAAAGAAAACAAGGTGATTTTTACGAAAAGGCCGATTCAGGTAGATTAGTAGCAAAACCTACAATTAATTCTGCTGAGATTAATACAACAGGAACAAACGGTTCTATGAGAAAAGGTACTGTAAAATTTACTGTTTATTCAATGACTCAATTAAAGGCAGTACAAAAATCATACTTCATACCAGGTCTTTCTTGTTTAGTACAGTGGGGCTGGAATATAAAAAGTAATGGAGACTTTATAACAAGAATAAAGTCATCGACTTTCGAAAGTTTTTCATCAGGACAGCAAAAAGTTCAAGACCATATAAAAGCACAAAAAGGTTGTATGGATGCAATGTTTGGAATTATATCAGACTTCAATTGGTCATTTGACCCAAGTTCAAAATCTTATTCTTGTGAAATAACAATAGATTCTCCAGGAAAAGCATATATTAGTGGACCTGTTGATGTTGCAAATAAAGGTGATGGAGGCTGTGCAAACAAAGAAGATGATGATGAAGGTGATGGAACTGGAAATGCAATGAAGGTTATGTTGAAAGACGTAGCTGAAAAAAATATAGAAGAAAATGTACCGTGGGAACCTAATGGTATTTATTGTGGAGGTTCGGTAAATCTTGATGAGGATGCAAAAGAAGATGTATCACGTTGGAAACAGTTCACAGGATGGATAGGATTATCGACAGCTCAAAATTATTATGTCACGTGGGCATGGTGGGAATCTTCAATAATTTCAGGTATGTCTCCAGTAAGTGAAAACCACGACCCTTCAAGTGCATTGGCATCACTTGGTAATACGCCTCAAGCAAAATGGTCGAAAAATCATGTATGGAGATTAGATAGTTCAGATTCTAGAATGAAATGCCCGACTGGGTTTCCATACGCATCTGCAGACCCATGGGTATGTTTAATACCTGGCAGAGAACATTGGATATCAGGTAATGCTACTGGCGGCACTGAAGGTGGTATAAAAGGAATTAAAAAGGCAGCGGGAGTCACATTCTCAGCAGATGCTATAAACCCCGATGGTTATCTTGAATTAGGTAAAGTACTTCTTAATACATATTTTCTTTGGAATACATTTTTAGATTCTAAAACAATAGACGAATATGTTCTTAAGGTTGCAAGAAAAGTTAATAATGTATGTGGAGGTTTTTGGAATATAGAACTGGTCGATGACCCATTAGACTCATCGACAATGAGAATAATAGACAAGAATTTCGTACCAGATGTAGCTGCACCAAGTCTCAACATTTATGGAAATACTTCAGCAAGAAGTTGGGGAATGAGTACAGATATCCCTCAAGCATTAAGACATTCTATAATGATGGGTACTCAAAGAAAAAATAAAAAAGGCCCTAAAAATACAGATGAACCTCAAGGTTCATATCTTGATTATGCTGATGGAGTTAAAGATAGATTTTTAGGTGACCAAGAATTAGATAGTGATTTAAATCCTGGTGAAGGTTGTGATAGTGATGGAGGTACTGAAAAAAAATCTGGTACTGATCGTGATTTCAAAACGGAGCTAGAACAAGCTTTATTAACACTTTCAGACAATAGAGACGATGAATCTGTAGATGAAGTAAAAGGTGCAATGAAAGCATATTGGAATTTAACGAAACCACCAGCTGATAATGGTGGAGCTGTAATACCTATTGGGTTTGATGGAAAATTTGATGGTATTGGAGGCATACATTGGGGACAATTATTTGTTACAAAACAAACATCTGCAGCATTGGGCCCAAAAGTGAAACATAAATTTCAAGTAACGAGTGTAAAACATTCGATAGACCAAAGTGATTGGACAACGAGTATAGAAACGGCATTAAGAATATAATGAGAGTATATAAAAAGAAATATATTAAAAAAGGCTTTACTACAGGTGGTGAGTGGATGACAAAAGTTGACGAAGGTATGTTTGAGGAATATATTGGCCCTATTATATATTATGCAAGCACACCTTTTGGCGGTCAGAAAATGACAAAAGAAATTCAAAAAACAATGCAGCTTTATCCTTTACAAAAATCAAAAGATAAATTTATATACGATGAAATCAAGCCAGAATATAATAGAAACTTTATAGAACCCGTACCATACAAACATAAGCTCACTGAAAAAGAAATAGAGAAAGGTGAATATTCTAGATATTTTGTAGAAACTCTTAATATAGGTGTAGTTTGTGAGATTGATAAAGAACAACACAAATATTTTAAAAAAAATAACACACCCTATCATAAAAATATTGCTGCTGTAGAAATAAAGTTAAAACTTTCTAAAAAAGCAATAGGTCTTAATTGTAATTCAATACTTGAAGCTAAGCAAAAAATAGAAAAAATACAAGACTTTGTAAGCCCAATTAAATATATGTCTCTACCAGATAATTATAATCCTTATAAAAGTAATGACCCATATTATAGACCTAAAATAAACCTCCCAAAATAGTTTTTTATATCGGATAATTTTGTTATATTATAAAAGTGATATCTGAACTAAGAAATAAAATACGAATCAAACATTATTTACATTACAACAAGTCTATAGAAAATGAGTCTTTAGACCTTCCTATAAATGCGTTCTATAAAAGGCTTTATGGTAACAGATATAACATATATGATATCATACCCGAAAATAAGAAACGAGAAGAAATTGCTTACTTAGACACTCTCTCGCATGCGATTCCTGATGTGTCTGACCAGATGATTCAATCATATAATAACAATGTAATAAGTACTTTTAGAAAAATTGAACAAAATGGTTTGCGGGTCGAAGAAGGTTACGAATACACAAAATACAATCTTTTTACAACAACAGGCAGACCAGCAAACTCAAATAATGGTATAAATTATGCAGCACTAAATAAAAATGACGGTACACGAGCAAAATATATAAGTAGATTTGCCGGCGGGTATCTTGCAGAATTTGATTTTGACGCATATCATTTAAGACTTATTGCAAATCTTATTGGAATAGAACAACCAGAGGGTAGTTTTCATAGATATTTAGGTAAGTTGTATTTTGATTCAGATTCACTTACAAAAGAACAATACGAAGAATCAAAAAAAATAAGTTTTAAAATTCTTTATGGGGGCGTACCAAAAGAGTTTTTAAAAATAGAATATTTCAACAAAATTAATGAAAAAATTTCTGAACTTTGGGATATTTATATTAGGAAAGGTTTTATTTTAACACCCATATTAAATAGAAGGTTATATAAAAAGAATTTGGATAATATGAATCCTCAGAAATTATTTAATTATTACATTCAGGCCTACGAGACAGAAATGAATTGTAAGATATTAAAAGATATTCTAAATTTACTTGACAATTACAATAGTAAAATGATTCTCTATGTTTACGATGCATTTCTATTCGACATAGAACCTGAGGATAAATCAATTCTCAAAGAAATCCAAAAACTTATGGTATTTCCCACAAAGCTTAAGATAGGGCGGGATTACCACAATATGAGGTCTTTCGACCTATAATCTGATATTTATATAGATAGGAGAACAGTATGGATATAAACACTTTAGTCAAGGATTGGGCGTGGCGCGTTAATGATGGAATGCCTGACCCAAAAAATAGAAATCATATTGAATTGCTTGAAGCTGTTTTAAGAGACTACAAATATTCAGAAGAGTTTATAAATGAATATATTTTAAGTATGTTGTTAACTGAAGGTTCAACAGCAGCAACTACATTTTATCATGAGATAATATCAGGTATAGCAGCTGTTAAAAATATTAGTATAACTAATGTTGATACACCTAGCAAAATTAAAAAATATTTTGATAATGGAACGATAGCTCCAGTTAGTGCTGGTTTAGGTACAATAGATATAATGTCATTAAAACAAGGAAGATTTTTAGAAGATAAAGATGATAAAGGAAAACCACAATTTCCAGATAAAAAAATAGTTGCAGATGCAATAAAATCTGGAAAAGCAATTGCAAGTAAATTAAAATATTCAAAAGCATATTGGGCTGGTCCAACAAATGATGCTTCAGATTTTGGAGCAGCAGATATAATACTATCAAAAGGAGCTCCAGCAAAAGGAGTTGGTGTTTCATTAAAATATGGAAAAGGTCAATTAAAAAATCTTTCATCTAACCAATTTTTTCAAGCAGTTATGCCAAACGCAGGCGTAAATATTATGCACACAATATATAAAAATAATATAGGTGAATTTGATAGAATGACTCGAGTATATATAAGCGAGATGCAAAATATAGTAAATGGAACAAAAGATAAAGATGCCATAAATGCTTTCAAACTTATAAAAAGTATATCAACTTGGGAATCATATCAAAAAGGAATAATTTCTCCACAAGACGCAGAGAAATTTGTAAAGGTATTTCCAAAATTAGATGTTAAAAAATTAAAAACTGTAAAATATTTTGGCAGAAAATTAGCATCAAATATGAAAGATTGGAAAAATCAAAGAAAAGAATTTTTCGATACTTTTTTTGGTACATTTATTAATGCAAATAAAGATAAAATTACAAAAAATTTAGGAACATTACTTATAAAACAACTGAGTATAAATGAAAATCCTCTTTGGTATTCTGCAAGTGGTGGTTCAGACTTAAAACTATTACCTGGTGCAAAACAATTCAAAGAAATAGCAAAAACTATTTCATTAGACTTTGATAATAAAGTTACGGGCTCAGGTTATGATATTACGTTAATAATGTATCATCAACACGGACCTGGTGGTGAACTAGGAAAAATAAAAATTTCTATAAGATGGAAACAAGGTCAGATGGTTGGTTTCCCAGATACAGCTTCTTCAGCAAAATGGACAGTTTCAGGTGATGATTGGCAAAGGATATTTACATAATGAAAACCCAGCTTTTATGTACGTTCACAAAATCTAAATTGTTAACAAAAACAGTTGATAAAATTATAGAGACCTATGATGTTCTATATAATAAGATTTTTATACTTAGTGATAACGATAATAAATCTGAATTTATGTGCACTTATAATATAGACTCTTCAAAAGATATACAGATTTTACCAGACACAATATCTTTACATAGAAAAAAACAAACAAATACTTTATATACTATTAACGCTTTGAATGAATGTATTAAAACATGTAATAATGGAGTACTTGATACTACATTCCAATTAGAATGGGAAAATTATAGAAATTCTATATTAGTCACAAACGATGAAGGATTACGAAGAATTGATACTTCGATAAAAGAAGTTATACATATAAAAATAAAAAAAAGAAAATAAAATGAAAAAAATACTATTAATACTATCCTTATGTCTATCAACAATAACCCTAGCACAATTACCAGATGGAAGTACAGCTCCTGATTGGACTTTAACCGACATCAATGGTACAGCACATAATCTATATAGTTATTTAGATAATGGTTATACTGTATTTTTAGACTTTTCAGCAATATGGTGTGGTCCTTGTTGGTCTTATCATACTAGTGGTGCATTAGAAGATT
>Ga0208299_1003012_pt1 | contig 10882 bp, 14 predicted proteins | sample 15_taG_FD_184089 | JGI IMG/M metagenome (GOLD analysis project Ga0208299, IMG submission 184089) | Marine viral communities from the Subarctic Pacific Ocean - 15_ETSP_OMZ_AT15312 metaG (SPAdes) (version 2) | ecosystem: Environmental > Aquatic > Marine > Oceanic | place: Pacific Ocean | collected...
TGTCCTAAAGCAGACGCTTTCTGAGCCTCCAGTGCACCAATACCTACTAAGGTATTTCGTACAGCTGTTTGGTTTGCATTGATTGTACTTAATTCTTCTTTTGTGATTTTGTTAGCTTTTGCCATAATTTAATTTAATTTAATTGTTAATTCTTAGTTTATAATCTGATACCCGTTGTAGGGTTATTGTTTTGTGCTCCTGGCACGTAATTGTATATTTTGCCTCCACTTTTGTATCTAAAAGACTCTGGTCCATCGATAGTTCCTGTTGTTGACTTAGTAGCTTTTCTTTCTTTACTATAGACTGCTCCTGAGCCTTTTGCTCTTTTTTCCATAGGTACTCCCGTTGAACGTTGGTTAGTACCTGTTCTGTCAACTGATTCTACTGTTTCATCTACTTGTGACGTAGGCTTTTCACCACCACCACCACTTGCTACTCTTACTTTTACTGGATCTCCTAAGACTCCACCTGCTTGTTTGTATGCCATGATTATTTTTTTAGTTTGTTTGTTATTTTTTCTCCTGATCTAACAACAAAGTAACCACCAACAGCGGTTATCATAAGTGCTTTAAGAAGTTCTATCCATTCACTGTCTATATTAAATGGTATTGCGTCTGTGCTATCTAATATAACAAACAAAAACATACATATTAATAAAAAAGATAATGTTAAGGGTCTTACGTTTTTTGATAACCAACTATCTGAATGCAAATCAGCTTCCCAACGTTTAGTTATCTCTTGTTCTCTTACTGCATCTGTTTCCAGCTCAGCGAGCAATATTCTTTTATCTAATTCAGATAATTCAGGGTCACCTTTAATTGCATCCCCTAATTTACTTAATGCTTCAACACCAGTTAATGATCCTGCCATATCTAGCAGTTCTGGTGCAAACTTTTTTCCTTGAGCAGCTAAGAATCTTAAGGCTTTTCCTACAGCCGTTCCTTCACCACCGTTTTTTCTTGCGTTTGGATTCTTACTCATAATTATCGTTTTCTTGTAGCTCTCACACAGTTATTAACTCTGCGATTACCTTTCATCTTTGTACCTTTCTTAACATATCCTGTCCAGCAAGGTGTTGACTTCTTTTTTCCTTTTTTCATATTAACAGTTCCATTTTCTTCGTGCAGCTAATCCTCTTTCTGATTTCCAACCTTTAGATCTTGCACAAAATGATTTACGTCTTTTAGCAGCTTTACTGCCTTTTTTAAGTTTTGAAGGAGGTGTAGTCACGGCAGTTTTTAATTTACTACCAGGATTATCTTTACGGTACTTGGCAACTCCTTTAGCAGTCATTCCACCGCCAGCTTTCTTACCTGTACCTTTTCCCTTTTTTACTTTTGCGTAGTTGCCCTCTGATTTTTTACGAGAAGGAGCTTTACCTCGTTTTTTCGGTGCTGCTTTTTTTGCTGCCATTATTCTGATGTTTTATCCCAACGGGCTTTAGTTTTTCTTATATCGTAATGTACGAATGTGTTATACAATCCTAACCCTCCCTCGGATATATGTCCGTGTTCTATTAGAATACTTATGGTGTCAAATACTAACTTAGGAGACATACCTTTTACTTGTATGTCACTTGCTTTACCTAATATGTGTTGTGAGTTTGAAACTCCACCAACTTCTTTATTATGTTCAGCGCACCTGTAAGCATTAGTAAGAGTCATTGGTTTTCTTATGAAATCTCTAATGACCTGTAAATTACCAGCTAGCTTTGTTATCTCAGCTAATACATCGTCTGGCATTTCACAACCACACTTGCATTCGAATTCCGATTTACTAAAGTTATTGGTTAACTTCATTAATACTTACCTTTAGCACATTCAGTAATTGGCTTTCCTGCTTCCATTCCGCAACCACATGGAGCTTTTCTTACTTCCATGTTATTACGAGAGTTACCTTTAGCTGTAGGTCTTCCCTCAGCGCTTAAAGGTCCGTTCCATATTGCTGACGCTCCTGTGTTTCCGTTTTTCATATCTATTTGTTTATGTTATTATCCGCAGTTACATTGTTTACCTGAAATCGCATCAGATGCATTTTGCATTGGTTGAGCTACTCCTGCTTGAGTTGCTGCTTGAGCTGCTTGCCTTCTAGCTAAGTTCTGTCTATCAGACATTATCTTATCATTTAAGCGTTGCATTGGTACACCCATAAAATCCTGCAACCTCTGAGGAATTGCTGATCCAACTGCATTATTTGTACTAGAATCTTGATATCCTGTTTGTGATTGTCTAGCTAATCCTTTTGATGCGTTTGCCGCAGCTGCCATTGCCCATGCCATAATTATCTTGTTTTATCTTTGTTTACTAATTTCATAGCTCTGGCATCTAATCTGTCAGAGTATGATTCTCCTTTTAATACTTTGTTACGTCTAACAGACATCGGTATGTCTTCTTCGCCAAGCATTATACGATACATCTGTTGTATCAAACAATTTGCTTTGTGGCTGATCTTATATAGACTAAACTTTTTGTCTCCGTAGTTTACTTTACGCCAGATCTTCACCCAGCCTTGTTTAACTAGCTTATTCCATCTCCGATTGTCCCAACTATATGTTAGTGTACCTTCTTCGAAATCGGTTCGTTTAAACTCACCTATGCAGTCAAAGTAAATAAGTAGTTCAATGTCTGCACTTGTAAGATCATTGTTTTTAGAAGCCCATCTGCGTACAACTCTGTAATGTTTTAATAAACCAAGCTCTCTTAAATCTTGTCCGGTTAATTTTCTCATAAAACAAATACTACATCTTGCATCTTAATAACCTGAAAAGCATCTCCATCAACTTCTATCCTGTGTCCCGCGTGTCTGTCGTAATAAACTTCATCACCTTCATTCAAACCTGCGCAAAGATCACCAACTGATTTTATTGTTGCTCTTACGTATCTTATATCTTGTCTTTGACTCTCTGAAAGTAACAGGCCACCTTTAGTAGCCTTGATACCTTCTTTTTCTTTATTGATTAATATGTTATATCCTATTGCTTTCATATTACGCTCTTAAATTAGACATTATGCAGTTAGTAGACAATATAGTTGAAGCTACTGACGCTGCATTCTTTAATGCTGACTTTGTAACAAGTACTGGATCTATAATACCAGCTTTAAACATATTAACTGCTTTACCTGTTCTTGCATCAACACCGTAATCTTTTCTGTCGATAATATCGACTGGTAATCCGGCATTCTGTAATATAACCTTATAAGGTGCAATAAGAGCGTTCATAACAATCTCTTCTGCTTGTGTCTTTGTTTTAACCTTTACAGTAGCTTGAGCTAATGCAACGCCTCCACCTGCGACAACACCTTCTTTAATCGCTGCTTTAGTTGCACATATTGCATCCTCTACACGATCTTTCTTTTCCTTTAATTCTATATCTGAGTTACCACCAACTTGCACGATTGCAACCTTAGCGGATAACATAGCTAATCTTTTTTCTATCTTAACAATCCTGTTAGGATTAGTTTCGTTACTTAATTTATCTTTTAAGCTAGCTACGATCTCTGTAACACGTGCTGCAGCATCGTCGTTAATCTGTATAACTGTATCTGCAAATGTCGATGTAGCTTTTGTGCAAGTTCCTAAATGATCAAGATCAATTAAATCTAAATCATCGCCTAAGTTCTCACTTATAACTGTTGCTCCTGTTAATAAAGCTAAATCATCAAACATCTCTTTTCTATTCACACCATGTGTAGGTGCTGGAACGATGTTTATATTAATGTTACCTTTATTCTTGTTCATAGCTAAAGTCGCTGCCACTTTCGGGTCGACGTCTCCTATGATTAGGAATGATCTTTTGTTTTTTATAACGTGCTCGAGTACCGCTTGTATTTGTCTTACTGTATCTACTTGAGAATCTATCAGAAGTATTAAAGGGTTTTCTTGTTCGCAAGTATTATTAGTTTGATTGTTTACAAAATGGTTATTGATGAATCCTTTATCATACTGAACTCCTTCAACAACCTCTAAAGCTGTTTCACCGGTCTTTGATGTTTCCATCATAACTATACCCGTTAAATCAACTGATCTATAAGCATCGGCAATTAACTTACCTAACTCAATGTCGTTATTAGTAGATATAGTAGCAACCTCTTCAATCATTGAATCGTCAACAGTCTTACTTACTTTATCTAAATATTTAGTGACATTATCTACAACTGTATTTATAGCTGTAGCTACGTCACGTTTGTTTATCTCTTTGTTATTGACTAATGCATGTAATAAAGAATGCGTTAATACAGTAGCGGTGGTTGTTCCGTCCCCTGCATCTTGTACTGTTCTTTGTGCTGCTTGCTTAACCATAGATGCACCCATATTCTCTACAGGGTCTTCCATTATACATAAGTTAGCAACTGTTACACCATCTTTTGTTATTACAGGTACTCCAGCGTTATCTTCAAAGATTACTGTTTCTCCGCCTGCTCCTAATGTAGAAGCTACTGCTCCTGCTAAAGTGTCAATACCTTTAAACAGTTTTGCTTTCCCTTCAGTTCCGAAGTGAAATTCTTTTACTATTTGATTCATTTAATTAGATTTTATTATATAATTACGCGTAAACTGAAAAAACTACAGATATAGGTTAAAAAATTAGCCCATACCTGTAACTTTAATGTATTTTATCCAATCCCGCTAACTGTTGTTGAGGCATCCTCTATTATATGTTGTGATGGATAGCCTGATATATGCCATACTATTGAGTCTCCAACAGCATAACCGCTCCCTGCATTTGTAATTTGATAGTTACCACTCCAGAAATAAGTCGGATTAGGATTACCATTTAATATGGTTGTTAATTCTATGTTCGCCGTCATACCTGTGCCACTACCATCTGTAGATTTAACTTGAGCAGCATAATAACCAAGGCCTGCTGGTGGAAGGTATGCGTACCTACCTGAGTCGTAATTTCCTCCAGATGGATAAGGATTCACATCAGTTACACCAGTACTCGTCTGATTTCCATAGTTTCTAAAATTTAACAAATTATCTTTATTTCCCTCGTAAGCAGGATCAAACTGACCTGAAACTGCATCATTGAAACAATCATTAAGATCATCTGTTGTCGGAGCTACCGAGTCTACTACGTCTTGTAGTGAGAATGTAGTTGTATCTGGTACGGCTGGATTTTTTGCCATATTATTTTTCTAATTTTTCTAATCTAGCTTCTAGCTCAGCAATCTTAGCTACAAGTAAATCAATATATTTAACAGATTTATAACCTTTATCATCTGTGTTAACAAATTCAGGGTGATGTTCCTCTAGCTCTTGAGCTATAACACCATATCTTTTTTCTTCTTTATTCTCCTTTAAATTAAACGTTTTCCAGTCAGCCTTAATGTGCTCACTATAGTCAACATCTTTTATGTTTTCCTTTAGTCTTTTATCAGAAGAAAGTATAAAGTTAGCTGCATAAAGAAAACCTGCATTAGTTAATCTAAGTTTTACATTACCTGTGGTACTAAAGGGAGCTGCTCCTGTTGTTGTATATGCAACCTTCCATTCGTTTGCACTATAATCAACACCGTGAGACCAAAATCTACCAGAAGATTTAAAAGTTACAAAGTTATCAGCGGAGTTGCCAGTCGTAGTAGCTTCAAATAACGCTGTGGGGACTGATGTACTAGAAGTTGATTTACGTATATGTAACCATCCGTTAGCAGAAGTTCCACCTGTAGATATCTTAGCACCTGTTTGATTTAAATAATTAACATCGCCTGAATTTTGCCATTTTCCTGCATTAACCCAATCAACGGCTGATCCTGTTGATTGTAGAGTTTGTCCCGAGTTTCCTCCAGAACCTCCTGCATCTAATATCTTACCATTAAACCGTTGATTGTAACCTGAGGGAAAAGTATTGCTTCTAGTGGTTCTTACTACAGTACCATCAACTGTTATTGCACCTGACGCTAAACCAAGACCGGCTCCTAAATTAGCAGTCAGTGTTACATCTCCTGAAGTACCTCCTCCTGAAAGTCCACTTCCTGCGTTTACAGCAGTAATATCACCACCTCCACCACCACCGGTAGCAGTTATTGTAAGCGTTTTAGTACTATTATTTGTAGCTAAACTTATTCCTGATCCTGCTGCGATGTTAAGTGTTGTTGTAGCGGAATTTGCTGAAATTCCCATCTGACCTGTTACAGCTACAGTGCTAAATAAATCTTGTGTTGTTCCACCACCACCTCCTGAGGCAACAAGCTTTCCATTTGATATACTTAAATTAGCACCTATACCTAAATGATCTAGCTCTGATGAATCACTATTCCAATATACTAGAGCATCAGCACCTGGGTCATCAGCGTTAAATGTGCTTCCAGACATACTAAATATATTGTCTGCAGTCGAACCGATAGTTATACCACCCGGCGTTGTTTGGGTTGCCCACGCAGGTCCTGTTAGGCCAATAGTTAATACCTGCCCTATTGAACCTGTTCCGCTACCAGCTTTAAGCGTAGTAATCTCTAGCTGTCCTGAAACCTTTGCATTCCCGTCACAAAGCATCCCGTTACTACCTACGTGTAAATCTGCTGATGAGTGCGATGAGGTTCCAATACCTACATTACCCGCAGTATATGTTATACCATTACTGTCAGTAGTCCAAGGAGAAGATCCTCCTGCACTTGTAGTGGTTGATCCATCAGCCATTAAGTATTGAGTTGATAGTCCACCCGTTTTAACAAAAGAGTCGGCATTTATGCCTGTATAAAATTGTACTGCCATTATGATATTTAATTAAGTGTTTTACCTACAAAAGCCGGTACTCCGAAGAATACCGACTGTTATAGAATTATTGATTGTTTATTAACCTATTTTCTGCATTAAGACTCTGATAGAATCAGCAGCTTGATTAGCTCCAAAGTTTATAGTTACTAATCCAGCAGATCCTCTTACAACCTCTGCATAAACCGTTTCACCTGAACTAACCTCTACTAGCTGTACCATTATAACAGCAGAGTTAGATCCTAACCCGTGAGTTGCTGCAGTAATTGGATAAGTAGATGCCGAAGCAGATGGTCCTGTTCCAGTATAAGAAGTGTTAGCAGTAACTATAGAAGTAATTGCATTACCTAAGTTAGTTACAGTAGTCTTCTTATTTGTACCAGAATCGTAAAAAGGTATTGTATCATTTCCAACAGGTACTGCTCCAGCAAGGCCAGTTATATTTAATCCAACCTTTGGTGTTGCAGATGTACCATTAGCAACAGCTATACCTTTACGGTTGTTAGCTGTGTCTGCTATAACACTTGTTACTCCAGAATTTGCCCCGCCTATGAAATCAGAATAATCAATTCTCTTTAGCACTCCATTGTCAGACAATAATATCTCATCTGTAGCAGCAGGAGTCCCAGTAAGAGCTGTTTGCCCAGATATAACATTGTTGTTAAGCATACCGGCTTCGACAGCATCTGAACCAATAGTTGTAGTTATTGATGTAGTACCTGATCCTGAAACGTCTCCTGAAAGAGTTATAGTTTGGTTACCTGTTAAATATCTACCGTCTAAGTTGATAGTTGCACCTACGGCCCCATTGTTACCTGTTATTGTTAAATCTCCGTCGGAAGTATCAAAGGTTCCTCCAGTAACATAATAGTTGTCGTTAGCTGAGCTAAAGTTAATAGTATCATTAGAACTACCAGTAATGGTTACTCCTCCAGAAGCAGTGAACGTTAGAGTATCACTGTTGCTATCGGCTACAGCATTACTTCCGCTTGGAACAGCTACTGTTTTAAATATACTCTGGCTAGATCCTTTGTCTGTGTTAGTTAATGTAGCTTTACCTGCAACAATATTGGATGTTATACCGTTTCCAGAAGCGTTTATAGTCATTAAACCAACTGTTGTATTTGTAGCAAGATCTGTATCAGACTGTATAACCACAAAATCTGCTTCTTCAGCAGTTCCAGCGCTAGCTTGTTTTTGTGCTACAACAGAATCACCTGGTGTTAATGGAGTAGATGAATTACCGAAGAAATTACCAGCGGTAGATACAACATATAAATCACCTATTTCAATAGCAACATCGGTGTATAGATCATCTCCACTACCGTCATCTAATATACCGGTAGATGCATTAAATCCTCCTTTTACTTTTATACCTCCTACAGATTGTGCTTTAACAAAAGCAGTTGTAGCTATTTTAGTAGAGTTGTCACCTGAACTAGGAGTTACCGAGTAACCATATCCAGAAGAATCTCTATACATAAGAGTACTTGCAGTAGGAGAAGTTGTTGCGTTAGACGTAACCGTGAATGTACTGTTACCACTTTGGTTGGCAGTTGCATCCATTGATCCGCTTAATCCAAGACCTGAGGTTCTACCATCAATCTGACCATTACCAACTGACGGTATAGATGGGAAGGTAGCTAAATCACCATCACCTTTTACATACTGTCCACTATTTCCTTGCCATACACCAGTCATCGTTCCAGATCCTGTAACTGTATTCGATGCTACGTTTAATGAGTTACCATCAGTTTTGAAGTTAACACTAGTAACTCCAGTATCACCTATATAAGTTTTTATCTGACCAAGAGTACCTCTTTTTACTGCTGTTCCAGCTGAGGCACTAGCGTCTTCGAATAAGAATTCATCAGTGTCTGTTAAAACCTCTGAGGTTCCGGTATTAGCATCGTGGATAATACCAGTAGCAGTATAATCAACCTGAACGTTATCAGCGTTAGCTATTATACCTTTGCCTCCAATAACATTTAATGTAGCATTTCCAGAAGTCGCCCCACCGGTCATACCTGTACCAGCAGTTACCGCTGTGATGTCTCCTTGAGGAGCTAAAGCTACTATCTGATTTACGGTTATTGTTTTAACCTTACTATCAGTAGCATCGTTGATTATTAAGTAATCTGAGCCTCCAGCTACAGTGCTAATATCACCGTTTGCTGATCTTGCATCTAATATAACGTTATCACTTCCACTGTAATCCACATCTAGAGTCGGTGAAGGACCTGATAAGCTACTACCTGTTAAACCTTTTCCTGCAACAATACTTGTTACGTCACCTTGAGGTAAACTTGAAATAGCTACTTTGTTACCTAAACCGTTTATATAATGAGCGGCTGTACCGGTCATTGTAATGTTTACGGAAGGATCTTCGTTAGCATTACCGCCAATACTAGCGGTGAACGCATCCCCAGCATGAGTTGCTGCAACGGAGGTAACTGTACCTGCTGCCGCTGCATCTCCTAGTGTAATCCAGCTTGTACCATTATAGAATTCTAACACATTCGTGTCCTCCCTAAAGATCAGCTGTCCATCTACACCCGAGGGCCTTGAGCCAACGTTGTCAACCGCAAAGTTTTGGATCTCATTTAAATTAAGATCAATGTCATTTAAAAATTTTACTGCCATTTTTTTTTATTTTAATTTATCACTTTTTTTTTAATTCATATACGCTGTACCCTTTAAAGCATCAGCAAACTTTATTACTAATTCATTTTCGTTTATATAATCCACCTCAGCAAAAACTTCGTGTCCATTTATGTCCGTAATTGATACTGATGGGTTTTTATTTAGATTATGTGTTATATTCCATACTACAGAAGGCACGGTTTGTGAAAACGTAAAGTGCTTGTCACTTCCTCCTCCTTTTACAAAATTTACGATGTTATATAATTCGTCTAATTCCATACTTCCGTTACCACCTAAAAATTGCAGCTTTAAATTGTAAAAGTTTGGATTAGTCGGACTTACAGTGTATCTGTTTACTTTGTAGTGACCGAATGTGGATATTTCGCCTTGTTTGCCTATATATATCTCCGCGTCCACCATATACTCTAAAAACTTAACAACATTCTGAGGAGTTTTGTCTTGTATCGCAACAACCAAATTAGTTACGCCGCTGAAAGACTTAAAGTTTACTCCTCCTTCTGTTAACGAGAAAGTGCCTAAGGAACCCTCGGGATTAATAGCGTATTTAAAAAGCATTTGCCCAGAGATAGAAATCTTACCTTTTACGTTAAGATATTCCGCTAAATCCCCCGCAGTGAATTGTCGAGTGGCTAATGAAGCAGCATCTGTGCCTACCCACGCGTCGCCGTCTTCTATAGTACGCTCATATTTATATGATACTATTCTTGCCATTATATTATTATGTTATTAAGTTAAATCACGTGGTACTCTAACGAAGTGCGCATCGAACATTGTGTTTACAAATTGTCTCATTTCAACAGTTATCAACGGATTTGTAATCGCGTTAAATTCCAGCCAAGCCAAAGACGTTTGTCCTCGGCTAATTCTATGAGACGTGTTTGCTAATACATCGAACAATGCATTACCATCAGCAATATTAAGTGCAGACTGAGCTTGTGCAAATGCAGTAGCTACTTCTTCGCAGAATCTAATTTCTTCTTTTCTAAATTTATTTCCATTAGTGCCGCCAAATACCACAGAATCTAAATTCGCGCAAAATTCGTCATAAGTAAGCAAAGATACCACATCACCTGTAGGTTCTTCTTTTTCTGTTTTGATCAAACTCCAAGTGTCTGCACCTAAGGTTGCATCTTTACGATACACCATAGGGGAACTCATTCCCCCTGATACAATATTTTTTACTATATATAAATTTCTCATTGTTTTGTTGTTATATGTTTACGAAATCTTCTGGTGTTCCTCCTAGCAAGTCACCTGTTACACTACCTTTTACTCCATCAATTGAAGGGTAAGTTCCTAGTCCATACTGGAAGAAATCATCCAGTTTATCATAATAGCTTAAGGTTGAAGGTGTTACGCCCATAACAAACTCATTAACCTCAGCACTAGTTAATAATGCATCAGATCCGTGAATCAAGAATGAGTTTTCAACTCCTCCATACCAGTTAGTAGCTGATCCCATAAATGCATCACCCATCTTTAAACTACCAGATGGATCTTGATT
>Ga0208299_1003013_pt1 | contig 10880 bp, 12 predicted proteins | sample 15_taG_FD_184089 | JGI IMG/M metagenome (GOLD analysis project Ga0208299, IMG submission 184089) | Marine viral communities from the Subarctic Pacific Ocean - 15_ETSP_OMZ_AT15312 metaG (SPAdes) (version 2) | ecosystem: Environmental > Aquatic > Marine > Oceanic | place: Pacific Ocean | collected...
TATCCCGTCTTCGGTTGCCGTATCGGTTGTCGAGACAACGGCAGAAGCCGCCCACATCTTTGAGGGCCGACCTAATTCAGCCTTCGTAGCCGTTTTGCTGGAGCAAGACGGGGAAAGAATCCCCGCTATTTTTGTAGCGCGGGAGAATCTGGTGCAGGCTATTTCTGAACGTAGTGGTATCGCTGAAGATGATGTTAATATCAAAGGAGTTCTGGAAGCCCTTATCTCTGAAGAGATAGGCCACATTGCAGAGTTCAAAGCCATCCCCCTTGAGGAACTGGACGCTTATATTGAAACGTTGAGTGACGCGGAACTAGATGCCGTAGTTGATGAGTACACCGTCAACGCCAAAACTGATACCTTGAACCGGACCCTGAAGGAAGGGGTCGCTAATAATGATCTTGAGACCAAGAGACAAGTGGTTGGAGAGATGCTGCGTATGCAGTTGCAGCGCATAACTCGCGGCACCACGACAGAAGAAGACGTTGCCTTCTACGAGTCCAATCCCAGCACGATCCGCATCCTGCTTCGTTATCTTGCGGGGGTCTTCCGCAGGATGTATGCACGGTATAACCTTAGAAGAAACAACCCAGAGCTATCCCAGATGATCAACCGGATGGCTTATGAACTTAAGTTCCTCGCTAATGGAGGGGCGGCACATGCAGCTAGACTGCCATTTGACCCCCGCGACCCTGATGCGGGGTACAATGTTTTGACTCGTCGTTTCGAGGGGGCCTTTGAGGAAATAGATGAAAACACCAGTGTCGAGGATGTCCTCAAGAAATTCAAAGGAATGTTTGATACCTTGGAGTTGCCTGTAGCCGTGTTTAGTAAAGGGAAATACCAAGCGTACACTGGCGCTAAAGCCGTATTGTTTGGCGATGCGGACCCCAGAGTCCATGAGCTTAAGAAAATGGAGGCGGCATTCATGGCTGCTGTTGAAAAAGTTGGCGGCTCAAAGCTTGCTAAGGTTGAAAAAATCATGAAGAAGTTTTCTGGAGTCTCCGATGAATTGATTTCAGATGCCACTGGAAGCTCCTCAGATGCCTATGTAGATAGTGATTTCAGGGCTGAAAGACGTTCTGAATACATGGGCTGGAGGATGACGGCCTTTAAGACTCCAGAAGATGCGAAGAAAGCCCGTGCAACTAGGAGCAGAAAATATGAAGAAATGGTGTTAAACCCTATCAAGATAGAAGAGGCCCGTTTAGCAGCAGAGATAGAGAAGAAGATAAGCACAGCTAGAGATACCCTCCACCGTATTTCGCCTGAACTAAAAGATGCTGTTATGGACATCAGGACTTTTGTCGATGCCCTGAGTGTTGTGATGGAGCAGACGTATGGCCTCAAGGATAAACTGCGGGCTAAAGTGGATAGCCAGATTGGGATTTACCTTACCCGCGACTACAAAACTTTCAATGAAGAGGGTTATGTAGACAAGATTCTGGGGGATAAATCAAGCGAGGTATTTATTAAAGCTCGCCAATATTTTGAGGACAAATGGTTGAGTGCTAAAACACGCTCCATAAGAGCGCAGTACCGCCGTAGAGAGGGTAAAATAATGCCTTATGAGGATGGGAAGTTAGAGGCGGCGCGAGAACTTTCTGCTGAGAGGACGCGTAAGGGCGATCCGGTTGAGGGGGCTATGCAGTTATACCTACATACCCTCCATGCCCGATCAAAAGGTGATTACGCTAATGCCCCACAGGGTGTATCCCGTTCCTTGGTGGACAATCTAATTACTCGTAAGAATGTCCCTCCTGTTATTGCTGATCTGCTTGGCGTGTACGGTCCTGAAGAAGGCATCCAGAATATCTTCCGCACAATGGGGGTCGTGACCCGCATGATTGCGAGACAGAATTTCTATAACAACCTCATACAACTTGGGTCCGACCCTGAAAATGATTTCATGTTAACCCATGAACAGGTAACAGAACGTATTGCAGCAGGAGATACTGAGTACAGCGGTTGGAAGAATGTACGTAAGGGGACAATCTATGTTCAAGATGCGGTGCCGGAACCTACGTCAGAGCTAGAGTCTGCTTACGACATCACGTTTAATTACTATGCCCCACCAGAGATGGTGGATGGGATGAGGAAGATGTTTTCTCCTGAAGTTATTAAGGAACAAACTTCTTCGACTAATGCCGCCATCTCGATGGGCGTCGGCATGGTAAGATTTGCTACTGGTGTGTCATTGTCTGCAAAGACTATGGGGTCTGTGGGTTTCTTTTTAAGAAACATTCTAGGCAACATAGCCTTCTTTGCTCCTGCCCAAGGATTCGGCCCTGCCAGCATTATGAAAATAATGTCTAAGTCTAAGCATATCTTGAAAGGGGCTATAGACCCCAATGCTTTTGATGAATACTACGCAGAGTTAAGGTCTTACAATATCATTGGGGGTGATCTTTACGCGTCCCAGATCAGGGATTTATTTACTTCAAGAGGGGCACTTAAAAAAGCAGAGGAAGAGATTAGTGCCCTCCGCAAGATGGCTAGGAAAGCTGGTAAGGCGGTAGATAAAGCAGTTCTAAAAAGGTTAGAGGCTTTGTCACAAGGTGTTGATGCCTTCTACAAGATTGGATATTTCGAACTTGAGAAAGATAACATCCGCGCGGCGCAGAAAAGTGACCAAGAAAATGGTGTATCACCAGACCGTGACCCCCTTGATGACTACAGCAACCTTACAGAAAATGAGATTAAAGCGATGGCTGCTAAAAAAGTACGCCAAACTGCCCAATCTTATGCCGATACAGTCTACTTGGTAGAAAGACTGGGGAAAACTTGGGGCGCTTTCCTGACGCCTTTCCTGCGATTCAAGACAGAGGTTCTCCGTGTTACAGCTAATACCTACAAATTAGCATCACAAGAAATGCGGAGTGGCAATTCGGTCATCAGGATGAGGGGCATACGCCGCATGTTGGGTATAAACTCCGTTCTTTTCGGGTTTAGTATGGCTGCGGCTACTGCTACAAGGGCGATCTGGGGGATTGACGAGGACGAGGATGAGTTTCTTCGCGCCGCCGCTCCTGACTATAAACGTTACAGCACGTTCTTTTATGTGAACTGGGACAAAATGCTTGGTAAGGGAGAAGGGCATATAACGTCATTTGACTTTACCTTCCTTAATCCCTTTGCCGTTGAAGTTGATCCAGCCCTTCGTTTCTTGGAGCATTTAAGCAGGGGTGAACCCTTCCAAGGCGTTAAAGCTGCCGTAGGTAGTCTGTCAGAAACCTATTTAGACGAGCAAATTCTCGCCTCGGCTGTTCTAGACACTAGAAGAAATAAACGATCCGATACAGGGGCACCAATTTTTGAAGAAGCAGATGGTCTTCTTGGTTACGCCAAATCGTTTGGGTATATTGTAGAAGAAGCCTATGCCCCACGAACACCAATGAACCTGTACAATTCAATTAAAGGTTTAACTGGTGATGAAGCTGCTGACCCAAGAAAAAGTTTTGGCAGATCCTTGCTTAATGAAATCTTGCCAGCCAAACCCTACAAGGTTGACCCTGAAAAAAGTCTTCAGCGGTTCTTGGAAAAGAAGCGCGATGAAAGAAACCGCGCAACAGCAGAGCTTAATGTGCTTAAGTCCACAGGAAGCCTTACTGAAGGTGAGATTCGCAGGTCCGTTCGTGGATGGATCAAGACCAGAAAACGGATTGACGAAGAAATCTACAGGGCGGTATATGCCGCAAACAATTTGGGCCTCTCCCCCCAGAAGATCAAACGCGTCATGTCTATCCCAGCTTTAGGCATGGGACCACGACGGCAAGGTAACATTGTCAGGGGGGAGATGGACCGCCCTATGTTCACCAAGCCGTTTGTTGAAGGAGTGCTTGCTCTTACCCCCGATGGGAAGGTGGGTCTCCAGCGACTTCGGATTGGTCAGGACGAGATAAACAAGTACGGTCCAGATACTCTTGTGCTTGAAAGGCGAGAAAATTAAAGAGGTCGAAAAGCCCCGGCTCATCGAAAACTTTAATTTCAAATCTCCGCGCGGCACTGGAAGCCTGCCCCGACGATAAGTCGAAGCAGGCCCCAGCTTCCTTCCATGACATCCTTAGTTCGCGTTTAGCAACTAATAGCCCCAGCTTGCACCATTTGGTGCGGGTGCCGTAGTCACATATCCAGTCCCAATCCTTACGGCTGTATCGTATCAGGACTTTACGCAACGCCTCAGTTTTGTCGGCAACGGTCATTTGGGTCGGGGTCGGTTCCTTGATCCATCTGGCTGCTCGCATCGTGGACCGATTGAAGCAGACCTACCATTGCCAACATCAGGGGTTCCCCATCTCCCAACTCGATTTGATCCCGCACCACACCCCCAACTAGGGGGTGGGCACGGCATTCAATGAGTTCGCTTTCGACAAACATGCCGTCGAAAAGCAGGGGTAGCCCCAGCGGTTCTACTATCTGTACGTAGTGTCTCATCACTTAATGTCGATGATGGATAGCACAGCATCTTTTGTTTTCTGGACTACTGATTCGTCATCCAGAAACCGTTTATCTATTGATGCTATGATAGAATCTACATACCTGTTCAGGACTCTAGGGATGTGCGGTCGCACAAACCGGAAGCTACCTGTTGGGGTAAACGTAATGATTGACCACCCAGAGGCGTTGTCTTCACGGCGACTCTTGATCTCAACTACGGAGTCTCCTATTTGAATTTCGGCAGTTGTTTTCATGTTATCCTAACAGGGTTACGGGTTCTTTGTTGTCTTTAGCCTCTGCCTCGTCGTGAGGCGAGGTTAGTATGACTTCCCTGACCGTCAGATTCAAGACCGCGAGCTTCCCAATATTCTCGGGGCACACCGTCACCCCGTAGGGGGCAGAGATCGGCAAGCCAATCTTGTTGAACAGATCCGACAGGGAATCAAACGCTTCAAGGAGACTCTCATCCCCCTTCGTTCGGATTGTGGCGGCTGTGTACCATTCGTCATTGAAGAGATATCTCTCCTTCTTGTCGTCTTCCACAGTCAGACGGTACTTCTGGTCAGGTAGGTGGGCATAGCTTAACCCGTTCCCCGCCGAATTCAGCTTGTTTCTAGCGTCACATATCAGGGTGGATAACTTATCGACCTGTTCCTCCAGAGGAGTGAACAACTTCTTAGCGGCCTCAAAGTCAGAAGCCGATACCTTCTCACGAATGGCTTTCAGCTTACTATCAAGGTTGGTCAGGTTGTCGAACGATACTGCCGTAAGGCTGGATGCAATCTTGCTGTTACATTCCGACACACGCTTGGCAACATCTGTGACTGCATAACCCCAAGCCCAATCCCACCATTCCCGAACATCCATGAGAAGATCAAGTTCTTCCTGTGTCCAGTTGGGATCTGAATCGGGTTGCAAACCAGCCAGAAGGATATCCCTGATCATACCATATCGGTTTCTGAGCTTTCGTGTATGGGGTTTCAGGATGGGCGGGTGCCCATTCTTGACCTCGATATACACCTTGTCTTTCGACATGTCCCTTATCCAGCTTTGCCGGTAGTTGTTGTTCCAGTATCTGTTCCTACTTGTGTAGTGGTTAGTGAAGTCCGAATGTGTGAGAAGCACATCGTCCTCAATAACTGCTCCCATTACCCAGTAAGGTTCAAGGGCAGAATACGCGGTATCCGACTCCAGTTTTTGAACAAGGATGGGGAAGTTGTCGGGGTCGTCAACCTTCCCGACATATGTCCCTGCCTCTTGCTTCACGAATATAACCCCGTCAATACTGCGGAATGCACAACAGGCATACCTACCGTATGGGTCAGAGGTTAAGTGGTTATAGAATTCTTGTATCTTCATTTTGTTTTCCTTTCTTTTTATACTGCTTGGTCAATCAGTTCATTCATGTTGACTACCTGACCAAATGGGAAGCCATCATCTTCCAGACCGTATGTTACCCACAAGGTCGGGATACTTGGTTCTTCTTCAGGAAAGTCGCCATACCCATCAGTGAAGTAGATAATGACTCGTGCTTCCTCAAGATTGTTTTCGATGAAGTCAAACGCAGGTCGGAAGTCTGTGCCTCCTCTGCCCTTAGCTTCAGCGGGAATATCATCGTTGGGTCCGAACTCTTCAACGTGCTTCACACCGTCGTCCACATCAATCACGATGAGGCGGCGGGGTCGGAGCTTGGTGGAAGCCCCCTGCACAATGCTTACGACAGACTTAAGGATATCATCGTTAATACTACCACTGGTATCCTTGACGAATACCAATGTCCCATGCTGCTCATCCTCCATACCTGTGATACAGATATCGTGATAAGCTAGGTAACGCTTGTCTGCGCGGATTGATTCATCCGACACACAGAACTCAGTGGTGTATTTATCCAACAAAGCATCCAGATCAAGAGGCGGCTCCAGCAATTCCTCAAGCTTCTGGATGAACTTGCCCCCACCCTTACCGCGCAACTTCGCAGTCTGGATGGAACTGGACAGGATCTCCTTCCACTTTTCAGATATCTCCTTCGCCTTGGCGGGGTTCTTGGTGGGTTGAAACTCACCAGCAGAATAAGGTTGGCGTTGCGGTTGCCCGTTGCCGGAACCTTTGCCTTCCTTGTTTCCTTCCCCGCCTTCCTTGCCGCCTTCCTTGCCGCCTTCCTTGCCGCCTTCCTTGCCGCCTTCCTTGCCGCCTTCCGGCCCGTCCTGATCACCTTCAGGCCCGTCCTGATCACCCTTCCCATCAGTGGGGTTGTCACACTCACCGTCTGGGTTAGTCGGTGGTGGGGGTGGAGGCGGTGGTGGTAGTGGGTTATCCTCATAGAGCTTCCTGATGATAACCTCTGCTGCCAGTGTCTTGTATTTATCTACATCAACGAACGCCTCTGGTGGAAGCACAATAGGAAAGGTAGCTTCCTTATTGTATATCTCGATGTAGTTGTTGATCTCATAGTCTGCCCCGACATTCGCAATGTGGGGGTTCATCTCAAACTGGGTAGCCAGTCGGAGGATGTGATCAAGTAGGGGGTGCAGTATCTCATGCACGATCAGTCCAACTGCTTGCTGGACATTCAGCGTATCCACATACTGTGTGCCGTATTTAACGGCCTCACCATTTGTGCAAGCTGTGAGAAGTGGGTCGTCATCAATAAACTCCTTCGGTAGCGCCGCTACTGCTGGCGCGAAGAATTCGTGATGATTCGCCACGATGTTTTCCGCTTTCGCGATCTTGTCTTTTGCTGTCATGTTTCTTGTCTTTCCTGTGTATTTCAGTGAAACGTTTAACTGTCTCCCTATGGTCGCGGAGTAACTCGTCCGCTTCCTTAGATAGTTTTACGTTCCCGTTTTCCGCCCCGACAATGTGGCCGCTACCTACATCACGTAGCCAGAAGTAGAATCCGGTTACAAGTGGGTCGGTAGCTGACCACATAATCACGGGGCAAGATTCGTGGTTCAGGATACAGTGGATCAGATTAACCGATCTTTCCTGAGAGTTCGTCGCCATGCTTGACTCTCCACCCTATAAGGGCTTGGGTCTTTAGCAAGTCTTTCTTGAGGCGACTGATGGAATTACCAACGAAGGACTCCATCATCTGGAGATCCTTTGTGTCGTTCATGTGGGGGTCTGTCAGGCGGTGGGCCAGAGTCAGAACCTTCGCGATGTTGTTCTTGTCCGCTAGGGCAATAGACCTACATGCAACAAGCCACTTGATGTCCGGCTCACGAGGGATACTGCAACGATCAGCGTCCTCGATCATCTTGCCTACATCACCTACCTTGCTGGTAAGTTTGAGGAACTCCTTATACATCGCCCCATACTTAGGCCCGACACAAGATGTGGCGTGGGCCTTGAACAGGGGATCTGCTGCTGCTTCCGCGATATCGTCATAACTATCGGTGAGTTCATCGAGTCGTGAGAACGACCGGAAGGTAGGCAGGTTGGACTCCCCGTCCCACTCCTTGATCTTGAAATCATAAGGAGCAGCAGGGTTAGAGTGCAGGAATGCCAAGAGTTCAGGTGTCTTACCGTTCTTCTCCAGATACCTCGTGAACGAATCGAAGTCAGGGCGTATTCGATAGAACGCTACCCTGTCAGCCAATGCTGCCAGCCAACGCTCGACCCCTGTCTTGTGGGCGAGCATGTTGGTTGACCCCATGACGAAGGTATCTTCAGGGAAGAAGAACTTACCCACCCGTTTCTCCAGAAGCATCTGCATCATAACCTTCTGGGTCTGGGGACTGAGAAGACCAATCTCCTCCAGATGGAGGACATTCATTACGCCCCCCTTGAAGTCGAGGTCTTCGTCATGGTAGAACTTCATAAGCTCTTCCTCATGGTTGGGAACCCCGAACCCACGAACGTCGTTAAACGTTTTATAGGCTCCACGATAGTCGATGTAATGAGCCGCCTTTGTAGCAGCCCACAACGCGGCTTGCATTGATTTACCCAAGCCGTAGTAGGACTGAAAGACAGGGGCCTTTTTATTCCCTGCCTTGTGGTTACGGTCCAATACTGCGGGTATATCGTCTGATGTTATTTCAACGTGTGACATGATGTTGTTTTGTTTTGTTATTTTCTTTCCGCGTGATCAACGGATGCGCGGCCCCCGACTGTTTTTTACATGAGAGAGTTAGCAATTTCCTTGGCCTTCTGACCGATGTCAGTGGCTACGATCTTGGATGATGTGATGTAATCTGCATCCACGCCGTCCAACAGGAACTTCGCTTTATCAATAGCGGACATGAGGTCTGCGTCTCCATCGAGCATCATTGATGGGAGGATGTCGCAAAGCTCCAGAACATGGCCCAAGTTAGACTTGTGGAATGCCGTGCCTTCATCACCCGCTACAGCGCAACGCTTGGCGAGGTGCTTGAGCTTATCGTAGAGCCTGTCACGCAGATCCTGAGAAATCTCAGCGCGTCGGCGCTGGTCCTCCTCTTCCCACATATCGCGCAGATCCAATGGCAGATTCTCTGCCCCGCCCAACGGACCAAAGGTGATCCTGAGAACGAACTGCTCAACTGCCCCTTCTCTGGTAGTGGGGAAGAGGTGGGCATACTTGGCAAAGTCTCCATTGAGTCTCTGCTCAGAATCCTTTCGGATGGCATCCCAATTGTCAGCGAACGCACCGACTAACTTATCCCACTCCATCCTACGTTTAGTTACGTAGTTCTGGAGTTTGGGGACCATAAGGGGGGCGACTCGACGATTGCCGTTGTCATCCCAAGGAGAAGTATAATGTCTTATACCGTTCCTTGTCTGGTTCACGTGCTTGGTAATATCTGCGAGGTGCGTCTTCCCGATCAGCTTGGTGGTCATCTTGTTAGCGTCGATGTCCGTGCCATGCTTCTCAGCATACTCCTGCTCCCCTGTTTTATTCCGCCGTGTCTTGTTGAATGTTGAAGCGAAGATATTGATCGTCGCTCCAATACTCAGGTTGCTACTGCTCTGCTGCTCTGCCGTCTTGCGGACGACCTGTCTTTGTGGTGTTGTCGTTTGCACTTTGTCTGTGTCTTTCTACTTTTGCAGTTAAACGTTTAACTGCGGTTTGTGTGTGATGAACAGTTGAGATACCTTTCCCGACTGTTCATATATTATACCAAATAAAAGGGGTGTTGTCAATTCTTTTCTATTGATCATAAGATAAATTAAAAGCATCTATAAGATCATTACGCGCCTCTACTACCTCGATAATAGAGTTACCTTCCGGCATGAATTCCAAAGCCGCTTGCGCTACTTCGCGCAAACCTTCTATGGCTTCATCTATTTTCTGTTTCTCTTCTGGTGCCAGACCTGTCTCGCCTGTCATCTCGCAGAGTGTGTCGTCTCCGATCCCGTGAATGAGTTCCTTTAGCTGTTCTAGGTTCATGGTAGTTATCTCCTAATGGTCATGTTATCAATGTAGGGCATCTTCGCCCCGCCGTTCTTGGGTTCAACCCACCAGCTTCCATACTTCTGATACACATGGAAGCCAAGATCATATTGTTGGGATACTTGGTTCATGCGTAGTTTGGTTGTAGGTGTGTGCCACGGTTCCCCATCAGGGTCTGTGGCGTTCAGCCTTATCTCATGATCGGTGAACTCCACAATAATAGTGTCGTGGTATCTCACACTAGTCCGCTTCCCGTTCTTGTCTGATAGATCAAGGACGGATGTTCCTACTTTCCCTTTAAAGGGATTCATTTTTGTTTTCATATTCAGATACAATTCTCTCTAAACAGGATGCGTTTTTCACTAGGTTGATTCCGTCAGCAGCATCAAGCTCATCTGCTGTATCCTGCCAGTCTCTAGCTAAACGTTTGATGTCATCAATTAACATCTTAGTAGTCTCCCGTTCCCTGCGTAGTTCTTCCTGCGCTATGACGAGGGGTAGCTTCTGCTTGGCTATACGCCGTATCGACGGCATCCATTTTCTTACGTCTATTGGGTCACTCATGATTATTCCAGTTGTAGTCTACGTTCTCAAGGCCATCCTCAAACGCGAGCTGTGAGGCGGAGGGGGGCTTTATTGGGCGGTCTTGCCCTTCCCACTCGCCGCCTTTTTCGAGACGCTTCTTATAGATCGCACACATCTCAAGGTGCCGCCCTTCGATGTCTTCGTCACCTGTAATTCTGACCCCCGCATAATCTCCCACACCATCCAAAATTTCTCGGTAGGCAACGCAGTGATAGATGTCTACTTCCTCTGGATCCTCGGGGTGATAATCGCAAACGGTTTTAGTTTCCTTACCCATATACCTAGTGACCACATAGAAGTAGTCTCCTATCTTTGTCTTAAATATTATCTCACTCATGATTCATTAACGGTCGTTGTCCTTTGGCTTACACCCCACGCCATCTTCATCCATGTTACAGGGTTCAGGGTTCAGGGTTAGGGGTTCAGGGTTGTCTGTCCGCTTCCGTCGCAAGACAAGAAGCAGGGTTAGGGGAACGAGGATCAGGAA